>Ga0247844_1005227_pt1 | contig 16719 bp, 6 predicted proteins | sample LaCtaG_FD_192421 | JGI IMG/M metagenome (GOLD analysis project Ga0247844, IMG submission 192421) | Freshwater microbial communities from meromictic Lake La Cruz, Castile-La Mancha, Spain - LaCruzMarch201714.5m_1 | ecosystem: Environmental > Aquatic > Freshwater > Lake | place: Spain: Castile-La... | reverse complement strand
CCTGTTGGCAGTGTACCCGTAAGCGCAGCAGCCGTTGTTCCAGAACATATCAGTTGCGGACTTCCGATTGTATTATCTCCTACAGGTGGCTGTACCGTTATTTGCGTCCGATCACTTGATGTACATCCCCCACTTTCGGTAGTCCAGCTAAAAGCATATACTCCAGCAACAAAACCTGTAATAGAAGTATTATAAGCATTCGGCGAAACAATGGTTACGGGTGATGGACCACTAATCAGCTGCCAGGTGCCAATGCCAACCGTAGGGCTATTACCTGCCATTACAGCTGCAGTGCCCACGCAAATTGTTTGGAAATTACCTGCCTGAGCAGTGGTGGGGGGATTTACCATTTGCACAGTTACCTGATCGGAACTGGTAGCGCAACCAGGCCCATTATTGCTAGACCAGGTAAAAATATAATTACCAACCACTAAACCAAAAATACCAGAAGTGGGAGAATTTTCATTATCAAATACGGGATCAGGACTACCGAAAGGTTTAGAAAATACCGACCAAGTGCCTAATCCAGTAGTAACGGGACTTGCGGATAAGTTTACGGGTTTAAACAAGCAAGCAGAAAAATCAGACCCCGCATTGGCTGTTGTAGGCTGGTTAGTTACCCGAATGGTTACGGAAGAAGCAGATTGACAAGCTCCATTGCTAACCGTCCAAGAGAAAACATATACGCCCTCTACCAGTCCACTTACCTGGGTGTTGTATAAAGATGGATTCGCAATGGTTGGATTGGCTGCAGCAACCGGCTTTGACTGAACCGTCCATAATCCTGTTTCAGCGCCGGTTGGTGAAATGGCGGCCAAGGTGGTGGTAGCAGAAACACCCGTATTACAAATACTTTGTGACGGACCGGCATTGGCTAGGTTTGGAGGAGTAGAGGAAACAGTAATCGTTACAGTAGATGTTGATGCCTGACAAGTACCATTTGATATCGTCCACATGAATACGTAGGTTCCAGGTACCGTTCCATGTACCAATGTATTGGGTAAATTGGGGGCATCTATTGTTACGGGTGCCCCGCTAACCTGCGTCCAGGTTCCGATACCAACTGTTGCTGTATTTCCATTTAATTGAACTTCCGATGAACAGGCATTACTTTGGTTTGGACCTGCATTGGAAGTGGTGGGTAGTGCATAATATGTAATTCGAACCAAATCAGAATTGCTAGTACAAGTTCCGTTGCTGATAGTCCATCTTAATAAGTAATCACCGGGTGTAAGATTTGTAATGGTTGAGGTGGGTGAGGCAGGATTGGTGATTACAGCTGTTGAACCCAGGGGCTTCGTGTCAATTGTCCACTGACCTATTCCGATAATTGGTGTATTACCCGCAAGGGTAGTACTAGTTAAATTACACAAATCCTTATCGGTACCTGCCTGGGCAACAGTTGGTTCTGAATAAAGAGTAATACTGGTAGTTGCGGTAGAGGCAGGACAACTTCCTGCTACCGGTAACGTATATAAGAATGTATACGTGCCACCAATTAATCCGGTTGCAATAGCGGCGTTACTACTATTGGGCGTTAATGTGGGTGTATTGGGTCCGGACACATTCGACCAGGTACCCGTAGACCCGGAATTACCTACTAATTGAACTGCTGTGGCATTGCAGGTGCCGCCGGCAAATACAGATGCAGTAGCCTTTTCTCTTACAGTTATCGTAAGAATAGAAGATTCCTCATGACAATACAAACCATTGTTGGCTGTCCATTTTAGTCTATAAACCCCTTCCACTAATCCCGATAAAGTGGCGGTTGGATTGGATAGGCTTGAAAAAGTGGGCACATTAGGGGCACTTGCCAAAACCCAAAGTCCTGTTCCAGATGTTATGGTACTTCCGGATAGTGTAGTAGAAGATTGATCACAAATTACCTGATCGGCCCCTACCGTTACCGGAGATGCACTGGCAGAAATATTGTATTTAACATCTGCAAAACTACTAGAACAGGATCCATTGGAGATGGTCCACCTAAAAGTGTACGAATTATTAGGGTTTAAGAAAGTAACTGTGGCAGTTGGACTATTAACTGGATTGATAACCACGGGTCCTGGACCGGTTAGTCGGGTCCATAACCCGGTTCCAACGGCAGGAGTATTACCATTTAATGTGAGAGAGCTAACCCCACAGGTATCCGGAGTTTGGGTAACAGAAGCGGTAGTAGCTGCTGCAGATGCCGTTATTAGAACGGTATCCCGGGTAGCAGTACAACCGGGGGTAGATAAGCTCCATTCGAACAAATAAGTGCCATTAGAAGCCCCGGTAACATTGGTATTATATAAAGTAGTATTGGAAATCGTTGGCGTCATGGGGCCACTCACTTGTTTCCAGGTACCCACTTCAATACCAGCAGGTGCGTTTCCTGCCAGTTGAAAAGTAGTAGCGGTGGCAGTTAAACATTGATTTGGACCAGCACTCGCCAAATTAGGGCCTTGCAAGCTGTTGGTGGTAATGGTAACTTTACTAAAGTTTGTTCCGCAAGCATTGCTGATTGTCCATGTAAAAGTGTAGGTGGTATTTGCTGCTAAACCGGTTACTTTTGTATTAGGGTCATTAACACTTTCAAAAACAACGCCGGCAGATGGAGTTACCGACCATAGTCCTGTTTCGCTTAAAGAAGCAGGACTATTCCCCTTTAATTTATACGGAGCGCCTGCGCAAATGGTTTCGTTTTCACCTGCATTGGCAGTGGTAGGCGTTAAACTTGACACCACAACTCTTACATCGTTTTGTTGATCGGGAGTGCCGGGACCCGCCGTAATTAGCCAACGGAAATAATAAACTCCATTGGTTAAACCGGTGGCACTTGTTACATTACTAAATGGAGAAATAATGTTGGCAGTATTGGGTCCACTCACTTGCGACCAAGAACCGGTTCCAACAAGGGGCTGATTAGCTGCAAGAAATACATCAAAATCATTACAAGCCAATACCTGTTCCGAGCCAGGATTCGATTCAGTTGGTAGCAAAGATTCCACTACATACCCATCAGCGGAAGCTACTCCGCAGGGTCCTATCCCACCAGGGGCAAACCGAACTAGTCTAAATCGATAGGTTCCAAATTGATCAAGACCTTCTAAATCGAGAGAAGTATTATTGCCAATACTTTGAAGGGGGGTAGATCCGGAAGGAGCCAATGTACTTCCTGCTGGTCCACTTATCAATTGCCAACTTGTTTGAATCCCCCCGGTATAAGTAAAGGGCAGAGAAACAGAAGATTGTGTTGGAGGCAAGAAAGTAGAAGAATCTATAAATGAAATAGTAGGTGCCGTTATATAGTTTACTGTGTAGTTTCCCTCAGAGATACAACCGGTAACTGTGTTAGTAATGGTATACCGAAATGTACTGGAAGACCCGGGCGTTAGGTTGGATATAACGGTGGTAGGACTATTAGGAGAAGCAATTGTTCCAGCCCCTGCAATTTTAATCCATAAAGCAGTTTCATTGGTTAGTGCCGGAGGATTGGCGGAAAAAACAGTAGAGGTCGTATTATCACAAAAAGATCTGCTGGCACTTCCCGCAGCAGTGATTGCTTGTTTGGCTGCCGGAACCGTTATGGATACCTCATCGGTTCCATTGGCACAGGGTCCGCTAACATTCCAACGAAAAGTATATACCCCTTCTTTTAAATTAGAAACATTGGAAATATTACTATTAGGATTCCCAATAAATGGTACGGAGGGTCCGCTCACGAATGTCCAGGTTCCAGACTGCCCAAATAATCCATTACCTGCATATGAGCCCTCCAGATTTGTATTTTGCGTAAGATTATAACAGGCACTTAAACTTTGATCCGGACCAGCACTCACAGTGCCACTAACACCAGTGGAAGTGAAGGCGACTGTTGATGAAGTGGAACAACCATTATCCGAATTATTAATTGTCCATCTTAACACCGTTTGTCCTGATTGTCCTCCCGGAATTACTACAGAAGTTGTTGGGGAAGAAGGATTTACAATAGTAACATTTGGTCCACTTACTTTACTCCAGGTACCAAATTCCATAGGTGTTAAGGGAGCATTTGCTGCCATAACTATCGTTCCGGCACAAACCTGGGGTATGTTTGGTCCTGCATTGGCGGGTGTAGAAGATTGTGTTTGAAATTTAACAGTTTGAGCTACCTGAGCACCATCCGCACAGCGGGCTGAAATCCTAAATTCATACATTTGCCCTTGAGAAAAGGCATTCACATTTACCCGAATGCTAGATCCATTTACAACCTGATTGCCCAGGCTTACGGTGGGTCCACCTATTTGTGTCCAAATGGCATTTCCTCCCGGAAAAAAGCTTCCATTGGCCTCTCCTTTTAATATAAATGGTGCACCCTTACATACAAATTCATTTACCCCAGCATTTACCGTGCAATTCTGACTAAAGAGCGGCAGAGAAAAGGTTAATATGAAAAGCCCGGTAACCCAAAACCGAACTATATGGAAAACTAACATTCAGTCAATTGTTAAAGAAAATAGAGAATAAAGGTATGCTCTATTAATATAACAATAGCTGATTTTTATCTTAAATTGTAAACACAAATACAATAAAAAAATATTTATATTTAATTCGTTTTCAATTTATATAATATTTGTTGTAAAAAAATATACACATAAAAAAAGCACCCATGAAATAAATCATGGGTGCCAAACAATAGAATTTTTTATTAAAAGTGATGCGCCAGTGTAAATCCGAAGGTAAAGAATCCATCCGACACATCTGCTGCTCCTGAGCGGAGTTGCCCTTTTTGCACATATCGGTTGGTTGGATTGGCAAAATACTTGGCAGCGTCCGGATTATCGGGATTAGCCAGTCCTATTGCAATAGGGTCGGGATAAGGATCTGGTCCTACATCATCTAAATAGTTGGTAAATGCCAGGTGATAGGTTGCGAAGAAGGAGAAGATAGTTTTCTTATTTACGTAATAGCGTAACTGAGCGGTAACAGGTGCACCGAGGGTAGAAGTTGCATAAGGAACCAGCGGTGTTGCTGAAGTGGAAGGTATGGTTTGCCCCCCTGTTCCCATTGGCTGCAGTGGATACCATTTACCCAGGTATTCGCCCATAGGCGTGAACATGATATAATTTACCCCAAATCCGATAGAAGGGCGAAACCTCATATTACTTGCATAAATCCGATTATTAAAGAAATCATATTCAAACTGGATGCTCAAGGTAGTGGTAGGTGTTTTAAACGACATCCCTCTAGAAACCTTAGAAGTATCGCCCGAACGTAAATCGGATCCGGTTAAGGTAGCCGAGAGATAAGAAACACTCAGCGACAAATTCTTTTTAAGGCTATACCGGAACTGGATACCGAATACCGAGTTAAAGTCATTCGAGAACAGCCTTTGATTCGAAAGGGTTCCATAGTAAATGGCATTACCTGCTAAAATACCTACTTCATATTTCTTTTTATATTCAGACACAATCACAGGTGGTTTGTTTCTTCTGCGCATGGTAGAGTCGAATTCAGACTGTCCAGCTCCTGCTCCTTTTCCTCCTCCCCTTCTGATTCCGTATTGTGCGCGTTTACTGAACATGTACTTCAAAAAGGCCTCATATCCAATATAAACATCGGCAACATATTCCCCTTGTTCTCCTTCCAAACCTCTTACAATTAAGTAGCCAGGTTTAGATTTAAAGAGGGTATCCACCGGTAAAGTCATATTCAACTGAACCATATTTTTTGTTCCAATATCTTTTTTATACGATCCCGGAGATATCACACTATCGGCTGTGTTCAAAGAATCTTTTGCATAGATATAATGCAGGCTCATGGTTCGGGCTACTATGGGTCGGTTAGATATCAGTTGAACAGCCCGCAATCCCTGACGGAGATTAAATGTATTGGTTATAGGATTGGAGCTATCGCCCACCAACTGCCATTTATCATTGATAAACTTCATGGCTTTTTTATTTACCATTCGTCCGCTTCCGGCATTGATCACTCCAAAAATGTGAACCGGAATCGAATCCGATGGTGCCATAGCAAAGGGATTGATTACCAATTTGGGGCTGGTATAGTTGGCCTTGTAGTCGAAAATATGTTTTCGAATTTCTGATTCTTCATAATCACCCCAGTAGTTGTTGGGAGTAACCAAGCTATCACCACTTCCATAAATACCCATATGGGCCTGTTGCACAACGGTATCTGCATCTAATTCGCGCATGTAATTGTATGCAAAACTATTTTCCCGGATATTGGCTGTAAATCGGGTTTGCATATTATCCAGCTTACCAAAGAGAATGTTATTTGAATACGTGTATTGAGCGTAGCCCGATATTTTATTGCTGGTGAACGTATTTCCAAATACATCAATCTTTAAATAATCACTCCGTAAATCTTCGAATCGCAAGGGGGCTGTGTTACCACCAAACAAACATTGTGAAATTTGAACTGAGGAGATGGGAGGATTATCACTGAAAGGAATTTGTGGATTCATTACGTGCAATACCGCCTGCGAACCTAAGTTATTGATGAACTGACAGTTTCTAATTACCGCTTTGGTTCTATACCAGTTATCAGAGAACAATAGTGGTATACTCAAGCTATCGAACGTAGTGTACTGAATGTTGATATCACTATTTACCACGCCCTGAATCACAATACCATTGCCTGTTTGATTTTTTGAGCTGGTAATCCGAATGCGGGCGGTGGGTGTTCCGCTAAAGCGAACAGATCCCAAACATATGATACTAGCTCCTGAGTAAATCTGCACCTGCGCACCTGCCTCAACAACAAATGAGTCAGATACAGAAATTACTTCATTAATTACATAGTTTTTCTTGGCTAAAATCAACGAACCGTAGTTACCCGATAAGGTATCCTGTGACTGGGCTTGTTGAAAACCCATCAGCAGAAACAGTCCCAAAAAAATCTTACGATACATCATTCAATGATTTTATAGGTTAATGGAGAGGCAGTTCTTGAAGTACCATCAATCATGGTTACTTGTATATTATCGAATAGTAATAGGTCACCTTTCTTTAATTTCCGCAACATTTTCTGCAGTTCTGCTGAGAAAACGTCGCCATAATTCAAAATACGCTCCTGAGGGATTCCTTCATCTTCTTTTGGAATTCTGGTAACGTAATACGAATTGATTCTTCCTGGGAAATTCGGGATATCATAAATCTGCAAATAGCCCACCAAGCGATTGGCATTGAATAAGTCTTTTACCGTTGCAATTTCCCTAAAATAATTAGAGCCATCCCCACTCAATTTAACCTGCGGTGGAGGAATCATCTGCACCATTACTTTTTTCTCAAAGGAAACTTTTTTGGTGAACTTTCGTTTGTCGGAGAACCTAAGAGTATACTGACCGGTTTTGGGGAATTTGATTAAATAGGTATTGCCTTGTTGTCTCACTGCTGCAGTGGGTGTAATTTCGAAATCGAAATCTACCCCCATTAAGTAGTTGAATTCGCGCAATACCTCATTTTGAATACCCACATAAAAAGTTTCTGAGTGCAGAGAGGTGATAATGCGCTGTATAAACTCATCAAAATTATCGGTATTAGAAGCCCGATCGTTGGTAGAGTCGGCCTGAACGGGATATTTGGGCGTTGCCGCAGCAGCCGGTGGCTGAGGAGATGGATTCGGGGTTCTTGCAAACGTATCCTCTAATTGTTGCTGTTCAATATTTTGCGTAGTATTATTATTGGGCTCAAATAAAATGGCTTCTTTTTCTTTCTCAGAATAATAAGAAGGCTGATAGCCAATTGTTCTTAGCGCCGCATTTTGATAAATATTCTCATTTTGAATCAATATCAGTTGAATTCTTTTTACGTGGAAGTAACTAATTGCCGTGGGCTTATGGAGAAATAAATAATTTGCCCAATCTTTTAGTGACGCATTTTGTGCAATCACCGTATCAATCATAGGAACCAATTCTACAATTGCCTGATCGATTTGATAGGGCTGTGCTTTTAAAAAAGTAACTAACGATACCAAATCATCCTTGATTCCATAAATACCTGAGTCTTTCAAAAAATAGGCTTCCGTAAGTTTTCTACTATTGAACTGTTCTTTGGTAGAAGTTCCCGCATCTTTTAGATATTTCTGCAGATTAAGATCAAACGCCTTCATCTTTTCATAACTGCTGTGAATACGATTTTGCATACCTAGAAATACCCTCGCAGAATCACTGGCAGAAAGCTGCATTTGCTTATCTTGTATTACCTTATTGGCAAATCCCACCTGATCTTCGGTAGACTTTATTTCATATTCTAAGGTTTTAATTGAATATGAATATGAATCTAATAGAGAGGAAGGTATATTCAATACAGACAAACACACAAATATCACATACAATAAAGTGATAAGTCGGTATCTGTTTAGATTAACATTAACTGCCATTTTTTTTAAATTAAGTGTCTTTTATCAAGACAATGACTGAATGTGTAAACATAATGGGGATACCATGCTAATAACATGGAAAATGTTTTGGTTTTTCATTGGATCCTCGAATATTTATTACAGCCATAACCTGATATTTCTATCCGGTTATTATTTTAATTTTTTACTTTATCCTATGCTTCGGAATGTGGTAATGATGCTATTCGACACATTATTGAAGCGATAGATTGCACTGTTTAATCCTTCTAGTTGTTCTTGGAACAGGTTCATCTTATCAGATGAAATCACCGATATCGCAGCCATCTTCTGCAGGTTAATCTGCAACTCGCGGATATCTTCACTAATCTCATGCAACTCGATAAACGATGCCGATACCCGCATCACATTCACCTTGAAATCGGAAAATGCTTTGGTAGATTCCGACAGGTTCTTCGACATCATCTCCAGCGACTCCTGGTATTTGCTGCTGCCCTGTACAATTCCGTAGTTCAGACTCTCGAATTGCTCCATAAAGTCTGACATTCCCTGATAGTACTGGCGAGATAAATTCTCTACATTTTTCTGCATCATCGGCATGCTGCTTACATTTACTGGCTCTCCATCTGGTGCATCTACCAGCTCTGGAAATAACCGATCCCAGTGGTACACTTTCTCCACCTTATCATCCTTATACTGGATGGCCGACATCGTAAATACCAATGCCTCCACACCCAAGCCGGTTAATAGCAATGGATCTTGTAGTTTCCACTCCAAAAACTTCGCGATTACCCCAATCAAAATTACCACAGCTCCTATACTGTAGAAAAAGTTGAACACATCAAACTTCCTTTTTTTTGCAGGTGTTTCCCCGTTTTTCATATCTCAATTTTTAATGATTCTATGTTGGTTTTTATTTTACTGGTTTGTTTCTACGAACGCTTTTTAAAACGATATACAAAATGTATCTCCGCCAAGCCCGATCCCCCGTATATCGCATTCGAATACAGCCCGCCTACCGAATAATTTAAGTTGATCTGCGCTGTACTCTCTATCGGTACTCCTACCCCTACCGTCATAATCCCATTGGTACTATAAATAAAATTAGCCGACAACAAATTATTCGCATTCACCTGAAATCCTCCCTGTATCAGCATCCCTGTTTCTTTATACATAATCGCTCCTGCAAATATTTTGGCATATGATCCCGGGCCCAGCAACTTGCCGCCACCCATGCTCAACTTATAGCCCAAGCCTCCCTGCATCATCACATAATCCAGCGTTTGTAAGGTCTTGTTCTGCATTTTCGCCGTTAAGTTCGGCGCCACCAGCTGAACTTCCAGTTTATCCGTATACAAGGTTAGCCCAAAGCTACTAAAAAAAGAGGGCGGTACGCTGTTATACGCCAGTATCGTAGGGTCGCCCGGATCGCCGATTATCTGGCCCCCCGCATTCGAATTCTCTACCACTCGGGTATTCCTAAATCCTGCCCCAATCCCAAAGCGCAATTTCATCCCACTCTTAAACGCCATCCCGTAGGCATATGAAAAATTAAACAGCGTTTGATTTAAAATACCAATGTTTTGGCGCGTTAATATCAATCCGATTCCCGCCGTTTCACTAATCGGCATATCGGCACTCGCTGCATACTCCTTTGCCAAGCCCGGCTGGGAATTGTTCATCGGTGAACGGAATACCCCATTCAGCCGCAGACCCTCCCCCATTCCTGACTGGGAAGGATTAAATACTACCTTATTCTCAAAAACGCTCGAACTGAAAAAATTATTCTGACCCCATACCAGCGTATGCGTCATCATAACCATTCCAAAGAGTATTATTTTCCTATTCATTTGATTATCAGTACGTAAGGTTGTTTATTGTATGTAAGATTCCAGCAAACAAATTAAAGTATTTTATTATGTATAATATTAGTTTTTCTATTAATTTAACAACGTTATAAACCCTTTAATAATTGCCTCACCCTCATTTATATTTATAACATAGTAATATGTACCGGTGGTCAATTTAACAATTCCATCCATTTTTGTACCATTCCAGGTGCCCTTATAGCCCTCCTCCGTGTAAACTAAAATTCCGTTTGCATTGTATACTTTAATGTTATTCTTCGGATAGAACTCAATATTCTTAATCTTCCAGGTATCGTTGTATCCATCACCATTCGGGGTAAGCACATTATTCGGGTAAATTAAGAATCCATTGATCACCTTTATACTCACTCGTCCAGTATCAGATAAACAGCCGTCTACAGAGGTTCCAACTACACTATAAGTAGTATTGGTTTTAGGCGACAAGAAGGGTGCAAATGATCGGACACTGCTGATATCAGTTGCGGGAGTCCATAAAACAGAAGATATACGACTTTTCCCAGTATCTACTAGTACAACTTGCGTACTATTACCGATACTTACGGTATAATTATCTTTATTGTCTAACCGGAATTTAGGTTTTTCTTTAATTTCAACCTTCACTGCATTGGTTAATGCCGAACAGCCCAGCGATACCGTGCGCATTCTGTACCATTTATTATTGATGATAGGCGCATCAATAATTTGACGGGTAATAAAACCTGGCATATCTGTGAAAGTAATTCCGTCCGTTGAAGATTGCCACTGAAACACATAAGTTGATCCATCTCCACCCAATGGCACACTGGCAACCAAGGGACCTACCGGTATGCCGGGGCAGGCAACACTAGGAGCAGATTCGATAAAGCTTCCAGAGATGGCACGATTTACGATGATATTTTGCACCGGTGTAGTATTACCATCACAACCATTAAAATTAGGGGTTACCCGAATTTGCGCAATCAATTGTCCGCTTGAATTATTAGATACTTTAAAGGCAGGAATATTACCAGTTCCAGACGCTGCCAATCCAATAGCCGGCTGAGTATTCACCCAGTTGAAGATGGTACCAGGTAAAGTACTAGAGAACACAAGTGCTTTTGTTGTATCTCCCGCACAAAGCGATTGATCAGGCAAAAAACCCACTGTGGGAATAGGTTTAACAATAACCTGCAAATCTTCAGTATTAAAACAACCATTGTAGTTGGTCATTTCGTATTTATATACAACTGGAACATTACCAGTTGTGATATTTAATAAAATTTCACCAATACCTACTACACCAGACCCAGAAACATTTGAGATGCCGGGAACTGCTGCTCTAGTCCAGTTAAAATTGGTTCCTGGAATGTTTCCAATGGGCGTATAGGCAACAGGGGCATTACTGCACACCTGGATAGATTTGCTTCCGGTTAATTTGGGAAGAGGTTTAACCGTAACTTTTACTGCCTGATCGCTGGCACAGGCAACAGCTTGACCAATGCGATAGATATATTGAACTTCTATGGGTGCATCGATTGAGTTGATTAATATTTCATCGATATTTCCTGTACCTGAACCGGTTGCACTGCTGATACCGGGAATAAAGGCCCGAGTCCATAAATAAGGAACATTGGTAATATTCGCATTGGGAACAAACTTAAATGAGTTACCACTACATATTTCGTAAGAACCGCCAGCATTGCTGATTACGAGCGCCGGGTTAATATTTATTACTACATTTTGTGTGTTGGTGCAGCCATCCTGACTAACCAAACTGTATTCATACGTTACTTTAACGGCACTGGAAGTAGAATTTACCAGCGACTCGAGAATAGAACCCGAACCAGAAGTAGGCACATTAGAAATACCGGGTGTGATATTCCGATTCCAGCTGAACAATACATTCGGCACAGTAGAGCTGGGGGTATATTGGAAAGGCGTATTGCTACAAACATCCGGTGGCGTAAGGCCACTGCTTAATACCAGTGCAGTATTTACTACTTGTTTAAAGGTAATGGTAGTACCTGAACAGCTATTGGCTTTTGGATAAACTGTTATGGTGGACGAGATAGCTGAATTGGTTGGATTGGTGGCCACAAAATACATATCGCCACTTCCCAGCAAAGGTGCCCCAATAGCAGGGTTACTGCTCGTCCATAAATACTCGGTACCACTTATTACAGAACCAGTAAAATTGATAATCTTGAGTCCATTGTTACAAGCCGTTTGATCACCCGGATTAAACATAGCCGGCGTAGGGTTAACGGTTGCATACACTGGTAATAATGGACTGCTACAACCACTGGCAGTTAATAAATAATTGTAGGTTACTACCAAGGGTACATTCGAACTATTGATTAATTTTTCATTCACTACACCAATTCCGTTTATACCAGGGTTATCGATACCCTGAACAGTTGCACGACTCCAGTTAAATACGGCATTAGCAATGAAACTGGTTGGGGTGTAGGTTTGATTTGAACCACTGCATATAGGAGATAGGATAAAGTCGGAAGTTAGGGTAGGCGTTGGATTAACTGTAATGGTAAAAGCAACCGATGCGCCACTGCATCCATTGGCCATTGGGGTAATAATCAAATTACTCTTAATGGGCACATAGGAGGTATTATTGGCTACAAATGAAATATCGCCACTGCCTGCATTGGGTAATCCAATATTTACATTGGTACTTTCCCAATTGTAATCGGTGCCCGATACAGAAGAACCGGATAATGGAATCAATACCGTAACCCCACTACAATAGATTTTATCAGTTACTACATTTACGGCGGGTAGCGGATTAACCGTAACTACCACATTGGTGATATCAGAGCAGGTACCCAATTGATTTTGATAGCGATACGTTACATTGATGGGCGAAGCGGTTGTATTCACCAGCACTTCACTCACTGGTATGTTAACACCAGCAGCCGTTGGATTAGAAATTCCAGCAACAGCGGTGCGCGTCCAGCTTAAGATGGTTCCACTGGCCGTACTAACACCTATATAATAGAAAGGATCATTACTGCAGGTTATTTTGGTTAAGTCAGAAGCCAAACTCAGGGTAGGCCGAACAGAAACTAACAGCTCTTGATTATAAGAACAACTATTCGCAGTTAAAGTAAATGCATAGGTTACCAGTTCGGTATTATTACTAACATTCACCAGTGTTTCACTAATGGCACCTGTTCCGCTAGAAGCAGGATTGGTAATATTTGCTACTAAATCTCTTACCCACTGTAAACTGGTTCCTGCAACATTGGTAGTGGGGGTGAAAGTAAACAGGGAGTTGTTACATAACGCTTTAGGTGCACTATTATCTAATACCGGCTTGGGATTAACGGTAACCAATACAGAGAAAGGATTACCGGTACAACCCGATGTAATTGGAACCGCCAGGTATTGAATAACAGCGGGGGTATTTCCATTATTAGTTAATACTTGCCCCACAAAATATTGTTGAGAAGCCTGCGAGTTACTACCCGAAATACTACCAGAAATTACTGCTGGCACCCCCCATGTATAGAAAGTAGATTCGGGAACATCGGTAGGGCTAACTGCAAAGGTAGAGCCACTGCAAGAAGCGGTAACCTTATCGGTAACTACGGGGCGAGGTTTTACGGTAATCACAATTCTAAAGGTATTACCCGCACACAAATTATTACCCGTTCGAGGGGTTACAATAAATTCTACGTTGATGGGAGCCAAAGTAGAATTTACAAGGGTAGGATTGAAAGAGTTTCTTGGGGTTGCCACCGGATCGGCACCGGTAATTCCGGCGGGAATAGAAACGGGCGTCCAGGAATAGGTAGTTCCATCCGGTACACCCACTGCTGTATAATTGAGTGTTGTACCACTACAAACCGGCAATGACTGATTGGCCACAAAAGGAATAGGCACCACTTTTATGGTAAAGGTTTGGGGATTGCCCGAACAAGCATAGCTACCCGAGGCAGTGAAGGGCGTTACAATAATGGTTGCGGTAACTATTTCAGAACCCGTATTAACCGGATTAAATGAAGTGATGGTTCCAGAACCGGCAGCTGCCAATCCAATGGAAGTAGTGTTGTTGGTCCAATTATACACCACACCTGCATTATATACTGTTGCCGCAGATGTAAAAGAAACCATGTTAGTTGAACCGCCGGCACAAACCACCTGACTAGGGGGTTGACTTACTTCCGGCGCTATACCATCTACATTTACGGTAAAACTAAATGCAGTAGCCACGGTATTCGCACACGCATTGGCACCGCTTACGGTAATATAGTAAGTTGTATTATTCGAAAGCACCGGAGTAGTATAGGAATTTCCGTTACTAATTGTATTATTTAAAGCTGCATCGCTGTACCAGGTAAAAATTTCGGTGGTAGGTACAATTGTACTTGAACTACTCAAAGCACATCCCAAAGACGTAGATAATCCTGAGCACACTTTTGGATTGGAAGGAATTATCTTAATATCAGAGGCCTTGGCGTATGGCAACACATTAATAGTAACGGTAAACGTTGCCCCATTTTGAACACCCGCTGCGGTAGTTGGTATTACGTTATATACTGCCTGCAAAGAATTACTCGTAGAATTCACCAACGTTCCATTAATGCTAGACTGAAGCGTTGCTGCTACTCCTCCCGTTAGACCGGCGGGCATTGTAGGAGCCGCCCACGAATATCTAGTATTCGGTAGCACCACATCTCCATTTACTCCATTCACCGGAACCAAACCAAATGCGGTTCCTGTACAAGGTGTATTAAATTTAGGGCCAATCACGTTTTGTCCGTTTACCCCTTGGGCAAACAAACACCAGACGGCTGCTATTAATATGTACCTAATCATCATTCAACAATTTTAAATGTCATAGGATTGGCAGTTCTTGTGGTTCCATCAAACATGGAGATTTGTATCATATCAAACATTACAATATCTCCCTGTTTTAGTGAACCTATCAAACTTTGGGATGCTGGCTGAAATACATCTCCATAATTATATACCGTTTGCTTTTTTCCATCAGTTCCTATCTTAATCACCTGATATCCATTGATTCGTCCCGGGAAGTTTTTAAACATCGCAGCTCCCATATAGGCAATCAATCGGTTGGCACTCAACAAGTCTTTCACATTGATGATGTTGTTGGTCATATTCTCCGTATTCAATTTTATCAACGGATTCGGAAGAATAGACACTTCAACTTTTTTATCAAACAATGGTTTTTTACCTCCACCTCGCTTATCCATAAACTTAACGGTATAAACGCCGGGTTTTTTGAAACTTAAATAATAATCATTTGCCGTTTTACTAAGCAATGATGTGTTATCAGGGGTAACTTCAATGCTAAAATCGCCTGAAGCACTATAATTCAAGCTCTTAAGAATCTGGTTCTTAATGCCCACATAAAAGTTTTCATTTTGAAGCGCATTTCGAAGTCGTTTGGTTAACTCGTCGTTGGTGGCAATTTCGGAAGAGGCATTGCTGGTGTTTTTATTCACTTCCTCTTTCAGGCGCTTCATCATATCGGCCTGTTTTTGGGCATCTAATACCTTACTCATTTCCCCTTGCTTAAATAAAACCGTAGTATTATTTTGCACAGAATAAAATGCTGGCACATATCCAATGGTTTTTAGCGCAGCCAGTTGATAAACATTTTCAACATCCAGTAATAGCAATTTGATACGTTTAATGTGAAAATAGCTTACTGCCACGGGTTTATGGAGAAACAAATAACGCTTCCATTCAACTTCTTTTTTAGTTCGTGTGGTAATAATTTCTTTCACAGGAACCAAGGTTTTAATGGAAGAATCAATCTGCAAGGGCTGGCCACCTAAATACTTAACCAGTTCGAATAACTCATCATATACCTTTTCAATATTTTCTTTTTTATCAGCACCTTCTTTCTCCAAAAAGATTTCTTCCATTCTTCGGGTACTATTGAATTCCTGATAAACATCTGTTTTTTGATCGGCCAGTTTTTTCTGAATTTCCTGGTCGAACTTATCCATCATTTCGTATGTTTTGTGAATACGATCTTGAATGGCTAAATAGGTTTTGGCAGAATCATTCGCCAATTTTTCAGTTTCATCACTTATCAATTGGTTGGCAAAATTCACCTGCTCTTGCCGAGATTTTTCTTCATATTCCAACGTACGGATTGAATAGTAATTCGAATCCAAAAGGGTTGCAGGTATGTTCAAAACCGACAAACAAACGAATATCACATATAGCAATGTGATCAACCGATACCTGTTTTTATTAATCGCTGCCATGTTTTATCCTATTTGTTTGAATGTGTTAATGATACTGGTCGACACATTATTGAAGCGATAGATTGCACTGTTTAATCCTTCTAGTTGCTCTTGGAACAGGTTCATCTTATCAGATGAAATCACCGATATCGCAGCCATCTTCTGCAGGTTAATCTGCAACTCACGGATATCTTCACTAATCTCATGCAACTCGATAAACGATGCCGATACCCGCATCACATTCACCTTGAAATCTGAAAATGCTTTGGTAGATTCCGACAGGTTCTTCGACA
>Ga0247844_1005223_pt1 | contig 16727 bp, 9 predicted proteins | sample LaCtaG_FD_192421 | JGI IMG/M metagenome (GOLD analysis project Ga0247844, IMG submission 192421) | Freshwater microbial communities from meromictic Lake La Cruz, Castile-La Mancha, Spain - LaCruzMarch201714.5m_1 | ecosystem: Environmental > Aquatic > Freshwater > Lake | place: Spain: Castile-La... | reverse complement strand
TTGTTCGTGGGTTAGGTCATCGCGGCCCACGCCAATAATGCGCCCACCTTCGGGAAGCGTGCCGTGGCGAAAGGCCTGGAACAATGCAGGCATCAATTTGCGCCATGCTAAATCGCCCGTCCCACCAAATAAAACAAGATCAAAGCCCATATTCATGTGTGAGTTGTTTATAAGTTACATAAAATCTGACGTTGTAATGTAACTTTGTTTCATTGATAATTCAAGTCTTCGGCATTCAAACCCTGTTCCCCCTCATTTTTCTTATGAACCAACTCAACGCGCTCAAACAATGCACGACCGTGGTCGCTGACACCGGAGACTTCAAACAGCTCGACGCGTTTAAGCCGCAAGACGCCACCACCAATCCCTCCTTGATTTTGAAGGCGGTTCAAAAGGCCGAGTACGCCCCGCTTTTGAGCGCCACCGTCGCGCAGCACCGCAGCAAGCCCTTGGATGAAACCATGGACCACCTTTTGGTTCGCTTTGGCTGCGAGATTTTGTCCATCATCCCGGGGCGCGTATCGACCGAGGTGGATGCCCGTTTAAGTTTTGATACCGAAGCCACCGTGGCCCGTGGCCAACGTTTAGTGGCTATGTACCAAGCCCAAGGCGTTGCCAAAGAACGTGTCTTGATCAAGGTCGCAGCCACATGGGAAGGTATCCAGGCTGCCGAGCAACTCGAGCGCCAAGGGATTCATACCAACTTGACCCTGTTGTTTTCGTTTAGCCAGGCCGTCGCCTGCGGCCAAGCCAAGGTGCAGTTGATCTCACCGTTTGTGGGCCGTATTTACGATTGGTACAAAAAGACAGCCGGCGCAGCTTGGGTGGAAGCCGAGCACACCGGTGCGAACGACCCCGGCGTCAAGTCGGTGGTTCAAATTTACAACTACTACAAAAAACACGGCATCGCCACCGAGGTGATGGGTGCCAGCTTTCGCAACGTGGGCCAAATCACCGCGCTCGCCGGCTGCGACTTGCTCACGATCAGCCCCGATTTGTTGGCCCAATTGGATGCGTCAGACACGCCACTGCAAGCGCACTTAAGCGCAAGCGCCGCCCAGCGCATGTACATTGCGCCAGTCCACTTTAATCAAAGCAGTTTCCGTTACGCCTTGAACGACGATGCGATGGCTACCGAAAAATTGGCCGAAGGGATTCGCGCGTTTTGTGTGGATGCGGTCAAGCTCGAACACCTGCTTCTTGCAGCCTGAGAAAGCGCTTATGACCCGATCCCGCTGTGATAGAACGCCCGCCTGGGCCTTGCTTAAAAACGCCTACAACGCGACCGGGAAATCATTCGATTTACGCGCTGCTTTTGCCGCAGACCCCAAACGCTTTGAGACTTTCAGCCAGTCCGCGCCAGGCATCTTTGCGGATCTGTCTAAAAACTTCATTGACGCTGCCACCCAAACCCTGCTGTTTCAATTGGCCCGCGAGGCCGGCGTCTGCTTTCATCGCGATGCCATGTTTGCCGGTGAAAAAATCAATACCACCGAAGCCCGAGAAGTGTGGCACGTGCTGTTGCGAAAACCAGCCAATGCCCCAACCGCCAGCGCCCATGAGGCCGCCGAGCTTGCGAAGGTTCATGCCACTCTAGACACCATGCTCGCTTTTGCCGAGCGTGTTCGCGCAGATGTTGACATCACAGACGTTGTCAACATCGGAATCGGCGGCTCAGACCTCGGGCCACAAATGGCGGTGTTGGCGCTGGATGCGTTTGCTACGACGGGAAAACGGCTGCACTTTGCCAGCAATGTCGATGGCCATGAACTCGCCGCGACCTTGGCAAAGCTAGACGCGAAAAAAACATTATTTTTGATCGCCAGCAAAACCTTCACAACGATAGAAACCATGACCAACGCGCAATCGGCAAAGCGGTGGTTTATACAGCAAGGGCAAACCGATACAGCCCGCCACTTTGCCGCGCTCACCACCAACGTGGCTGCAGCCAAGGCCTTTGGCATTGAAACGACGTTTGGGTTTTGGGACTGGGTGGGCGGACGGTATTCACTGTGGTCTGCAATCGGCTTGCCTTTGGCTATTGCGATTGGCGCCCAAGGTTTCCGCGAGTTTTTGGCAGGCGCACATGCCATGGACGAACACTTTCGAAGCAGCCCCATCGAGTCCAATTTGCCCGTGCGCTTGGGCCTGTTGGACGTTTGGTACCGCAACTTCCATGGCTTTACCAGTCGCTCCATCGCGCCCTACCACAGCGCTTTGCGACGCCTGCCCGCGTATTTACAACAGCTAGAGATGGAGAGCAACGGCAAGCGAGTAGACGCTGCGGGAGCGCCTTTGCCCTTTGGCACATCGCCCGTTTTGTGGGGTGAGGCCGGTACCAACGGGCAACACGCCTACTTTCAAATGTTGCACCAAGGCACCGATGTGGTCCCCATGGAGTTTGTTGCGGCTAAAAAACCGCGCCACACTTTAGAGGCCCACCACCCCTTGCTCTTAGCCAATGCCTTGGCCCAAGCCCAAGCCTTGATGGTCGGACAAGCCGACGCCCACGGCCACCAAGACTTTCCCGGTAACCGCCCCAGCACCTTCTTGTTGCTCGAAGATTTAACACCCACCAGCCTGGGCGCATTGATCGCCTTGCAAGAGCACCGCGTGTTTGTCAGCGGATCGCTCTGGGGCATCAACAGCTTTGACCAATGGGGGGTGGAACTCGGCAAGGTTTTAGCCAAAGACATCGCCCCGCGACTTCAGTCGGGCGATACCACGGGTTTGGATGGCTCGACGGCGGGCTTGTTAAAACGATTAAGAAATTGAACACAGTAATTACCCTTGACGCTAATCAGCAATAATCAGACAAACCAGCACTAAGAAGCACACATAGCTTCAACCGCTGGGTCAAGGGAATTCAGTGGACAAGAAAAAACTCTCCGAAAGCGACATCTGCGACAAGTTCATCCGCCCCGCCATGGAGCAGGCCGGGTGGAACGGGCTCGACCAGATTTACCGCGAGTTTCCGCTGCGTGCTGGCCGCGTGAGCGTGCGGGGCAACAAAGCCCATCGCGACCAAAGCACCGTGCTGCGGGCCGACTACGCGTTGTTTTTCAAAGCCAACATCCCCATCGCGGTGGTCGAGGCCAAAGACAACAACAAACCCATGGGCTCCGGCATGGCCCAGGCCATCAACTACGCCGAGCTGCTGGGCGTGCCCTTTTGTTTTGCCAGCAATGGCGACGGCTTTGTGTTCCGCGATGCCACGCTGGCCGATGGTGTGCTGGAGAAAAATCTCAGCCTCGAAGAATTCCCCTCGCCGCAAGACCTGTGGGAGCGCTATTGCGCATGGAAGGGCTGGACGCCGGCAGTGCGACAAGTGACAGAGTTTGATTACTCACCCAGCAAAACGCCGCGCTACTACCAAATCAACGCTATTAACCGTACGGTTGAGGCCGTTGCCCAAGGGCAAAAACGCGCCATGCTCGTCATGGCCACGGGCACGGGCAAAACCTACACCGCGTTTCAAATCATTTGGCGCTTGTGGAAAAGCGGCGCTAAAAAACGCATTCTGTTTTTGGCCGACCGCAACATCTTGATTGACCAAACCATGGTCAACGACTTCCGCCCTTTCAAGGGCGCAATGGCCAAGCTCAGCCCCAACGCCAAAGGCGTGGAGCGGGTCGATGCCCAAGGCCAGATCACCATCGAAGACGTCGACCTCGCGGTCAACAAAACCACCAAGCTCGTTGACAAGAGCTATGAGATTTACCTCTCGCTTTATCAAGCCGTTACCGGCACCGAAGAAGAGCGCAATATCTATAAACAGTTCAGCCCTGACTTTTTTGACCTGATCGTGGTCGACGAGTGCCACCGCGGCAGCGCCAACGAAGACTCAGCCTGGCGCGAGATCCTTACTTACTTTGGTAGCGCCGCCCAAGTGGGCCTCACGGCCACGCCCAAAGAAACGCAAGACACCTCTAATAGCGACTACTTTGGCGACCCCATTTACACCTACAGCCTCAAGCAAGGCATTGAAGACGGCTTCTTGTCGCCCTACAAAGTCATCCGAGTTGACCTAGATAAAGACACCTTCGGCTGGCGGCCCACTCAGGGCATGACCGACAAGCATGGCAATTTGATCGAAGACCGCATCTACAACGCCACCGACATGAACCGCAAACTGGTTCTTGAAAAGCGCGACGAAGTGGTGGCCGCCAAAATCACCGAATACCTCAAGGCCACCGACCGCATGGCCAAGACCATCGTGTTTTGCGAAGACATCGATCACGCCGCCCGCATGCGCCAGGCGCTGACCAACGCCAACGCCGACATTTGCAAAGACAACCCCAAGTACGTGGTTCAAATCACCGGTGACAACCCTGAAGGCAAAGGCCAGCTCGATAACTTCATCGACCCCGAAAAGCCCTACCCAGTGATCGCCACCACCTCCAAGCTCATGAGCACTGGGGTGGACGCGCAAACCTGCAAGCTCATCGTATTGGACCAAAACATCAAGTCCATGACGCTCTTCAAGCAAATCATTGGCCGGGGCACCCGCCTGCGCGAAGAGCTAGGAAAAACCTGGTTCACCATCCTCGATTTCAAACGCGCCACCGAGCTGTTTGCAGACAAAGACTTTGATGGCGAGCCGGTGCAGATTTACCAGCCCAAGCCCGACGAGCCCATCACTCCGCCCGACGATATCGAAGGCGTACCGGGTTCTACGGTCCAACCCGACCCTGCGGAAGGCCCCATTGACGCACCGCCCGGTAGCACCATCGCGCCCGGTTCGAGCGGCGCGGGCGAGATCAAAAAATATGTCATCGGCGGTATGGTCACCGTGGCCGTTGCGCGTGAGCGTGTTCAATATTTGGGCGCTGATGGCAAGCTTATTACTGAGAGCCTGCGCGACTACACCCGCATCAACTTGGTCAAGCAATACGACTCTCTCGACAAGTTTTTGCAAGCCTGGAACCACGCCGAGCGCAAAGCCGTGTTGATCGAAGAGCTAGAACGCCAAGGCGTTTTCATCGACGCTTTGGCGGCCGAAGTGGGCCAAGACCTTGACCCGTTTGATTTGCTGCTGCATGTCGCTTACAACCAGCCGCCGCTGACTCGCCGCGAACGCGCCAGCCGCGTTAAAAAACGCAACGTCTTCACCCAATACGGCGCAGTCGCCCGCAAAGTGATGGACGCGCTCATCGACAAATACGCCGACGAAGGCATCGCCACTATCGAGAGCAACGAAGTCTTAAAAGTACAACCCTTCACCGACTTTGGCAGCCCCGTAGAACTCATCAAAAGCTTTGGCGGGCGACCCCAATTCCTTGGCGCACTGCAAATGCTCGAACGCGAACTGTATTCAGCGACCCAATGAGTAAGCACTTGCCCACACGCCGAATTATCTTAAAATATCACAAAATTGATAAAATATCTAAACCGAGATATTAAAGGATAATTCCATGCTCTACCACGCACGAACCGCCTTAGCCGCCGTCTTAGCCGACGCCTTACAAGGTAAAACTCCTTTCAGCGACGCCCCGAACGGACTTTTTTTGGCAGCCCCACGCCGCACGGGCAAATCCACTTTTTTACAAGCCGACCTGATGCCCGAGCTGGCTCGTCGCCAAGTGGTCGGCGTCTACGTGGACCTGTGGGCTGACCAAAACCGGGATCCCGGCGCTTTGATCGCCGAGGCCGTGGGCCGCGCCCTGCTTAAGCAACTGGGCGTGGTGGCTAAAACAGCGCGCTCTGCGGGGCTGGAAAGCATCAACGTCGGGGGCATCAAAATTGATACCTCAAAAATCGGCAAGGTCGATGGCACCACGTTGGCCGATGCGCTCAGGGCCTTGGTCGAAGCCGCTAAAAATCCGGTGGCCTTGATCATTGACGAAGCCCAGCATGCCCTAACCAGCGAAGCCGGTGAAACCGCCATGGCCGCGCTCAAATCGGCGCGTGACCAGCTTAATCGCCCGGGGCAGGTACAACTCATGTTGGTCATGTCGGGTTCCGATCGTGACAAGTTGCTGCGACTGGTCAATACCAATGCAGCACCGTTTTACGGCTCGCAAATTCAACGCCTGCCGGAGCTAGATCACGAGTTCATTACACACATCGCAGAGCTCATCGTTCGCCAGCGCCCCGAGTTAGCGCCAATCGACGAAACCCTTTTGGGAGAAGCATTTCAGCATTTTGGTCAGCGCCCGCAATTCTTCATGGAGGCGTTGGGCCAAGTGCTCAGCCCCTTGGCCACCATCACCGGGCGCTTTGAAGAAGCGATGCTCGCCAAGGCACGCCAGCAACTGCAAGACGACGAAGATCAAATGGAGCGCGATTACGCAGCGCTCAAACCCTTGGAACAAGCCGTGCTTTGGCGCATGCTGGAAGTCAGCACCCGATTTAGGCCCTATGACGCCGAAGCGCTGCAGTTCTACAAAGACAAAACCGGCGACAAAGTCACAGTGGCCAAAGCACAAAAAGCGCTGGAAAGTCTGCGTGCCCACCAGCCCAGCCTGATCTGGAAATCAGCCCGCAGCGAATACACCGTTGAAGACGCCGCCATGGCCCGTTGGTACGCCCAACGTACCGCGGCGGTGACCTGGCCGCCCGAAAGCGCACAGCTCGATTGGCTTGAAGAGTAGGCACACAGCCCTGCCAAATCTCGCTACAAAACAACAACGATCAATCTTAAAAAATCCGCATGTCCAACCTCTCCTCCGTCATCAAATCCATCCAAGACATCATGCGCCAAGACAGTGGCGTGGATGGTGACGCGCAACGTATATCGCAGCTCACTTGGCTTTTGTTCCTCAAGGTGTTTGACGCACTCGAAGAAGAGCTGGAGCTGACCCGCGACGACTACAAAAGCCCCATCCCCGAAGCCATGCGCTGGCGCAACTGGGCAGCAGACGCCGAAGGCATCACGGGCGATGCCCTGCTGGAGTTTGTGAACAACCAACTGTTCACCACGTTGAAAAACCTCAGTGGTGATGCCCAGCGCAACCCCCGTGGCTATCTAGTACGTAGCGTGTTTGAAGACGCCTACAACTACATGAAAAGCGGCCAGCTGCTGCGCCAGGTCATCAACAAACTCAACGCGATCGACTTCAACCGCCAAGCCGAGCGCCACCAGTTCAACGACCTCTACGAAAAAATCCTCAAAGACCTGCAAAGCGCGGGCAACGCGGGCGAGTTCTACACGCCCCGCGCCGTGACGCAGTTCATGGTCGACATGGTCAACCCCCAACTGGGCGAGCGCGTGATGGACCCGGCCACCGGCACGGGCGGCTTTTTGGTCTGCGCCATCGAGCACCTGCGCAAGCAAGTGCACAACACCGAAGACGAAGCCATTTTGCAAAACAGCATTGGCGGTGTTGAGAAAAAACAAATGCCGCACATGCTGTGCGTGACCAACCTCATGCTGCACGGCATTGAAGTGCCCAGCCTCATTGCACACGGCAACACACTGGCGCGCCCGCTGCGTGACTACACCTCCGCCGAGCGTGTAGATGTCATCCTCTCCAACCCGCCTTTTGGTGGCATCGAAGAGCCGGGTATTGAGCAAGGATTTCCGGCCGATGTGCGGACCAAATCAACAGCCGATTTGTTTTTGGTGCTCATCAAACACATCCTTAAAGCCAATGGACGAGCAGCAGTGGTTTTGCCTGATGGCACGTTGTTTGGTGAAGGTGTGCAAACCCGCATCAAAGAACAACTGATGGCTGAGTGCAACCTGCACACCATCGTGCGCTTACCCAAAGGTGTGTTTTCGCCCTATGCGAGCATCAAAACTAACCTGCTGTTCTTCATCAAGGGCAAGCCCACCGAACACGTTTGGTACTACGAACATCCCTACCCAGCGGGCGTAAAGAGCTACAACAAAACCAAGCCCATTCGCATTGAAGAGTTCGACGCCGAAAAAGCCTGGTGGGGCACAGAGGCCGACGGCTTTGCCACTCGCGTAGAAAACGAACGCGCTTGGAAGGTGAGCATTGAGCAAATCAAAGCCGCCAACTACAACCTCGACCAAAAGAACCCCCACGCTGCCGAAGTGGTGAACCACGACCCCGAGCAACTGCTGGCAGACTACGCCCGCTTGCAAACCGAGGCGCAAAGCCTGCGCGACCAACTCAAAAGCATCCTCGCCCAATCGCTGGGAGCCAAAGCGTGAGCGGTGATGTGATAGCGCAAGCACCGCTGGTGCAGCATTTCGATTTGATCGCCCAAGCCCCCGGCGGCGTGGCCCGCCTGCGCGAACTCATCTTGACGCTGGCCGTGCAAGGCAAGCTGGTGCCGCAAGACCCGAACGATGAACCGGCGAGTGAACTGCTCAAGAAAATCAGGGCAGAGAAAGACAGGCTGATTGCGGAAGGCAAGATCAAGCGGGACAAGCCGTTGGCTGAGATCGCGGATGAGGAATTGCCGTTTGAGTTGCCTGCAACTTGGACATGGTGCAAAGGTCGCGAAATATTCAACGTCATTCGCGGTGTGACTTATCAAAAAACGGATGCTCGCGAATCATTTGTAGAAGACCACCTCCCACTGCTACGAGCCAACAACATTCAAGCAACGATCAATCTCGATGATCTTGTTTATGTTCCAAGGCAATTGGTTTCGGATGACCAGTGCTTACGCAAAGGTGACTACCTTGTGTGCTTGGCTAGTGGCAGCAAAAAGCTTGTAGGTAAGGCCGCACCTTTCGCTTCGGACGTGGCTTGCTCGTTTGGTACTTTTTGCGGAGTAATCCGTCCAGTATCTGAAATGGGCTTTCTCGCAATTTACCTTTCGAGTCCGCTGTATCGGGATACTGTTTCTGCAGCCTCAGCAGGCATCGGCATCAATAACCTTAAGGGCTCATCACTCCTTGGGCTTGATATTCCATTGCCACCTCTGGCTGAACAGTCCCGCATCGTCACCCGCGTCGAAGAACTGATGCAACTCTGCGATGCCCTCGAAGCCAGCGGCCAGCTCGAAGCGCAGCAACACGCCCAACTAGCGGGCACCCTGCTGGGCACGCTCACCCAAAGCGAAACGCCAGAGGCACTGGCCGACAACTGGCAACGCATCGGCACCCACTTCGACGTGCTGCTCGACCGCCCCGAAGCCGTGGACGCCCTCGAACAAACCATCCTCCAACTGGCAGTGCGCGGCCTCCTCGTCCCCCAAGACCCTACCGACGAACCCGCTAGCGTCCTCCTGCAAAAAATCCGCACCGAAAAAGATCAGCTCATCGCCCAAGGCAAGATCAAACGCGACAAACCCCTGCCACCCATCACCGACGAAGAAAAACCGTTTGAGTTGCCGTACGGGTGGGAGTGGGTGCGGTTGTGTGATTTGATGCCGGATTTTCAGAATGGTGCATCGAGTCGCGGTGACTCCGGCGGGCAATTAATCACAGTGCTGCGTCTTGCTGACATTAAGAAGAGGCGCATTTCTCTGAAGGATACGCGTCAATTACCCATAGCCTCCCACGATATTGCCAAGTACCGACTTGAGGCAGGGGACATCTTGATCACCCGAGTGAATGGCAGTGCAGAAATCGTTGGGCAGTTCAATCTTTGCGACAGACCTGTAGATGCAATCTATTGTGACCATTTCATTCGTATGCGAATTGGTCGACAGTGGATTGCGCCAGACTTTTGCGCGTTGCTTGGGGAAAGTCCAATAGTGCGAGAAAGCATACAAAGCTTGTTCATCACAACTGCGGGTCAGAAGACGGTTAACCAAGGCCATATTGGTTCGCTGCAATTTCCATTGCCACCACTATGTGAGCAATCTCGCATAGTCACCCGCGTCAACGAACTCCTCAGCCTTTGCTGCGATTTGCGTGCGCGAATTTTGGCTGCGCACGCAGTTCAAAGAACTTTGGCTGATGCTTTAGTGGCCGTAGATTAAAGATCGTTGAAGTTATGCGAATCATTGACCTGACCCCTCTTGAAAGCGAAACGCTTTTGACGCAGATCTTGGTGCTTTCTGAGTCTCGCCATTTAGAGTTCAAGCGGCTAAGTCGCGAGATGGTCAATAAAGCCTTAAAGACGATTTGCGCATTCGCTAACTCAGAGGGGGGAACCCTTGTTTTAGGCATCGCAGACTTGAAGGAGTTTCAAGGAAAAGATCGACTTTTTGGTATCGAGGAAAACCTTGAAGCGTTGGACGACTTGCAGCGGCAGATAACCGCCAAGTTTCATCCTCCAATTGACAATGTTTTGATGCGTCGTTTGAGCTGCTCTTTGCACAATGGACGTGCGAAAGGGCAACTCGGACATTTGATGTTGGTAACTGTGCCCCGAAGTACCAAGGTCCATTCACTGGTGGGCGGCGGCACTTTTGAACGACTAGATGCAAGCAATGCATCCATGTCTGCCACAGACATTACTGAGTTGTCTTATCGCCGTGGTGTGCGCAGTGCCACATCTGAACCAGTGTCGGTGAATTTGAGCTTGTTGCAAACACAAGCTTGGCAACGTTTTGTAGCAGCTCGTGGCCCGCTGACGGGAGCGTTCGCAGAACAGTTGTTCAAAATCGGATTGGCTGACGAAGTTGAAAGTGTCGTACAACCTAAGCGTGCAGCTGTATTGCTGTTTGCCGATGAGCCTGGCAGCTTGCTTGCTGGACACGACAGTCGAGCTGATGTGCGTGTGATGGTGTATGACGGCAAGCATGTGATTGCAGGCAGCTCACCGAACTTTAGAAAACAACCAAAGACGGTGCGAGGCCCGCTTGTTGATCAGATTGATGCAACGGTTAATTTGGTGATGGACATATTGGCGGATGGCGTGGTCCATTCTGGGAGTGGGTTTAAAACCCTGCATGCTTATCCAGAGAGGGTGGTGAAAGAGGCCATCGTGAACGCGATCATTCACCGCGACTACCGGTTAAATCGAGATATCTTTATTCGCATTTTTGATGACCGTATTGAGGTGGAAAGTCCGGGGGGTTTTCCGGGCAACATTACGCCGTCCAATATTTCCCGTATGGGTACGCGAGCCCGAAACCCCCTGTTGTCTGCCAATCTCCGCGAGTTTCCTATTGCGCCCAACATTGATGCTGGCGAGGGCGTAAAGATGATGTTCTCGGAAATGGCGCAGGCCGAGTTGTATCCACCTCAGTACCGCCAAAGCACTGACGTGGCCGTGGAAAGCGTGACTGTTTCTCTGTTCAATGCCAAGCGTCCGACTGCTTGGGATGAGGTGAGTGATTGGCTCGACCGTAATGGTTCAATTACAAATGCAGACGTGGTTCGCATTTCCAAGCGTGATACGTTGAAAGCCTCCAAACTCCTCACATCTTGGCGCGATCAAGGCTTGTTAGAGCCCGTCCCTGGTCGCGGTAAGAGGAATATGGCTTATTCCAAGCCCAGCAGCAGGGGGCGGCCAGAGCTAAGTTTGTTATCTGAGGGTGAAGATAACAACGGGGAAATTAATAAAAACTCTATATAAATCAATAGCTTGCAGCGGTGTTTGTTATCCATCAAAGGATAAACCAAGAAAATCACGCTTATTAAGTGCGCTATCTGCCAAGTCGTAAGCTAGCCTGCCGCCCCCCCAGCCACCAGAACATGGGAAAGAGGCAACGGGTTGTGAAGGTCAAGGACATGCTTCTTGTCTAAAGATGTTGCAGATTAGTTTGATCTTTAGCTATGAAAACCCAATTTCCGAGGCTAAATTGTTGATTTAATTGATGTCTAAATTTCCGAGAAGGAAAATTTAGACACGATTCGAGGTTTTGGGATGCCCAAGAAAACCAAACGGGAATTCTCAAGATTCACTCCTGAAACGGCACCTGTTTGTTATTTCCCACGCTGGATAACAAAACGACTTTTGGGGAAATACTCATAAAAATCAATAACTTACGCGTGTGGTTATTATCTTTTCTGGGTTTTAGCCCTTTTGGATTACCGCCGCCGCTTCAGCCCGCGCAGCAAACTCAGCCCGCAAGGCTCGGAGTTTTTCGCGCGGGTCTTCCTTGGTGGTGGCTTGGTCTAGGCCCATTTCGGCAATAAAGCGGCTAGGCGAGGCGGACACCAGTTCGCGGCCTTTTTTGCGGCGCTTGGTCCAACTCACGGCCAAGCTGCGCTGGGCGCGGGTGATACCTACATACATCAAGCGCCGTTCTTCTTGTAAACGTTCGGCCATGTCTTCATTGGCACTTTCGTCCGCGCGGCTGGTCCCGCCCAAAGAGTCAGCGCCGTCGTTCATCTTGAAGGGCAACATGCCCTCGGTCACGCCTACCAACATCACGTGGGGCCACTCCAAGCCTTTGGAGGCATGCAAGGTAGAGAGCGTAACGACGTTTTGGTCTTGCTCGCGTTCGCTGATGGTTGAAAGCAGGGCGATGGTTTGCGAGACTTCAAGCAAGTTTTTGATTTCAATGCTGTCAGACACCCCAGCCGCATCCGTCAAATGGCCGCCACAGCGCTGGGCCATCCAATCGCAAAACTCCATGACGTTAGCCCACTTGGCGGCGGCAATTTTTTCGTTCTCTTCGCCGTCAAACAAATGTTTTTCGTAGCCAATGTCTTTGAGCCAATCGGTTAAAAATCCCCGGGCGTTGTCCGCGCCTTCGGTGTGGCGAGCGCGAAATTGCAGGTCGTTGATATAGCGTCCAAATTCATGCAAGCTGCCCAAAGCGCGGGCTTGTAAAACCGAACCCAAGGACGAAGAAAAAAGGGCTTCAAAGAGACTGAGCTTATAGCGGCTAGCGAAAACGCCCAAGCTGCCAAGGGTTTGGTGGCCGATACCGCGCTTAGGCGTCGTGACTGCCCGCAAAAAAGCGGGATCGTCATCGTTGTTGGCCCACAGGCGAAACCACGCGCAGAGATCGCGAATTTCAGCGCGGTCAAAAAAACTTTGACCGCCTGAAACTTTGTAGGGAATATTGGCTTTGCGAAGCGCTTTTTCAAAGGGTTTGGCTTGGTGATTGGCGCGGTACAGCACGGCAAAGTCACGCAGCTCTTTGAACTGCGCTCCCGCTTGCGCCAGGGTTCCTTCGACCCGCAGACTTTGGATGCGGGCGACAACGCGCTCGGCCTCGTGCTCTTCGTTGTCCGCATCCACCACGCGCACAGGCTCGCCTTCGCCTAAGTCACTCCATAAATTTTTCGGATACAACTTCGGGTTGGGGCCAATCACGTTATTGGCGGCCCGCAAGATCGCGGAGGTAGAGCGGTAATTTTGTTCGAGCTTGACGACCTTGAGGCTTGGAAAATCCAAGGGCAATTTTTTTAGGTTATCGAGCGTGGCGCCGCGCCAACCGTAAATAGACTGATCGTCGTCGCCCACAGCGGTAAAGCGGGCATCGCCGTCGAGATGGGCCGCACGGGTACCGTCGGGCTCGCAGCCTACCAACAGTTTCAGCATCTCGTATTGGGTGGCGTTGGTGTCTTGGTATTCATCGACCAAGACGTGGCCCATCTGCGCTTGCCATTTGGCGCGAACCTCTGGGTGCTCGCGCAGTAGTTTCAAAGGCAGGCTGATGAGGTCATCAAAGTCTACGCTTTGGTACGCCGTTAAGCGCTCTTCGTAACGCCCCATCACCGCAGCCGCAATACGCTCACTGTCGTTGCTGGCCAATGCGAGGGCCTGCTCGCCGTTCAAGCCCGCACTTTTCCAAGCGCTGATCGTCCATTGCCAAGCGCGGGCGGTAGCTGCGTCCGTCGTTCCGCCGGCGTCTTTCAAAATACTGGTGACGTCGTCGGTATCCAAAATACTGAACTGGGGTTTGAGTCCCAAGGCAGCGCCATTGGCGCGAAGCATCCGAACGCCCAAAGCGTGGAATGTGCAAATCAGCACATCTTTGGCCGCTTTTCCTATCAAGCCTTTGGCGCGTTCGCGCATTTCGGCGGCGGCTTTGTTGGTGAAGGTGATAGCGGCGATACGCTGCGCGGGCATGCCCATTTGAATCAGGCGGCCAATCTTATGGGTGATAACGCGGGTTTTGCCAGAGCCTGCGCCCGCAAGAACTAAACAGGGGCCATGCAGGTAGTTGACTGCCTCTTGTTGGGCCAGGTTCATCGCGTTAGAGGGGGAGGCAGACATGCAGAGAAGAGAAACCAAAAAAATGGCGAAGAAGCCTAGGTGTGGTCTGTATCTTAACGGCTGAGGGGGTTTGGTTTTCGCGAGACAATGCACCCCATGCTGCCTATTCTTTCTGTGACCTTCCCCTTTTTTGCTTTGGTGCTGTGTGGCTATTTAGCGGCGCGTCGGGGCTTGCTGCCGCTTGCGGCGATTCCTGGTTTAAACAGCTTTGTATTGTTCTTTGCCTTGCCGTGTATGTTGTACCGCTTTGGCGCGACTACGCCGATTGCGCAGTTGCTAGATCCCAATGTGGCATTGATGTATTTGTTTTGCGCCTTGGTGATGGTGGCTTTGGTGTTGGTTGTTACTTTGCGCGGGCGCATCGGTTGGAATGACGCCGCGTTTGGCGCTTTGGTGGGCGCGTTTCCCAATACTGGGTTTATGGGTGTTCCTTTGTTGGTTGCCCTGCTCGGCGCACCCGCCGCAGGCCCAGCAATCGTGACCATTTTGGTAGACATGGTGATTACCACGTCTTTGTGTATTGCTCTTTCTCGTCTTGGCCATAAAGAAAATAACGCTGCTGAAGGTGGTGAAGCTGGGGGCGGCGCAACCCAAGTGAGCCCGGCCCAGGCCGCCAAAAACGCCCTCAAAGGCGTGGCAGCCAATCCGATGCCGTGGGCGATTTTGTCGGGTGCTTTGGTATCGGCATTTCAGTGGCAGCTCTACGCCCCGGTGGCGATGACTGTGGGCTTGCTCGCTGACTCCGCCTCGCCGGTGGCACTGTTCACGATTGGCGCAGTGTTAGCGCGCTCCAATATGTTGTCGGCCAGTGGCCATGCTCCTGCGGTTCCTTGGTCTAGCGTATTGCCGGTTGCGGCCATTAAGTTGTTCGTTCACCCTTTGGTGGTATTTGCCGTCGGATCAGCTGCGATTGCGTGGGGCGTGCCTATAGATGGTTTTGCTTTAACGGTGTTGGTGTTGGTGTCAGCTTTGCCTAGCGCGAGCAATGTCTCGATGTTGGCTGAGCGTTTTGGGGCTGACAACGGGCGCATTGCCCGCATTATTTTGGTATCAACTGCGGCTGCGTTTTTTACGTTTGCAACAGCGGTGGTCTGGATGACCGGGCGTTGATAGAGTGGCTGGCTTAAATGGCCAGCGGATCGACATCAATAGCCCAACGGATCAGGCCTTTGCTCTCGTCTTGCTTTCGGGTTGCATGCAAAACACTTTGCCAACCGTTTAAAAATCGCTGTAAAGCGCTGCGGGAGGGGCTTTCCACCAGCATTTGGGCGCGTTCTACGTTAGCAACCCGTTGAATACTCATCGGCACCGCAGGGTAGAGCGTGATGTCCTGCAAAGCATCTTCCCAGCCCGGCCACGCCACCATATCCGTTTGGGCATTGGCGCTGGCCGCATTTAAAAAAGCCTGCGCCGTTTCTTGGCTGCGGGCGTCAGCGCGAACCAAAGCTTGAAAGCTAAACGGCGGTAACCCCGCTTGGGCCCGATCGTTCAATTGGCTTTGCGCAAACGCGGGGTAGTCGTATTGTTTGAGAGCGGCGTACAAGGGGTGCGCGGGCTGAAAAGTTTGGATCCAGACTTCGCTGTTGTGGCCCAGCGTCGCGTCACGACCGGCGCGCCCAGCGGCTTGCATTAACAAGCTAAAGAGTCGCTCGGGCGCACGAAAGTCGCTCGAAAAAAGAGCGCCATCGGGGTTGACCGCTGCGACCAACGTAATACGCCTAAAGTCATGCCCTTTGGCAATCATCTGTGTGCCCACCAAAACATCGACATCACCCGCATGAACGGCTGCGAGTTGGGTTTGCAAGGTGCCTTTGAGGCGCGTGGTGTCGGCATCAATTCGCGCCACCCGCACGGGCTCGCCCTCGGGGAATTGCGGGCTCTCAGTTCCAGGGCGGCGAATGTCGGCAAGCAGCGCGGCTAAGTGTTCTTCAATTTGTTCCGTACCTTGGCCGATGGGCGAAATATCAAGGTTGCCGCACGTGGGGCAGGCCCTCGGGACGCGCTCTGTAAAACCACAGTGGTGGCAGCGCAAGCTGCGGTCAATTTTGTGAAACACGCGAAACGCGCTGCAGTGCGGACACTCACTTTTCCAGCCACAGTCAGCGCAATGCAAAACGGGGGCATACCCTCTGCGGTTCAAGAACACCATGCATTGTTCTCCGCGCAAGACCCGCTCTTTGATGGCCTCTAACAAGGGAATAGAAAACACGGCCTTGCGCGGCTGGTGGTTCATATCGACGCGGCGAATCAAGGGCAGCGCCTGCGCGTTACCGCCAATGCGGCTAGGCATGTGCAAGCGCACATAGCGTCCGCCCTCCGCGCTGGGGCGGCTTTGGTACCAGCTTTCAAGCGAAGGCGTGGCAGAACCCAGGATGACTTTGGCGTCTTCAAGCTTGCCGCGGTAAAGCGCCAGGTCGCGGGCGGAGTAACGCGCACCCTCTCCGCTTTTGTAGCTCGGGTCGTGCTCTTCGTCGACCACAATCAATTGCAAGTGTGGCATCGAAGCAAAGATGGCCATGCGCGTTCCCAGCACAATTCGCGCTCGGCCTTCGTGGGCCGCAAGCCAAGCGTTTAAGCGCTGCGGGTTGGTCATTCCGCTGTGCAGGCTAACGACAGCCTGTTCACCGTAAAGCGGGGCAAAACGCTCCTGAAAGCGACTTTCGAGTTGGGGTGTCAGGTTGATTTCTGGAACCATCACCAAGGCCTGTGCAAGTGGGTCACGTTCCAAAAGCGTTTGGA
>Ga0247844_1005221_pt1 | contig 16730 bp, 14 predicted proteins | sample LaCtaG_FD_192421 | JGI IMG/M metagenome (GOLD analysis project Ga0247844, IMG submission 192421) | Freshwater microbial communities from meromictic Lake La Cruz, Castile-La Mancha, Spain - LaCruzMarch201714.5m_1 | ecosystem: Environmental > Aquatic > Freshwater > Lake | place: Spain: Castile-La... | reverse complement strand
AACAAGTTGAAACTGAAACAACCTAATGCTAGAAGCTTGAGCAAATTAATCTGGCGGTGCTTTCGCTGCTGATTTGGCCTCTCACTTTTAGATGGCCCAGACTCTCATTCTTACGTGGCCCAATACAACTTATATTAACTCCATCACATTAACTCCTATCCCAAGTTGGTTGGGAGGAAGTTTAAATTCGGTTCCATGGACGTATTCATCCACCGGCACTTATACAAATTCTCTCACAGTGGGTAACACCACAGGTTTTGTTATCATTGGTGCGACTATCAATGGAGTGACCCTCACTTCACTCATAGACAATTTAACACTAACGCCGAATGTGACCATTGACCCGGCCATGTCGACCATCTCTGCTGTGACAAATCCTTTAACCGCAGATGGTTTGAGCACGAGCACAGTGATTGTGACACTTAGAAACTCAATCGGACAGTCGGTGAATCAATCTGGGCACACGGTGGTCGTTTCAGCATCAGTGGGAACACTCATTGGCTCGATGGCCTTTCATTCTGCTACGGGGACTTACCGGCAGGTTTTGCGTGCGCCAAGTTCTGTAGGAGTTGGGACAGTGACAGTGTCTCTGAGCTCGATTGATGGAACTGGAGTAGGTGGAATAACAACAGTGATTACACTCGTCGCTGGAAGTCTTAGTTTAACAAACTCCACTTTCTCCGTACCCAACAGGACTTTTTCGGCCTTTGGAGCACCGGGTGCGCAGACATCAACGGTAACTTTGAGAGATACCAACAATAATTTTTTGAATCTTACTGGCGCAACTGTAACCATCACGACTCAAAATATTTCAGGCACCTTTACAGGAGCGAGCAGTCACACTGCGGGAGTGAAGCAGTCTGCAGGTGTTTATACATCAACGGCCACACCTCCTGCAGGTTGTACAGTTTCTCCTTGTACGGAATACCTCATTGCCACGGTCACTCATGCTTCAATCAATGCAGGTGTGGCCACTGAGGTTGCGAGGATAAAGGTTCAGTACAACAATGCGGCCTTGACTCCGGCAGCGGCCCAATCTACTCTGACTGCCTCGACCACCACAGATGCGGCCGGTGTGGGTGCTTCTACCATTACTTTGACCGTGCAATTAAAAACGGCGGCCTCAGCAAATTTAAATGTGGGCGGGCATGGTGCGAACCTGGCCGTTTCCACCACACTTGCTACGACTCCTTCAAGCATTGTTGATAACGATAACGGAACTTATACGATATCCATTCCTTCTCCAGGAACTTCTCAAACGGGTACAGTGACTGTCACCTATAGTGGAACGAACGTTTCCAGCAGTCCGATCACTCTCACTTTTTTTGGAGAAGTAAGTCCTGCGAATTCAATCATTGTTTTATCTTCATCAGCAATTAATGGAACGGGCTCTATTACGGCGACTTTAAAAGCAAGGGATAGTAATAATTTTGCCATTCCTTTAGTTAATCTCGCTCTCGCAGATATTCAGTTCACTCATGATGGGCTAGGCTCATTCACAGGTGTCATTAGTTCTTCTGTCGTCACCAGTCAGGCCCAATATACTCAGACCTACACACGAACAGCGGCACCCACTGTGACTTTTGAAACGGTCACAATTGGTGCGAGTGTGCGGATTGCTGGCATATGGGTGCCCGTGAGTTCCACATTACCTCTTACGATCACACCTCTAAACTTAGCGGGAGTGACGATTAATTGCAGTAACGTCGCGACCTATAGGAACACCCATCTCTACGTGAATGGTGGAACCTTAACAATCAATACTTGGTATAACGGCGCCATTCCCACAACGGGAGACTGTACTGGATTTGATGCCTCCGTAAATAATCATCCCTTCGTCTTTGCAAGTTTGACGGTCGGACCGTCAGGGATAGTGACCCACACGGCCCAAGATACCACGACCTTTGAGTATTATGGACTCGACATAGAGATCACGGGATCCACGAGCATTCAGGCAGGAGGGAAGATCGATGTCAGTGAAAAAGGGTTCGTAGGTGGGACATTGACCATGACTGCAAGAACGGGTGGAAACGCTTTAATAAGTGGAACCTGCACGGCCCATTCCTCGGCCACGGTTGCGTGTGAGAGCTCCATTTATGGAAATCATCTTGATCCTTCGACTCCTGGTTCGGGAGGGTATTATACGACAACACCAGGGGGAAACGGCGGCGGAGTCATGAGACTAAAGACAGGAACCATATCAGTTATGGGCAACATCGCTTCTAACGGTGGGCCGTCTTCAAACGCTTCTGGTGCAGGAGGAAGCATTAAAATCGTGGTAACCGGTGGGGCCTTGGCAGGTTCTGGATTAATCACTTCAAATGTCGGGGCGATAGGCTCTACAAACTCTGGCGGTAGGATTTACATAAACGCATCCAGCATCACTTTTCCTTTAAATAATATTCAGTCAAAAAGTTCAGGAGCAGGAGGATTTGTTCATGGATCCATTTATATTGTGGGCGCGTTGACGGGATCTCACACTTTGAACCACTCTCTTAATCTGGGAATAAACACTGGTACTTATTCAGGAGTGAACAGGCTAGACTTCACGACAAATACTTCACTTACCATTCCTAATGGAGTCACACTGACGGTTGACTCTGCTACAAGTCTAAACTCACTCGCCATTCAAAGTGGCGGCATCATCACTCATAATCTTGTCACATCATCGAACCTAACTCCCGCCGTAAATCTGACAATCACAAACCTTTTTGATTTGCAGGTAGGCGGAAGCATAAACGTTGAAGGAAAGGGGTTTCCAGGAGCTAACAGACATAGTCTTACCCCCGTATACTGTGGGGTTGGTCCAAGTAATGTTGTCACAGGAGCAGGATTTGCGTGTGTCGTGAATCTCATTAATACGGAAAGTCATAGAGGTGGCAACCACTACGCAGCTGGTGGAAGAAATACCACTGGTATCCTCTGGGGCGACATAAATAATCCTAATACCTATGGAGGAGGAGCAATTGGAGAGAGTAGTATAAGAAACGGAGGAGCAGGTGGGGGAATCATTAGAGTGGCAGCAGATTCAATGATTATAAATGGAGGGCTTCAATCTAATGGGTCAATCCATACAGCGGCCCTGTACGGATTAAGTGCTGGCGGTTCCATTAAGTTAACTGCCACGACCAGTATCACATCCACTAATGTCACTGCCTATGTACGTGCCAACGGAGCAGACGTAACATTTAATGGCCAGCCCCTGGGGGCCGGAAGTGGAGGGCTTATATTTATTCAAGGTTCTGGAGCAACTGCTCTCACGATTCCGATAGAGGCCCGAGGGGGTCTTGTTTTCCCAGTGGCCCCAACTGGAGGACAAGCAGCAGGTGGAGCGGGGTCGGTTATCGTTTCCGAATAACAAACTCCGCTCGAATGAAATTAAATTAAGAGTGAAGAGGTGTCTCAGTTGATACTGATGTTCTTCTTTGACTCATATCAGTCGTGTTTTGTTCAGAAAGAAAACTTCTGAGCATCCATGCTGCTTTTTCATGAGCACCAATACGAGCAATCATCATATCGTTACTGAAAAGATCATTTTCTTCTTCTAGCTTCTTGGCGGCCTCTTTGGCCCTCTTCGCCAAAAGCATATGTCCTTCAACTAATTCGGCCAATGCTGAATCATTACTTGCCGATTTACCATCCATTTCAGATAGATCAGATGAACTAAGAATGCTTGACAGTGAGATAGGAGCATCATCGCCTTTAGCACGAATACGCTCAGCGATCTCATCAATAGCTGTCGCAAGTTCCTCGTAATGTTGTTCGGTTAGTTTATGAACAGAAAAAAACTTAGCACCTTTATAGTTCCAGTGAACGGCATAAGTTTTCATGTAGAGAACAAATGTGTCAGCTAAAACTAATTTAAGTTGTTCGCTAGTTTGGGAGACAGTCAATTTTTTTTCCATTTTGTACCTCGATAAAGTTAAAGGACTCTATCAAAATACGCCTATGCTTTATCCATGGCCACAAGCTCTGCGACTTGAGAAATGCTTAAGGTTTTCTTGAGGAAATCTTTTATTTGATGAGGGAATTAATCACAATGAAGTGAAAGATGGCACCAGCATTGACAAAAAGATGAAAGACTTCATGATAACTAAAAATTTTTGGATTAAGAATTGGCCTTTTAAGTCCATAGGAAAGGGCCCCTAAGGAATAAGCGATTCCTCCGGCCACAATGAACCAGCAGTTGGCCGTACCAATAGACTTAGAGAGCTCAGAAATATAAGGCAGAATAAGATACCCAGCGATGAGATAAATCACAGCACTGACCATCTTAGGAAGATTCACAAAAAAGATGGATTGAAACATTCCAACAAAGGCCACCAACCAAATCGTTATTAAGAAGTTTCTTCCAGAAATTTCATCAAGACCTAAAATGGCGACAGGTGTGGCCGTACCAGCGATCATCAGATAGATCGCTGCATGATCAAGTTTTTTCCAGATCGCACGTTTTTTTGAAGACCATGTCACTCGATGATAAAGAGCACTGATACCAAAGAGGGCCAGAGCACATAGGGAATAAATAACAGTAGAGGCCCATTCTTGAGAAGTTTTAGAACGTAAGATCAGAGGCACACAGGCACCTAAAGCAATAAAAAACATCGCTTGATGAAAATGGCCTCTAAGCATAGGTTTTGTGATGGTCGATGCATTCATAATTTAAGTGTACATATGTATACTCGAAAAGACTATCTGAATTCAAAAGGTTGCTAACTTGTTATAATTTATTGATTTTTTTGATCATTTTGAGTTAACATGTTTTCATGGATACGCGAGCAGAACAAAAACTAAAAACACGTCGTAAGTTAATTGAAGTGGCCTTAGAACTAAGTTCCAAAAAAGGTTTTTCATCTCTATCACTTAGGGAAGTGGCCCAGGCCGCAGAGTTGACTCCGGCCGCTTTTTATCGGCACTTTAGAGATATGGAAGAGCTTGGTCTCTCTTTGGTCGATGAGATTGCTGTGAGTTTACGAAGACTTTTAAGAAACGCTCGAAAAAGTTCTGAAGACGCTAAGAGATCTGATATGACGGTATTTTCAATTGAGATTTTTATGAAATATCTCAACGATAATGCCAATCTTTTTCGTCTTTTATTAGGTGAACGACAAGGAGCATTTGATAGTTTTCGGAAGGCCATCCACTCTGAGATTGATCTTTTTGTAAGTGAACTGACAGAAGACTTAGAGAGAATTTCTCAATCTCGAGGAGAAGAAATTCGTCACGCGGCCTACGCAGCAGAGGCCATTGTTGCAGTTGTATTTACTGTGGGGGCCGAGGCCTTGGATTTACCAAAACATAAACAGAAAAGTTTAAGTATTCGATTGGTAGAAGAAGTGAATATGATTTTGAGAGGGGCCAAGATTTCCTCTCGGCCTAAAAAATAATTATTTCAATTTTTGTTTTAGTTTAACAACAACAGCACAGCCGCGGCTGGCCTCTTCAAGAAGATTAAGATTCTTTTTCATTCCGCAGTGTTTTTCGTCTTTTAAGCACTGAGCGATTGTGAAATCTCCACTGTCGCATTTGATGTTGTAGGTAATGATGCCAAAATTGTCGGGACCTTTTGGGGCAGAAATAGTGGGAGCTGCAAAAGTGCTTAAAGAATAAATCATCAAAATAATAGAACCAATAATTTTCATAAAAACTCCTTTTTTATCATTGTGACACATAAAATCACTCATGGTAAATGATGTTTGGGCATTAAAATAAAACGCACTCGTTTTGTCAGAGGGATTACATGATGAAAAAACTTATTCTTATTCAGAAAAATGACCGGATCCATTGGGTGGGAGACGGTTTTCCTGTTCGTTCCGTTTTTTCTTATAACGATCGCGCTCAAGAGATGTCTCCATTTCTTCTTATGGATTATGCTGGCCCAGTGACGTTTGAACCTTCTACTCATATCCGTGGAGTAGGTGAACATCCTCATCGTGGTTTTGAAACGGTAACCATTGTTTATTCGGGTGAAATTGAGCACCGTGATTCCTCTGGTGGTGGTGGCATCATTGGTTCTGGAGATGTGCAATGGATGACGGCCGCTTCTGGAGTTGTGCATGAAGAAAAACATGGAATCAATTTTGCAAAAAATGGCGGTGACTTTGAGATGATCCAGTTGTGGGTAAACCTTCCGTGTAAAGATAAGATGTCAGCTCCCCGTTATCAAGGGTTGTTAGCTACGGATATTCCTGTTGTTGAATTTTCTGATAACCAAGGTAGTATTCGTATTATCGCAGGAGAATATTTAGAAAACAAAGGCGCTGCTTTAACTTTTACCTCAATAAATTTATGGGATATTCGGTTAAATAAAAATTCAAAAAAAGAATTTAAAGTTCCCGAAGGACATACGGCCGCCGTTTTTGTTCTGTCTGGAAATGTTCAGATTAACGATGAAAAAAATATCACAACTGCTGAAATAGGACTCCTTGAGCGCGAAGGTGATTCATTTACCTTAACGGCCCATTCAGATTCAAAAATTCTTTTTTTAGGTGGGGAACCGATTCATGAACCTATCATAGGGTACGGCCCTTTTGTCATGAACACAGAAAAAGAAATCAGACAGGCCTTTTTAGATTTTGAACAAGGCAAGATGGGTAGAATTTCTCGTTGATGAATAGTGGGTAACTTAAGACAAAGTTAATTTTTTTGGCGAGTGTTGTACTTTGATTATTTTTCTACAAGAATTAATCTCAGACGGATTAACTTTTAAGGAGAATGATATGATTGAGAAAAAAAACAGTAACAAAAAAATGCAACCTAAAGTTCTTACTTCAGAAACCATCACAATGGAAAATAGTAAGACCCCAAAAAATGAAATGAAAAAAATGCCTTCTGCGCCTAAGACTGCCACTAAATCGAGTGTTACTTCTCGCGCTGTAGTGACTAAAAAAAATGCCGCTACTAAAACGAGGGGTTCTAAGATGGTCAGTCCTAAAAAAGCATTAGTTCAAACAAAAACGATCACTAAAAATAGAACTGCTTAGTAGTCAGCAATCCAGCTTGAGTTTATTTCAAGCTGGATTGTTATTTTCGACGAATCATCTTACAGGAAATTCCACTTAAGCTGACGGTCTCCATTTTCTTAAAAGAAGTGCATTCATAATGACACTTACTGAACTCATGGCCATGGCAAGTCCGGCCAACATGGGATTAAGATATCCAAATGCCGCCAATGGAATACCAATGACATTATAAAAAAAGGCCCAAAAAAGGTTTTGTTTGATTTTAGAAAATGTTTTTCTAGAAAGATCGATAGCATCAGGAATCAGAAGAGGATTACTGCGAATAAGAGTTATGCCAGCAGAGTGCATGGCCACATCTGTTCCTGAACCCATGGCAATTCCAACATCGGCAAGAAGAAGAGAAGGGGCATCGTTGATGCCATCACCTATCATGGCCGTTATCTCTCCTTGTTTTTTATAGTTTTGAATAATATTTGCTTTATCCTGAGGGAAAATTTCTGCAAAAAAATCATCAATGCCGGCCTCTTTTGCAATCTCGGCAGCACAGCCTTGATTATCACCAGTGAGCATGATGGATTTAATTCCTAGGTTTTTCAGTTTTTGAATTGATGCAAATGATTCATTTTTAATCTGATCTTTGAATGAAACCATTGCTAAAAGTTTTGAGTCCTGAATTAAAAAAGACATTGTTTCCCCTAAGGCCTCATGTTTTTTAATGAGCTCATTATAAATGGGGGAGGTTAGATTTTTTTTACTGGCCAGTAAATATTTTGTGCCATTGATGGTGCCCTCAATCCCCATCCCTATGATGGCCTTGACCTCAGAGCTTTTTTGCATGACAACTTTTTGTTCTTCTGCTTTTTTTAATATGGCCCTGGCCAGAGGATGCTCACTTCCTTTTTGTAAAGAGGCCATGATACTTAGAGCTTGTGATTCATCAATCTCAAAGGTCATGATCGTCTTAACCTCAGGAAAACCTTTTGTGAGAGTTCCTGTTTTATCAAAGGCCACAAGTGTGACAGCATGGAGAATTTCCAAAGCTTCAGCATCTTTTATCAGAATTCCTGCTTTGGCGGCCACACCTGTGCTAACCATGACGGACGCAGGGGTTGCAAGTCCCAAAGCACAGGGACAAGCAATGACTAAAACAGTGACAGCACGTAAAATCGCTACTTCCATATTTCCATAAACTAAAAATGTGATGATGAAGGTTAAAATCGCGATCACAAAAACCACTGGTACAAAATAGGAACTTATTTTATCCACTAAACGTTGGATAGGGGCCTTAATCCCTTGTGCATCTTCCACCATTTTAATCATACGAGACAGCATGGTACTTGATCCAACGGCATTTATTTTTATAAGGAGCAGGCCTTCCCCATTGATGGATCCTCCCATGACTTTATCAGAAGGAACTTTTTCTTTTGTGACACTTTCTCCTGTAAGGTGGGCCTCATTGATATGAGAGCTTCCTTCTTGAATGATACCATCACTTGCGATAATTTCCCCTGGGCCTACAATCAAAAGATCTCCCACTTTTAGATCTGAAGGAGAAATTTCTTTTTCTCCATTTTCAGTTTGGATGCGAGCTGATTCAGGGTTCAATTTATGTAAGGCCTCTAATGCCTTTGAGGTTTCTTTTCTGGCCTTGTCTTCTAGATATTTCCCTAAAAGAACTAACGTTATCACCACGGCGCTACTCTCAAAATAGAGATGATGGTTATGTCCAGTTAAGAGGAGATATAAACTTAATCCATAGGCCGCCGTTGTTCCCACAGCAACTAAAAGTTCCATGTTTCCACTACGAGCTTTGAGTGCCCCCCATGCAGAACGATAAAATCTAAAACCAATAATAAATTGAATGGGTGTCGCCAAGATCAATTGTATCCAGGGAGATATAAAAGATATGTACATGGATAAAAAAAGAGGCAAAGTTAAAATGGAAGAAATAATAATCAGAGTTAAAGAATGTTCTTTTTGTTTTTTGAATACAAAACTTGATTCGTAACCAGCATTTTTTATAAGGCCTATGATTTCTGTTTTTGAGATTTTTTGTTCATCAAAAACAATGTGTGCCTTTTCGGTTATGAGATTTACAGAAGCCTTCTGAACGCCCGCATTCTTTTGAAGTGCTTTTTCAACTCTTCCCACACAGGAAGCGCAGCTCATGCCTGAAATATGGAGATCAATGCTATTTTTCATTTTGTTGCCTTTATTTTAATTTATTTAAACCCTCCCACTGTGGGAAGGTCAAGGGTGCGAGCTCTACTCTTCTTGTGAGGGACTTCTGTAAGTACTCGTTAATATAGCGTTTTCTTGTTTGAGTTAAACATTTGTTTAAAAGTTTGTGTGGGTCTGTTATATTTCAAACAAATGTTTAACTTGTTGGTTTGAATCTGGAGTTTTATGAAAAATGGCGTTCTCTTATTGTTCATGATCATTTCTACAATCTTTTCTACCTGCTCTTATGCGATCACGCTTGATAGCTATTTAGATGAAGTTTCACTTAAAAACGGAGGGGTAAGAGGACTTAAAATGTCATCAGAAGCTAAAACTCTTCGTATGAATGAAGGTTCATTATTTTTTAAACCTTCATTCTTTTTGACTGGTGAGTATTATGATGACCAAAGGCCAACCAACGCTCCAGCATTTCAAGGGACACAGTCCTTGCGACATACCGTGAGAACAGGCCTATCGCAAAATTTAAGAACAGGTACGAAGGCCACCATTTCCTATAACTACTATAAAACTCAAATCATCGGTGCTAACAGGGCCCTTCTTCCGAACAAGAAATTTTTTGATCTCTCTCCGATGCTTGAGATTTCTCAAAGTTTATTAAGAAACTTTTTAGGCACTGAGTTTGAGGCCACCGAGGCCATTCAAAAGGCCCAGGCAGAAGCTGCAAAATACAATGACCAGTTCTCTTATAAAATGGTTCTTATGCAAGCAGAGAATGCTTATTGGCGCCTCTATTTTGCACAGAAGAGCTTAAAAGTTCAGGCCGAAAGCTTGGAGCGCGCTAAAAAACTTCGTGATTGGAACTTAAGCCGTATGAAAAATAGTTTGGTTGATGAATCTGAACTTGTTCAGGCAGAGGCCAACCTACAAGGTCGCGAGATTGAATATCAAGATACTTTGTCAGAGATTGATGTGGCCCTTAAAGATTTTAACTCAATCCGAGAAGGGGAGGGTGATAACAATCTTGAAGACATGGGTCATGAAAATGGCCAATACATCCTTGAGGCGAATGTTCCCACAAAGGGTAAGATGAGAGAAGACGTCATGGCCTTTCTTGCCAATCAAAAATTGGCCTCCGCCAATGCCCAATTAGGTATACAGAGAAATCGTTCGAATCTTGAACTTTATGGATCATATTCTATCAACGGTCGTGATAAGCAGTATTCAGATGCTTATGATCAGGCGGTAACGGCCACAAGACCATTTACGATCGTAGGAGTTCGTTTTACGACACCGTTAGATTTAGGGGCCATGTCTGATTATAAAAAAGCTTATGCTCAAGAAACAGTGGCATCAGAAATGGCCTTTAAACGTAAATCATATGAAGTTGATAAAGAATGGGACATCTTGCTTCAGCGGTTTCAAAACTTCAAAAAACGCCTACAGCTCACTCAGAAGTTAGAAAAAGTTCAAGAGAAAAAACTTTCTCAAGAAAAACGACGCTACAACCAAGGTCGCACAACAACTTTCCAAGTGCTCCAGTTTGAGCAAGATTTTGCTAACTCTCAGCTATTAAAACTGCGTAATGAAAGAGAACTTATCATTGTTTATAATCAGTTAAAATTATTCTCCGGAGATTCTTTAAATGAGTAATAAAAATCCAGAAGGATTCTCCTTCGCTAACCTTTCGATTAATCGACCTATTTTTATTACATGTATTGTTCTTGTGACGATGATCACTGGTTATATTTCCTTAAAGTCGCTCCCTGTGGATTTGTTCCCTGATGTCACTTTCCCAATAGTGACAGTGACCACTCCTTATCCCGGGGCCGGCCCAAGAGAAACAGAAACTCTTATTTCAAAAGTGTACGAAGAGCAATTTGCAACAATCTCTGGGGTTAAGAGCATTCGTTCGGTCAACCAAGAGGGAGTTTCTATTGTTATCGCCGAATTTAACTTTAAAACCGATATCAAGTATGCTGAGCAACAAGTTCGAGACAAAGTGAGTTCAGCGCGCTCCAAGCTTCCTGATGATGTAAAAGAATCAGTTATCCGTCGGGTAGATCCATCAGATCAGCCAATTTTAACTGTGGCCTTGACTGCAGATCTTAATCAAGCGCAACTTTTTGATCTTGCTGATTTAACAATAAAACCTAAGTTTGAACAAGTTGAACAAGTTGGACTTGTAGAAATTATTGGTGGTCGTCAACGTGAAATCCGTGTGGATCTTGATTTAGAAAAAATGAAATATCGTCAGGTTTCTGCTATTCAGGTCTCTGATGCCTTAGGACGTGCTGGTTCAAATATCCCATCTGGTAAGATTGATGTTTCTGCAAAAAAAGAAACCGTATTTAGAACTGTTGGTGAGTTCCAGAGTTTAAAAGAAATGGAAAATACCATCGTTCAGTTCCTCGGCAACGATGTACCTATCGTTTTAAGCGATGTGGCCACCGTGAGAGAAGGACTGCAAGATGAAAAGAATATCGCGGCCGTGAACGGACAACGTTCACTTTTTATCGATGTTTATCGCCAAACAGGAGCGAACACTGTTTCTGTAGCGGAAAACATCATCAAACAAACAGATATTTTAAATGTTTTACTTGGGAAAAATAAAGGCAATGCAAAACTTACAATTGTAAGGAATGGTTCAAAAGCGATCAAAGATAATATCTATGATGTACAAGAATCAATTATTATCGGGATTGTGTTAACCATTTTAGTGGTTTTCTTTTTCCTTGGATCATTTAGATCAACGATCATCACGGGTCTTGCCCTTCCAAACTCACTTCTTGGTGCTTTTATTCTCCTGGCCGTTGCAGGCTATACGATTAACGTTATGTCTCTTCTTGCTCTCTCTCTGGCCGTTGGTCTTTTGATCGATGATGCGATTGTTGTGCGTGAAAATATTTTCCGTCATTTAGAGATGGGTAAAGATCCACGAACGGCGGCCATACATGGAACAAACGAAGTGATGCTCGCAGTTATTGCAACGACTTTAACCGTTCTTGCCGTGTTTGGGCCTATTGCTTTTATCTCTGGAGTGGTTGGGCAGTTCCTTAAACAGTTTGGGATGACAGTGTGTTTTGCTCTTATCATTTCTCTGTTTGATGCCATCACGATTGCTCCAATGATGTCGGCCTATTTTGCTGGAAAAGTTGTTCCACATGGATATGCCTCAACTGAAAAAACATTTTACAATATGACATTTGGTAAATTGCTTCACGCTTTTAACCTTCTTCAGGATAAGCTTGAGGACATTTATGTCTGGATCTTAAAAGTGACATTAAACAATCCTCTTAAGATCATTTTGAGTGGGGTTCTCATTTTTGTTTTCAGTATCTATTGCCTTAAGTTTGTTCCTAAAACTTTTTTAGCTGCTCAAGATAACGGTGAGTTCTCTGTTAAACTTGATTTACCTCCAGGTACTAGTCTTCAAGAAATGGAGCGTGTGGCCCTTGAAGTAGATAAAGTAATGACGGCACACAAAGAAGTTGCCGTAAGTGTAATGACTGTAGGTACGAAGGAGGGTGAGGCCAACAAGGCCACATTCTATGTTCGTCTTGTTCCAGTTAAAAATAGAAAAGTGAATACAATTGTTTTTAAGGATTTAGTTCGTAAAGAACTTGCTCCTTTTGCATATGCCAATATCCAAGTCGGAGATTTCGATCAAGTGGGTGGTGGTATGAGACCGTTTAACGTGAACATTCAAGGAAATGATGAAATAGAACTTGAACGCATCTCAACCGAAGTGTTTAAAAAACTTAAGAATCATCCTTCTGTTACAGGAGTAGATTTAAGTTTTCGTCCTGGGAAGCCTGAGTTTCAAGTGATTCCAGATCGTGATAAAGCTGAACGTTTGGGCATTTCAACCAACATCATAGGCCTTGAGCTCAGAACCCTTATGGAGGGCCAGACTCCGGCGGTGTATCGTTTAAATGGTGAAGAGTATGATATTCGAGTTCGTTTACGTGAGGATCAAAGAAACCTTCAAAAGGAATTTAGTCGCATCTCAATTCCCAACATCAATAACCGTCTGATTCCACTCCAGAGTGTTGTCAAAGGGGTTGAGACCACTGGTCCTGCAAATATCACAAGACAAGATCGAGCTCGTTATTATCAAATTTCTGCGGATATCGCTCCTGCCGGCCCGGGCATGGGTGGGGCCGTGGCAGAAGTTAACCGAATCTTTGCTGAAGAAGTGAAACTTCCAGAAGGTATGCAGTATAAATTCGTAGGACAAGCTGAAAATTTTGGAGAGATGGTCCAGTCAATGGCCATGGCCTCAGGACTTGGAATTATTTTTATTTACCTCGTTCTTGCTTCTCTTTATGAATCCTTCATCACACCATTTACGATTATGCTCGTGTTACCACTTGCAATCTGCGGGGCCTTTTTTGCTCTTGCAATAACTGGTGCTAGTCTGGATCTGTTTTCGATGATTGGTTGTATTATGTTGCTCGGAGTAGCGACAAAAAACTCCATTATCTTAGTCGATTATACCGGCCAGCAGATTAAACTTGGAATGCCGATTAAGGAGGCCATTCTTCTGGCCGGAAAAAACAGGCTTCGTCCAATTCTGATGACATCATTTGCACTGATTGCTGGATTTATTCCCATTGCTATTGGTCTTAACGAAGCTTCAAAACAACGTACCTCAATGGGGATTGCTCTTATCGGAGGGTTAATCAGTTCAACTTTGTTGACTTTGATCATCGTACCAGCAGCGTATACTTATATTGAAAGATTTAGATTGTTCACAAATCGTGTGTTCAGTAAAATGACAGGTGCGAGTAGCGATATAAGTGAGGAGACAAAATAATGGTTGTTCCAATGCTAAAGTCCTCTGATCTTTCAGAATTAGATACGAAACAGCGTATACTTGAAGCTGCCATGAATCTATTTGCGGTCAAGGGCTTTGATGGAACATCTATTCGTGATATCGCCAAACTTGCTGAAGTCAATGTTGCCTCTTTGAATTATCACTTCCGGACAAAAGAGAATCTTCGTCAGGAGATGCTTGAGTACATCGTGGGAGAGTTTAAAGGGAAAATTAATAACATCTCTGGTGTAAATAGTGCCTCAGAGTATGCCATTAAGATTTATCAAGCACTGACTGAAAACAGTGCTAAATGTGTAAATCAGTTTAAACTTATTTTAGAGGCCGACAGCCATCCTTGTGAAACGGATCCGTACCCTATGGGATACGGGCCCTTTATGGATCATCTGGATCGTGAATTAAATAAAAATGTGCCTATTGATCAGCGTTTGTGGCTTTTAAATATTGTGTTTAGTTACATCGTTCATATTTCAGTGATGTCATGCACACGAATTGGAAAAGATGGAATTGAAAAGTTCTTTCCACAAAAACAAGATTCTATTCAGACTTATATCACGGGACTCGTTGAAGCACTTGTGCGTGATTTAAATGCGAGATTTTCATAATTAACATCTGAGGAGATGTGCCCGAGAGTTCAAAGGGAACAGCTTGCAACGCTGTAAAAATCGGTGGTTCAAATCCATCCATCTCCTCCATTATTTTGAGGTTCATATGTCTAAGCTTTTTACTTCAGTTAAACTCGGTGATTTAACACTTTCAAATAGAATCATCATGGCACCCTTAACTCGTGCCCGTGCTGGTTCAATTCGAATTCCGAATGATCTGATGGCCGAATATTATGGGCAGAGAGCATCCGCGGGACTCATCATCTCTGAGGCCACATCCGTTGATCCTATGGGCGTCGGTTATGCAAATACTCCTGGAATCTGGAGTGAGGAACAAGTTGAAGGCTGGAAAAAATGCACGAAGGCCGTTCATGATAAGGGTGGCAAAATCATCATGCAACTCTGGCATGTAGGACGAATTTCCGATCCAATGTTCTTAAATGGAGAATTACCAGTTGCTCCAAGTGCCTTGGCGCCTAAAGGACATGTGAGTCTTGTGCGTCCAGAAAAAAACTATGTGGTTCCACGTGCTCTAGAAATTCACGAGATCCCAGGAATCGTGGCGGCCTTTAAAAAAGGTGCTGAGAATGCAAAAAAAGCTGGTTTTGATGGAGTAGAAATTCATGGTGCCAATGGTTATCTGTTAGATCAATTTTTACAAGATGGAAGTAATAAAAGAACTGATAAATATGGTGGCAGTGTTGAAAACCGTGCGCGTCTTTTATTAGAGATTACTGATGCTGTCGTTTCAGTTTGGGGTCCAGGGAAAGTAGGTATGCATCTTGCTCCAAGAAGGGACACTCATGATGTTTCAGATTCTCATCCCGAAGAGACCTTTATTTATGTTGCAAAGGAATTAGGCAAAAGAAAAATAGCTTTCATCTGTTCACGTGAATTTGAAGGTCAAGACAGTTTGGGGCCAAAACTTAAACAAGCTTTTGGTGGGGCCTATATTGCTAACGAAAAATTTACCAAAGAAACTGCGGAGAACATACTAGAACGTGGGGAAGCAGATGCTGTGGCATTTGGATTAAATTTTATTTCTAATCCCGATTTGCCTAAAAGACTTTTGGAAAATGTTCCATTAAACCCTGTTGATTTTCAGACTCTATATGCTGATGGGAAAGTTGGTTATACGGACTATGGCACAATGTAAAAAAATCAAGAGTGTTCGGTATCATTAAAAAGGCAGGCCAATGGGGCCTGCCTTTGAATTATATCTTTATTGTTTTTTAGCAGATTCTTCTTTTTCTTCCATTTTGAGTTTCTCAAGAGCTTCTTTTCTGCCTCTTTCTTCATTATTAATTTCTTTGCTCAACACTTTACAGTCAATAACAAGTCTTCTTTCATCAGCTTTAAGATCTGGGATCCAAATGAGTTGTTGGCCTCGTCCATTAATAGGAAGAATTAACTCCCGATTTTGCCATTGAGACTCAGTATCGTAGGAGAAATCAAATTGAACACTGTCTCCAAGATTAGTTATCTTATAGTTAATGGCATTGGCAGATTTATAAGAAATAAGTTTAACTTTTTTCTCTTTTTTAAGCACTTCTTCTCTATTGTCATCGGCCAGAAGAATGACACTGTGATTTTTTTCATCATCTGACTCAGGTCTTATCGCCACATGTTTAAATTCAATTTTTCCTTCATGAACATCAGTGACTTCAAGAGATAATTCACCTTCAGATTTTTCAAGAGGTGATTCATCACAACCAAAAAAGAAGAATGGTGGGCATGAAACTTTATTCTTATGTAAATTCAGCTTACAGACGGCCTGGTAATTGGCAAATGCCGAAGTTGATAATAAGGCCAAAGTGATAAGTGATAATGTTTTTTTCATAAAAGTGTTCCCCTGTTGATCATGATGTATGGATATTATGATGCAAGGCCTGTGCCATGGTAGGACCCTTAAAATCATCAAAAGAAGATCGGGCATGGTAAAAATAAGGGCAGGTGTCAAATACTTATACAGTTTTATGGGTCTCTAATAAATACGTGAGTTAAAAATGAAAGCACGTAAGCGCCGAATTGAACCATTGAAAATGACACCGAAATGGGTGTGAAGAATTGTGATTTTGAACCCCGATGTTCCATAATTAAGTAACCAAAAAACACTTAATCTTTAACGACTTGGAGGTCGCTAATGGAAAT
>Ga0247844_1005220_pt1 | contig 16730 bp, 12 predicted proteins | sample LaCtaG_FD_192421 | JGI IMG/M metagenome (GOLD analysis project Ga0247844, IMG submission 192421) | Freshwater microbial communities from meromictic Lake La Cruz, Castile-La Mancha, Spain - LaCruzMarch201714.5m_1 | ecosystem: Environmental > Aquatic > Freshwater > Lake | place: Spain: Castile-La... | reverse complement strand
TGTCGGCGATCACCCAAAGTGCACCACCTGAAAATCACTTGTTAGGATTCAAAGTGCACCACTTGCGGATGTGAAACCGCTTCCCTCAGGGCACCGCTAGGATGCTTTGCTCGGGGAGCATGTCCAACATCCTCGAAGTGCCCCAACAACAAGCCATCCAAGCCCTGGTCGCCAAAGGCTGGTCGGTTCGCCGCATTGCCAGCACGCTGGGTATCAACCGCCGCACGGTGAAGCGCTACGCTGCGGCCGCGCCAAAGTGCACCGCCGAAGTGATCGCCGGCTCAGTACCCCCGGAAGGGCCAAAGTGCACCACCGGAGTGATCGCCGGCTCCGCGGCCCGGCACGGGCCAAAGTGCGCCACCCAAGTGATTGCCGGCTCGCGCAGTTCGTGCCGCGCGTTCCAGGAGGTCATCGCGCCGATGCTCGAACTCGGGTTAAGCGCCCAGCGCATCTATCAGGACCTCGTGGCCGGCCACGGTTTCGGCGGATCCTATCCCTCCGTTTCGCGCTACGTGGCCAAGCTCAAGGCGAGCGAACCGGAGCGGGTCTGGCGCATCGAATGCGAGCCGGGCGAGGAGTTGCAGGTGGATTTCGGGCTCGGTGCGCCGCTCGCCGGGTCTGACGGCAAAACCCGCCGCACGTGGTTGTTTCGGGCGATTCTGAGCCACTCGCGCAAGGGTTACAGCGAGGTGGTACTGCGCCAGGACACCGAGACGTTCCTGCGGGTGATCGAAAACTCCGTGCGCCATTTCGGCGGAGTGCCGCGCCTGCTCAATTTCGACAACCTCAAGGCGGCGGTCATCAAGGCGGACTGGCATGACCCGGCGATGAACCCGAAACTGGCGGATTTTTGCCGCCACTACGGCATGACGCCGATGCCCTGCCGCTCCTACACGCCGCAGCACAAAGGCAAGGTGGAACGCGGCGTGGCCTACGCCAAGAACAACGCGCTCAAGGGGCGGCGCTTCGCCTCGCTCGGCGAGCAGAACGCCCATCTGCTGCACTGGGAGGAGCAGGTGGCCGACAAGCGCGTGCATGGCACCACCCGGCGGCAGGTGGGGGCCGTGTTCGAGGAGGAACGCAAGGCGCTGGGGCCGCTGCCGGCGTCGGTTTACGAGAGCTATCAGGAGGGCCGCCGCCGGGTGCAGCGCGACAGCTTCGTCGAGGTGGCCAAGGCGTATTACGAGGCCCCTCCGGAGTTCATCGGGCGACAGATATGGGTGCGCTGGGACGGGCGGATGGTGCGCCTGCTCGACGACCGCATGGAGCAGATCGGCTGCCACGTGCGGCTGGAGCCGGGAAGGTTCAGCCGTTGTCTCGGCGTGCGGGGCTTGCACGGCAGCGTCAAGGAAAGCGCCGGCTACTGGCACTCGCGGGCCGCCACCCTGGGCGAGGCGGCCGGGCGCTGGGCGCAGCGGGCGCTCGACACCCGCGGAGCCGAGGCCATCCGCAGCATCATGGGACTGTGCCAGTTGGCCGACAAACGCCGCGCCACCGACATCGATGCCGCCTGTGCCAAGGCCATGGACGCCGCCGTCAATCTGCCCGCCTTCCGCGCGATCAAGCACCTGTTGGAAGCGGGCGATCACACCCCCGGACAACTCCAAATGGAGCTGCGCGAGACCGATCCGATCATCCGCCCGCTCTCCACCTACACCGACTTCATCCAAAGCCGGGCACCCGGCGACGCCCCCGTTTTCCAGCCCGGAACCACAACGTCAACAGAACCTCAAACCACTTCCAAAGCATCATGAGCCGAATCGCCACCCTCAAAACCCACGCCCGCAAACTCCGTCTCGGCGGTCTCGCCGAATCGCTTGAAACACGCCTGTTGGAAGCCGCCTCCAACCGGCTCGGCCACGACGAGTTCCTCGAACTGCTCTTCCAAGACGAGCTCGCCGTGCGCGAGGGCCGCAACGCCGCCCGGCGCTTCAAGAGCGCCGACTTCCGCGAATCCCGCAGCCTTGACGGCTTCGACTTCAGCTTCAATCCGGGCATCCCGCGGGACCGGGTCCATCAACTCGCGACCTGCCGCTTCATCGCCGACGCCCGCGACGTCATGCTCGTGGGCCCGCCCGGAGTCGGCAAAAGCCACCTCGCCCAGGCCCTCGGGCGCGAGGCCATCCGGCATGGCCACACCGTTTATTACCGCTCGATCTTCGATCTGGTGCGCGACCTGGCCGCCAGCGAAGGAGGTCCCGAGGAAAGCCGCCTGCTGGCCCGCTACCTCAAGCCCGAGCTTCTGATCATCGACGACATGGGCCTCAAAACCCTGCCCGCGCGCAGCGGCGAACTGCTGCTTGAAATCATCCTGCGCCGCCACGAGGTCCGTTCCACCATCATGACATCCAACCGCCCGGTGGACGAATGGGGCAAGCTGCTAGGCGACGTTCCCGCCGCTGGAGCCATCCTCGACCGGCTGCTGCACCGCGCCGAAGTCATCGCCATCAACGGCCGCAGCCACCGCCTGGCGGAAGGGGGCTCCAACCTGCCGGCGGCAGCGGAGAGCGCGCAGGCCGGCACCGGCAAACCGCGCAAACTGCAGGTCCCCGGCGCATGATCTCTCCGGTGCGGGAGTGCCCGGTCAAGCGACAAGCTGTGCCACGCCGCGACCTCGCCGCACGACGCAATCCCTCCTTGCCAACCACGCCCTCAATCCATCAGAAAACACCCGTCCGGGGTGGTGCACTTTGAAGTGATCACAGGTGGTGCATTTTGAAGTGATCGGTGACACTCGCCACCTCACTTTCTCACGGTTCCTCCACTTTCCTCTCCTTGGCCATCTTCTTCCGTTGGTAGAGCGGGGGCTCGAAGACGGGCGCGACGGTCCCCTTTTCCCACGTCGCGATGGCGGCGACGAGCTTCGCGACGATCTCGGGCCTCTCTCCGGCGAGGTTCCTGGTCTCGCCGACATCGTTGCCCAGGTCATAGAGCTCCGCAGGCTTCTTGCCGAGGCGGACCAGCTTCCAGTTTCCCTGGCGCACGGCATACTTGCCGCCGGGGCCTTCGCCGCGCCAGAAAAGCGTCTCGTGCGGCGGGGCGGCGGATTCGCCGGTCAGATGAGGGATGAGGTTGGTGCCGTCCGGCGGTCGATCCGCGTTCGGGGTTCCACCTGCTTGCGCGATGGCGGTTGCGAAGAAATCCAGGGCGATGACCGGTTGATCAAAAGTTCCGGGTTTCAGCCTCGCGGGCCAACTGACGAGGAACGGCACGCGGGTGCCGCCTTCGTAAAAGTCGCCCTTGCCGCCGCGCAGCGGGGTGTTGTCGGTCCAGCTCTCGTCCTTGCCGCCGTTGAGCGGGCCGCCGTTGTCGCTGACGAAGAAGATGATCGTGTTGTCGCGTTGCCCGGTGCTGTCCAGCTTCGCGAGGAGCTTGCCGATGTTGGCGTCCATCACCTGGATCATCGCTGCGTAGTTGCGGCGCTGCCGGTTGGCGATGCTGCCGAGCTTCGCGAATTCATCGGGCGGGGCTTGCAAGGGGGTGTGGGGCGCATTGAAGGCGAGATAAAGGAACCACGGCGAACCCTCGTGTCGTTCGGCGAAGGCGCAGGCTTCGTCGCCGAATTGATCGGTGAGATAGGCCTTCTGCGGCTCCGGGAGTCCGTTCCGGTCCAGCGGCAGGCGGTATTCCTGCTTGTTGTGTGCGGCGGGGAAATACTGATGGCCGCCCCCAAGCGCCGCGAAGCATTCGTCGAAGCCGCGTTTCAACGGATGGAACTGCGGATGGGCCCCGAGGTGCCACTTGCCGACCAGGCCGGTCTTGTAGCCCTGCTTCCGCAAGGCATCGGCCAGCGTGCTCTCGGACACCGGCATCCCGTCCCGCTTGCTTTCCGGCAGCCACTCGGGATTGGTCTCGTGGCCGAAGCGCTGCTGGTAGCGGCCGGTTATCAACGCAGCCCGCGTGGGGCTGCAGAACGGATGGTTGACGTAGCCGTTCGTGCAGCGCACGCCCCGTGCGGCGAGCTTGTCGAGGTGCGGCGTGGCGATGTCCTTGCAGCCCTGGAAGCCGACGTCGTTGTAGCCGAGATCGTCCGCGACGATGATGAGCACGTTCGGCTTGGATTGCGCGTGCAGGGGCGGGACAAGGCAAACCAGCGCGGCGATGAGGATGGGCTTCATGAGGATGCGTGGCGTGGGTCGAAAGAGGCAGGCTTACGGCGCTGCCCCCGCATTCCTGCGCTTGTTGTGCAAAAAAACACAAGCGGCCCCCTTCCGATCTTGAAAAGGCCGGCAATTCGTCCTCGGAGACGAGCAGCGCTTGGGGTCTGACTGGGGTCGGTTCCCGCAGCGTCACATCCCTCATCCGCCGACCGCGGCCTCCCGCTCGCCCAATCAGATCCACATGGGCGGAGCGCGTTGGATTCCGTAGGTTCCCCATCCCCATGAACTCCCGCCACGACCGCCTGCGCCTGCTTGGCCTGGATTCCCCGTCGGGGACGATCCGGGCGCGGGAGCGGCACGAGGTGCTGTCCGCCTTGCCCTCCACTTACGGGCTGACGGTGCGGGTGCTGGAGATCGGTCAGGAACTTGCCCGTTGAAATCCCGGCCTGAAACCGCCATGGTCAGGCCGGATGGATGCCCTCGGCGACATTGAGATCAGGATTGAAGGCTCGGTCGGGGCGCAAAAGCTCACGCCCGAACTGGTCGACATTGACGAAATTCGCGAGGTGCTGGAACAGGTTTCCGGGCTGCTCTTTCCCACGGAGAAGCGGGCGCAGCGACCCCGAGTCAGCTACCAGATTGTGGAAGGTTCGGTCCGGCACAAGTTCCGGACGCTGATGCAGACGGTGATCGGCTTTGGCGCGGTGCTGACGCAGATCTCTTCGCAGCAGCAGATCGATTTCCTCCACGAGCGGAGCGCGGCAGCCGTTGAGAGCCTCCAGAAGCTGGCGGTGGCCAAGGATTTCGTTGTGACCATTACGGCGAACGACAGCCATCTGCGGATCGACCGGACGACCCACTACGTTCGCAATGAGAAACTGTGGGTGGACGCCGAGTTCTACCTTTACGGCGAGCTGACCAACGCGGGCGGCAAGAGCAGCGCGAACGTCCACCTCGACACCGAGGAGTTCGGGACGCTGCGGATCGCCACCGACAAGGACTACCTGCGGAGCACCGACCAGAACCTGCTCTACAAGAAATTCGGCGTGCGGGTCACCGGGAAGCAGAACCTGCTGACCTTCGAGATGGACCGGAACTCCCTGAGATTCGTGGAGCTTTTCGACCACGACCCGGACTACTCGGACGCCTACCTCGACCGCCTGATTGAGAAAGCTGCTCCGGCGTGGGAAGACGCGCCCCCGGTGAACGAATGGCTGGATGAGATCCGGGGAGGTGCGCATGCCTAAATCAAGGCCGACCGCGGGAGTCCTCTGCGACACTTCGTTTTTGGTGTCCCTCAACCGGCCAAAGGAGGCTTTGCATGGCAACGCACGGGGTTACCTCAAATACCTGATGGCGGCGCAGACGCCGCTCTACGTCTCGACCATCGCCCTGGCCGAATACTCCGTCCGGGACGTGATCGCAAATCTCCCGATGCGCTACCTGCGGGTCCTTCCGTTCAACATCGACCACGCCCAGCGAGTTCGCGCGGATCGCTTTTTCCAAACGAAACCAATTGCCGGCCGATCCGATGCAGCGGGTGATCATCCCGAACGACACCAAGATGTTCGCGCAAGCGGACGTCGATCCGGCCATCACCTACTACCTCACGGGAGACGAGAAGTGCGAGAAGGTCGATCGCCTGATCCGTGAGGAAACGCATGTCGGGTTCGAGATCCTGCCGCTCGCCGTTCCGCATCATCAGGCGTTCGGGGAGTTGCATCTAGGGGACGGAGCATCCTAGTCTGCATGGCCTGAACTCCCCGTCCGGGACGATCCGGGCGCGGGAGCTACACGAGGTGCTGTCGGCCTCCTTGCCCGCCACTACCGAACGCGCGGTTCGGGTGTGAATTTGAACAGTTCCCGGCTTGCTTTTGGCGGGTGACCAGGTCCAGACTCCGCCGCCCGATGAGTGACGACGCCTTCCCCCATTCCGAAATCATCCTCTACCAGACGGAGGATGGCCGGACGCGCATCCAGTGCCGGTTTGAGAACGAGACCCTGTGGCTAACGCAGGCGCTCATTGCCGAGCTTTTCGAGAAGGATGTGCGGACGATCAACGAGCACTTGGTGAACATCTTCGACGAGGGCGAATTGCGTCGGGAGGCAACTATCCGGAAATTCCGAATCGTTCGAACCGAGGGCAAGCGGGAGGCGAAGAATCTGCCGAAGCCGACGAAACCAAAGCTGACGAAGATATGAGCAAAAGGAAGCCAACACCCGGCGGCCGCGCCAAGAAGAAGGCAGGAGTCTCCCTCGTCCGCTCCTCGGCGGCGGAATACCTGACCTTTGTGGCGGCAAGCGGCGAATCAGAGGCCAGCGTCGAAATGCGCTACGAGGATGAGAACGTCTGGCTCACGCAGAAAATGATGGCGGCGCTTTACAATGTCTCCGTCCCCGCCATCAACCAGCACCTGAAGCGCCTGTTCAGCGACAACGAGTTGGATCCGGAGGCAACTATTAAGAAATACTTAATCGTTCAAACGGAAGGCTGCCGCCAGGTTGAGCGATCCGTGGAACACTACAGCCTGCAGGCGATCATCGCCGTGGGTTTCAAGATCGAGAACGAGCGCGCCGTCCAATTCCGCAAGTGGGCCAACCAGATCGTGAAGGACTACACGATCCAGGGCTGGACGATGGATGCGGAGCGCCTCAAGCACGGTGGCACCCTGACGGACGAGTTCTTCGAGCGGCAGCTCGAGAAGGTGCGGGAAATCCGGCTTTCCGAGCGGAAGTTCTACCAGAAGATCACGGATATTTACGCCACCGCGCTGGATTACGACCCGTCCGCTACTGCCACGAAGCGGTTTTTCGCGGCAGTCCAGAACAAGATGCACTTCGCGGTGCACGGCCAGACGGCGGCGGAGGTGATCGTGGACCGCGCAAACCACGAGCGGGAGAACATGGGATTGACCACTTGGGAGAGCGCCCCCGGGGGGAAGATCCATCGCTACGACGTATCCATCGCCAAGAACTACCTCTCGGACTCCGAAATGGGGCAGATGCAGCGCATTGTCTCCGCCTACCTCGACATGGCCGAGATGCAGGCGATGCGAAAGATCCCCATGACCATGGAGGATTGGGAGAAGCGCTTGAGCGGCTTTCTCCAACTCTGGGATCGGGAGATCCTCCAGGATGCGGGCAAAGTCACGGCGGAACTGGCGAAGGCCCATGCCGAGAGCGAGTTCGAGAAATACCGAATCGTGCAGGACCGGCTGTTCGAATCGGACTTTGACCGCATGCTCAAGCAACTGCCCGAGAAGGGGGGCAAGCCATGAGCCTCAACGGATCACTTCCCTACCGCCAGCCATGCCCGGGGAATTTCCTCGCCACCGTCGGGCGGTGCCGCGGCCATTCGCGGGCGAGGAAGTGGGGCCAGTCGGGGGTGCTGGCGAGGCGTTTGCCGTCGGGGGTGCAGAGGTGGAGGAGCAGCGGGAGCCCGCCTTCGCGGAGGCTGGGTGCTCCTTGAGACCCTGTGAAGCAGGCCCACCTCAGGGTGGTGATCGCACCCGGGGCGCGCCGTTCCCTCATCGATCATCCTCGGGCGATAGGACCCAAGGGGAAGAGTGCTTCGCGACTCAAAGGCTGTTTCCAGCCGGGCTTGCGGCTTGCGTTCCGGCCGGCAGTTGATGCTTACTCCCACAAGCCCAGATCGCCACCTGAGGACCCCCACCGTTGCCATCAGCCGATGGCGGGATGTCGACAGCCGGAGCCTGCACCCAGAATACCCAGCCCCCATGAGCATGAAAAGCAACCGCCCGTACGGACCCATTGGACTTCTCATCGCCATCCTTCTCGGCAATGCCCCGGTGTCGGCCGCGGCGCCGGATCTGACGGCCGGGGGCACGATTCCTAGCACCCTGACAACGACTTGGAACCTGGGGCCGACCGGCATGAGAGGCTGGGTCTACTACGACACCGCAGGCGGAGGGACCAATGGATCCGTCGAGAGCCGGCAGATTCAGGTGCGGGAGGTCGATGCCGGATCACCCGCGGCCGGGACCTTCCTGCCGAACGACCTGATTCTGGGTGCGAGTGGCACGGCTGCCGCGCCGGTCTTGTTCTCCATCGATGCGCGGAGAGGTCTGGCTGCCGCGATCGCCGACGCGGAGGCGCAGACCCCGGCCCACCTGAAACTAATCCGTTGGCGCGCGGGAACGCAGTCCGTGGTCACCCTCACCCTGCGCACCATGGGGGCCTACTCCGCCACCGCGCCCTACAGCTGCCCGAAGTCGGAGAAGATCCTCAGGGAAGGGATGAGCTATTACTACAACAGCGAGACTTCCGGAAGGTCTCGCATGGGGGTGTTGAGTCTTCTTGCGGCGCAGGACAGCTTTTTCCCGGCCCCTGACCGGACGCTCTAGCTGCAAAAAGCCCAGACCGAGGCGCGGGCCCTGATCAAGAGCACGTCCGATCTGAATGCCTTGCGGAACTACACGGCGTCCACCGCTTACTCGGCTCCGTGGGGCCGGGTTCACGAACTGATCCTTTTGGGCGAGTATTATCTCATCACCGGAGACGCGCAGGTGTTTCCAACCATCGAAGCCCTGGCCATCAACCTTGCCAAGGGAGCCAGTCACTACGGGACGATGGGCCACTCGCTCCGACAGGGGGGGTATGACCCATCGGGGAGCTTCCGCCCCGTCAACACCGGATACGGAGTGGTCAACTCGATCGGCATGCCGTGTCTGCTCGGCGTGCAACTGGCGAAGCGCTGCGGGGTCAATGATCCCGTGGTGAATGACATGATCGATCGGGCGAAGATGTTCTACGCCTCGTATGACAAGCGAGGGGCCATTCCCTATGGCGAGCATGAGGCCTACGATCCGCGCCACGAGAACAACGGCAAGAGCGGCTTGGCCGCCATCCTCCTGGACAACGATCCGGTTTACGAAAACCAGGCCGAGTTCTTCGTGAAGATGGCGCTGGCCTCCGGAGACACCGACCGGGATCTGGGACACACCGGGGCCTTCTTCAACTACCTCTGGGCTCCGATGGGAGTGCAGAGGGGCGGCCCGGCGGCGGTACAGGAGTATTTCAAGAAAATCAGCTGGATGCTGGACCTGCATCGCCGCTGGAACGGCGGCTTCAAGTATGATTCCTACAGCGAGAACCGGGCTCCGAATGGAAGCGAGTATTACGATTATCGCATGAGCACCGCGATGCTGCTCACCTACGCACTGCCCTTGAAGAGTCTCCACATCACCGGGCGTGACAGCACCGGCGCGCTGGCCCTCAGCGCGGGGCAGATCAGCGACTCCCTGGACGTCGAGGATTACGTTGCGACCGCCCGCACGACCGCGCAGTTGGTGGGTGATCTGGCAAACTGGTCGGCAAAGATCCGTCGGCTGGCGGCGGTGGAACTCGGGGACCGGACCATCGACACCACCACCCGCGGCGAGATCCGGGCCAAGGCATTGGATGTGATCGGGAATTCCCGCTACGGGGCGATCCAGGCCCTCGGGGAGATGAACGACACCGGGTTTACCGCCCAACTGGTTTCATTGCTGAACGACAATGACGGCTATGTGCGGACCTTGTCGGCGAAGGCACTCCAACTGTTCAGCAGTTCATTCAAGGTGCCCTACCGGGCGACCATGATGACGACACTCGTGAACCGTGCCAGGCCGGCATTTCCCGTCGATCCCGCCGACCCCCTGCAGTTCGACCAGGCGGCCTTGATCAGCACCATCTTCGGGAGTGGCGCCTTCGCCAACAACCGGGCCGAAATGGACACCCTCATTTCCCAGGTCGGAAGCCAGTTGTTTTTCGACGCCCTGAAAGTGGCCTCGCGGCATCCGAGCGGAGCCGCGCGTGGCAGAGTCACCAACCTCTACAAGGTGCTCACTTCGACCGAGGTCAACCTGATGGCACCCGAGCTGGTGGACTTGGTTGCCCTCGGCTCGGACGCGGACCGGATGTTCAGCCTGGACGTTCGGAACGAGGCGCTGAAGGCCCTGGGGAGAAGCTTGGTGGCGGATGCCGTCCCCGCCGCGATGCGGGCGATCGACGGCTCGAACGGTTGGGGTGGTTTCCATGAGAACCTGCTGAGCTCACTGGTGGTGTATGGTGGCTCCTCGACCCTGGTGACGCCTGATCCGGATGTGGAGGCCTTTGCCCAGCGTTATCTGACAGGCGGCACGGTGGAGGAGGCGCAAGCGCTGCTCAATGCCATCAATGCGGCCACCAACCCGCCGCCGCCGCTCTCGTTCAAGAGCATCGCTTCGGCCACCGCCGATCATCCGAATGTCGACACCACCACCAACACGACCACCTTGCGCGTGACGGCGACCGATCTTGCCGAGGGCGACAGCATCTTCACCTGGACGAAGCTCTCGGGTCCCGGCGCGGTGACCTTCACGCCGAATGGCACCGGCGCCACGGCAAGCACATTGGTGTTCGGTGGCACTCCGGGAACCTATCAGTTCCGGGTCACCATGTCCGACTCGCGCGGCCTCACCGAAGACGATGAGACCGTGTCGGTGACTCTCATCAATTCGGGCGGACAGGATGTGATTCCGCCCTATCTGAATCCGGCGATCTGGGCGAGTGCCCCGGCACCCGTCGGCGGATTCTCCATCACCATGACCGCGATGACCGCCACTGATCCGTCGGGCGTGGAGTACTACTTCGCCTGCACCTCGGGCGGGGGGCACGACAGCGGCTGGCAGGACAGCCCGAGCTACACCGACACCGGGCTCACTCACTCGACCACCTATGGCTATCAGGTCAAGGTGCGCGACAAGTCGCCAGGCCGGAATGAAACGGCTTTGTTCACTCCCACCGCCTTCGCAACCACCCAATTCGTGGCCATCGATCCGCTGGCCGTTCCCGGTGGACCCAATACCGTGCTCTATGGCGGTGCGTTGTCCCTTGACGGCAGCGGCTCGATTCCCTCCATCGGACAATCCATCACCGCCTACGAGTGGGATCTCAACGACGACGGCGGCTTCGGCGTATCCATCACCGGGGCCACCCCCACCTCGATCCCCTATGCCACCCTCGCCGGTTATGGCATGGCGGAAGGTGCCAACACCATCAAGTTGCGGGTCACGGATACCGCCGGTAAAATCTCAACGGTCGAAGGGACGGTCAATCTCGGCGGCACGATGGTGATTTACGAACCGTTCGCCGATTCCGATCCCATCCTTGGCACAAACACTTCAGGTTTGGGATTGTCCGGCAACTGGACGGCCCAAAGCTCCTGGGCCGTGGATTCCGGCAGTATCCCGTGGGGAGCCCTGAAATACTCCGGCAACCAGGTTCGCGCGACGACTGGCGGGACCGGTGGAAACGCCTTCATCTCCACGGGCACCACCCTCACCTCCTCGGGCCTCTTGGAACCCGGGAAGACGCTCTGGTTCAGCATGCTCTACACCACGACACCGTCCGTTTCCGGCAACCCCGATGCCGGTTTCGCCCTTGGCACCGCCGCGCTGGATGGAGGCAACAACATTCCCATGACCAGTCCGGGCAACGCCATCGGTTTGACGATCAAGAACGGTGCGCTCCGGGCCACCACCTGGTCGGCAGGCACGGCGGCAAGAAACACCACCGGAACGACGGCCACCGACTCCGAACCCGTCACCGGCTCGACCACCTACCTTGTGGTCGGTGAGATCATCTGGGGAGCGGACGGCACCGCAGCCGACACGATCAACCTGTATTTCCCTAACAAGAACCTGGCCTTGGGACCGGTTGTGGCCACCCGCAGCGCGGCGCTCGACCAGTCGTCCTTCGGAGTCATTTCCCACGCCCACAAGAACGACAGCACACCGTCGTATTTCGATGAGATCCGCTTCGGCGCGAATTACGCAAGCGTGGTTCCCGCCAACACCGACCCCTTGACCCTCGCGCCCGGCGGCTTTGTCGACAACAGATCCGGGGGACCGGTTCTCGAATCCGACACGCTGGTTTACACGGTGAGTTTCAACAAGGTCGTCGATCCCGCGACGATCACTGCTGACGACTTCGAAAACGGCGGCACCTCGCCGATCACATTCAACACTGTGACCGTATCGGGCACCAAGGCCTACGTGACGGTGACTCCCGCCTTCCCCGGTGCGGCCGGAACGCTCCAGTTGGGAGTCAAGGCCGGCGCGGTGATCCAGGATTACCTGGGCAACGCCCTCGAAACGTCATCTCCGATTTCCGATGACACCCTCATCACCGTCAACGCGGACACCGTTCCTCCACAGGTGGTCTCGATCAACAGCCCGCCGGCGGCTACCCCGATCTACGGACTGCCGACGATCCCCTTCACGGTGACATTCAACAAATACTTCATGGACAATGCGACGGTGACGAATGCCGACTTCACCAACGCGGGCACGGCCTCGATCACAGTCGGAGCGGTGACGAGGATTTCTTCCGGGACCAACCCGGCCGTTTACTCGTTCAACGTGACGCCCACTTCCACGGGCACCCTCCGGCTCCGGCTTTCCGGTACGGTTGCCGACGTGATGGGCAATTCCGCCACTGTGCCGGTCAATGACGACACCATCCTGAATTTCGTGTCTCCGGTCTCGAGAGGAAGCATTGTCGTTGCCGGATCCACGACATCGAACGCAACCACAGCGCCTCACACCCTCACCTTCAATGCCGCCGGGGCGGACAAGCTCGTGGTGATCCTCACCGGTGAACACGGCAATCCGGGAGGGGTCGGCGATTGCACGGCTGTCACTTATGACGGCACCCCGCTGATAAGAGCCGTGGAGCGCAATGCCGTGCCGGGCACCGGTGCCAATCCGACCACCAGTTCCACCGACCAACTGTGGCATGATATCTGGTATCTTGACAAACCCGCCTCATCCACCGGCCTGATCAGCGCCACCGTCACAAGCCGCGCGGTGATCACGGCGTTCAAACTCTCCGGCACCGCTCCCGGAGTGGGTTCCACGGCGGTTTCGGGACCGGCTTCGAAAAGCGTTACCCTCATCGGGTCGGCAGCCGGATCGATCGTGCTCGCCTCGCACGGGATGGGTGGCGACGGCAACTCGGCCAATACAGCGAGCGTCGATACGACCAGTCCGCTCATCGAAACGAGCGCGCTGAACCAGGGCTCCAGTTGGAATGGCCATGTCACGGGGCGCATGCCGGTGAGTTCTCCCGGCTTGCTCATTCCCACATTTACCGGTGGGAATCTGATCGGGACCAACACCATTGCGGCGGAGTTCCTGGCGGCAGAGGTAGTGGGCACTCCTTATGGCAACTGGGCCGGAACCTTCGTCGGTCTGGGCGACCCGAACGCGTCGCTCGACTTCGACAGCGGCGGCCTCGCTACCGGTATCGAGTGGGTGGTCGGTGGCAACCCCGCTTCCGGCGGCGACGACGCGGCCAAGGCTCCCACGTTCAACAACAGCGCCCCTGGCCACCTCGTGTTCACCTATCGCCGCCGTGATGCCGCTCACTCGGATGCCAACACCACCATCGCCGCACTGTATGGAACCAATCTGGGAGGATGGACCACCGCCACCCATGGTGTGAACGGTGTCACCATCGACGACAGCGCCGTGCCCGAGGCCGGTTTCCGCACGGTGTTGGTTTCCATTCCGAAGTCGCTGGCCGGCCCGGGCGGCAGGCTCTTCGCCCGGCTTAGAGTCGTGGTCGGCCCATAGTTGGAAACCTGGAACGTCTCCCGATCCTCGGCGACCTCCCCCGCCGGGGAGATGGTCGATGACTAGGGCATGACCTTGCCGACGACGAGGAGCTGGCCGGCGTAGTAGGAGGTGCCCTGGGGCAAGCTTTTGATTTTGATCACGGCGGTGTGTTCGCCGGGGGCTTGTTCGGGGAGGTAGAAGAAGCGGGAGTAGGGTTGTTGTTTTTCGGTTTGCAGTCGTTTGAGGGTGACGGGGGGCTGTTGGTCGATGGTGACTTCCAGCTCCATGCCATCGCCTTGGGGGATGTCGCTGAGGCCGAGGGTGGTGCCGTTCCATCGGACGGTGATGGTTTCGCCCGCTTGATCGCACTTCACGCCGCCGCGCAGCATCTGATGGGTGCGGCCGGAGGTGCCGCGGTAGATGGGATCCGTCGCGGGATCGATCGGTTTCCATCCGGCGCTGAGGGTGGCTTTCTGGATGGGGGCGGTGGTGGCGTTTTCCCAGCACCGGGGCTCCAGTGGCTGCGGCAAGGCATGGGCCTTGGCTTGATCGTGCGGCATCATCCGGAACATCGAGCGCACGACGGTATCGCGATAGATGGCGTGGCCGGCTTCGATCGGATGGGTGCCATCTTCGGAAAAGACCAGGTTGCCGTTTTGCCAACCCTTGGCTTTGAAGATCAAGGTCTGCTCTTTTTCGCGCCTGGCGATTTCCACGCCGAGGTCGATGGAGGGGATCCCATAGGCGTTGGAAATGGTCTCCATGATGCTGCCAAAACGCGGGGGCTTGCCAGCCTGCAGGTCCTTGAGCATGCCCTCATTGACCGTGTAGATCAGGCAGATGTCGGTGTGCGGACTGGCCTTGCGGATCTGGCGCACGATCCCTTCCACCGACTTCGCCTCGAAGCCGCCACCGCCATTGACGCGATGCTCCATGAAAACCAGGTCGGGTTTCTTCTCCAACACATCGCCGGCGATGCGGCAGGCACCGTAGTCGGAACCCGTTCCCGAGATGGCGGCGTTGATTTCGAGGATCTCGGCCTTTGGATACTGCGCCTTGAACCAGGCGGTGGTCTTCACGCGCCAGCCCTCGGCCGCGGTGATGCTGCCACCGAGGTAGGCGATGCGCACGGGGCCGCCTGCTTTGAGCTTGGCAAAAAGATTCGGCAAGCCGTCGCGCACACGGAGTTCTTCGGCGATGAGCGGGTCGTTGGTGGAGGGCTTGTTTTCTTCCGCGACCGGCGGTGCGGCACCCTCCAGGTCATAGACGCGAACGTAGTCGACGAGACAGTGATCCGGTAGCTTCGCTTCGTTGATATCGCCCGCCCAGCTTCCCACTTCGTTGGATAGAATGACATACTGCGGCACCCGCGAGATCAGGCCTTCGCTGGTGCGCCAGACTTCCTTGCCGTCGTAGTAGAAGACGTATTCCTTTTCATTCCAGTGCACGGCATAGGTGTGGAAGCCCTCGGTGAAGGCCTTATCGAAATGTCGCGTGCCACGGACCTGGTGCTCCTTGCCATAGCCGTCCCAGTGCACCGCCGTGTTCAGTTCTCCGGTGCGCTTGGGATACTCGATGACGTCGATCTCGGTGCCGTCCATGCCCTCGTCACCGACTTTCCCCACCGTATTCCCCATCAGCCAGAAGGCGGACCAGAAACCCGGCTGTTTCGGCATCTGCATGCGCGCCACCCACAGGCCGTGCTTGTGCTCGAACTTGCCTTTGGTGTTCACCGCGCCGGTGCCGAAGGTGCCATCGGCTTCCTTCGTCGCGAGCAATTGCAGGTTCCCCCGGCCATCGAGCCGCGAGCATTTTTTCAGCCACATGCCGCCCTTGCGCACGTGATCGCCCTGGACGTTCCACTTCGCCGGATCGAGTTCCTTGCCGTCAAACTCATCGTTCCACACCATGCGCCATTGCTGTCCGGTGGGGAGCTTGGGGAGCTTGGGTGGTTCGCTTTCCTCAGCGATGGCCAAGAGATTGCTGGCGATGAGGAGCAAGCTGGAAATGAGGGTCGGGTGTTTCATGGGGCGGAACGGTGAACATGCTACCTATGAGGGCGCGTCCATCAACACGGGATCGCGATCGGGGTCCCGTCTCCGGGCTCGGCGTCGAAGGGCATGGGATGAAGCAACGATACTGAAGGGAGCGCTGGCTTGAGCCCGATACCCGGGAAGGCGGGCCATTTCCCACATCATCCGGAACCGAATCCTTGAAGGCATTGGGCTTTAGCCGACAAGCGAGAACGCGGCCAGCAAGGTCTCGCCGACTAAAGTCAGCGCTCCCCCGCAAGGCTCAGCCTCAGCGAAATGGTGCTTCATCCCCTGCCACTCGGGTTCTGCGGGGATTCGCTGAAAGCCCCTCCCCTACCGCCACACATGCCCGGGGAATTTCCTCGCCACGGTCGGGCGCAGCCTCGGCCATTCGCGGGCGAGGAAGTGCGGCCAGTCGGTGGTGCTGGCGAGGCGTTTGCCGTCGGGGGTGCAGAGGTGGAGGAGCAGCGGGAGGCGGCCTTCGCAGAGGCTCGGGTGCTCCTTGAGGCCGAAGCACTCTTGCAGCTTCACCTGCGCTTCCGGGGTGTCGTTGACATAGGAGAGTTTCAGGGTGCTCTTGTCGAGCCAGGGGATGGAGAGCGGCAGCAACTCGTCAAGCCAGGCGATCTGGCCTTTTTCCAGATGCCGGTGGAAGGCCGCGGTGAGAGGCGCGGCCTGGGCCTCTTTCACCAGCGCGAGCCCGGTGAAGGCGCGGGCGAGGCAGGCGGTGATGGCGTCCGCATCGAAGGGTGCGAACTCGAGTTCGGGCAAGGTGGCGTGGACGAGGTCCACGCGGGCGATGAATTGCTTCAGCCGGTGATCCAGCAGCGGCAGCTCGAAGGCCCCGGCGCGGTGGGCCTCGGCGAGGCAGCGGCCGCTGGCGGTCGGATCGAGGTCGCGCTGCTGCGCCTTTCGCTCGATGACGAGGTCGTGATAGCGCGTGGTTTTCATCGCGGCGACCCGCTTGTTCCTGGCATCGAACAGGTGCTCGACGGCAG
>Ga0247844_1005219_pt1 | contig 16734 bp, 16 predicted proteins | sample LaCtaG_FD_192421 | JGI IMG/M metagenome (GOLD analysis project Ga0247844, IMG submission 192421) | Freshwater microbial communities from meromictic Lake La Cruz, Castile-La Mancha, Spain - LaCruzMarch201714.5m_1 | ecosystem: Environmental > Aquatic > Freshwater > Lake | place: Spain: Castile-La... | reverse complement strand
CGATTTAGTTTGTGCATTGCTGGTGGCGGTTGATAGCAATACAAGAAGCAAAGCTAGCGAGATAAAAAGTTTATTCATTGTGTAATGTATTAATAATCATTTCCAGATGTATATTAGAAATGAGGGTTTTCAGTATTTTGAGTATTCTTATATAACCTTTGTTATTATTATTTTGTTTGAAAATTATATTTCTCAAAACAAAATATTAACGCTATGTTAATTAGCAGTTTACAAAATTTGAATTTCGAGCGCAAAGATAATACAAAACAGAACAAATCAGTGCACAAAAACCATTATAAATCATTAATATCAACAAACTTAGGTCGTTATTTCAAGATTTGTATAACATTGTAATACAAAATCTTGAAATAACGACCTAAAACTAAGTAGGAGTCCTTTAGTGGAAAAGAATACCTATCAAATTACGCTACAATTAATTAATCCAAATCTGTTTTATAGGTTTGGGCTTGGACTCCTCTTTTTTTGGAATTGAAACAGTCAGAATCCCTTTGTCGTATTTTGCTTCAATCTTATCGCCCTCCACGGTGTCTGGAATTGTAAATGAGCGACTAAATGATTGATAACTAAACTCCCTTCGGGTAAATCTGTGATCATGTTTATTTTCAGATTCGCTTTTTTTCTCCGAGGTGATGGTTAACAAACTGTTGTTTAATTCAATTTTAAAATCACCCTTTTCAAATCCGGGAGCAGACATTTCTACTTCAAATCCGTCCTTGTTTTCCTTGATGTTTACAGCAGGAAGGGTGGTGTTGGTACTTGAGAAATTACGATTTGACCAGTCGAACAAATCATTTTCAAAAAAACGGTCGAACGAACTAGGCATTTGGTTAGAAAATTTTACGAGTGACATAATTTAATCCTCCATCTATTAAGTTAAACAGTTAATTTATTTCGTAGGTTCAATTTTCAAAAAAAATGCCAAAACCTTATTACAGTTCTATAAATTCAATATAACTTTTTGATTAATCGGGATTTATGTTCATGCGCAGTTCATTTGAAGATTTATGTCGTACTGTCAAAATTGCATTTCCAATTGCTAATTCCAGCCAATTTGTCGCATGTATGAAGCCTAGATAACAGGGATTATGCGTATACCGTTTAAACTACCTTCTCAATAAACACAAAGCAAAAACCCGCAATATATTTGTTACATATATTTGATAGTTTATTCTTGTAATCGACATGTAATTGATTCTGGATTGTAATAATCAATTTGGAAATTTGCAAATCAAAAATTAGAAAATTATTTGGATGTTTTTTTCAATGAAAATTGCTTTAACCTAGATATGAGGTAGAAGCAATATTTGGTACTTTATTCAAACCTTGCAACTGGATTTTATGAAACTCAAATTGGCACTTATTTCCTTCGTTCTCATTATTAATACTTTGTCATCTGCCCAAACACTTACTTTTAATGTGCAACCAACCACATACTCTGGAGAATATAGCCCTGATCATTGTTTGGCAGTTTGGATTACAGATTCATTGGACAACTTTGTAAAAACCTTGGATAGACATGGTGCAAAAAGGTCAAAATATCTATTTAATTGGATAGATTCCAATCCAGCTCAAAACGTGTTAGACGCTTCTACTGGCGCTACCATTAATAATTATAGTAGCTCGCCAACTCCCTATTTTTGGAATTGTACCAATGTTGTGAGAAAAATAGTTCCTGCGGGTAAATATTTTTTAAATATAGAAATTACGGAACAAAATGGAGCTGGAAAATACATGAAATATCCAATTACTTTGGGGACAAAGGCAAGTTTGATAATTCCAAATTCGACTACTGGCGATGGATTATTTTTTAAAAATGCTACCATTGAAGTGCCAAATTATATTACTACACCTTTAACCGAAATGAATATAATAAATGATTTGGAGCTTTTCTATCAGCAAGAGTCCAAACTTTTACATATTAAAAGTAACTTTGAATTTTCATCAAAGTTTGAACTGTCTATTTTCAATTCACAAGGTCATTGTTTACTTCAAAAGCAATCTATGGATGATACTATTGTCATAAGTCTCAGTGATTTTTTATTCGGTATGTACATTGCTCAAATTAAAAGTCAAAATGGCTTTTCACAAACATTGAAATTTGTGGTACATTAATATTCTGACAAGAAAATTATATTTTTGAGTTTGTAAAAATGAATTTATGAAATTTTTTGTAATATTTTTTTGATAAACTCATGTTCAAAACGACACATTTTTGTATTCTCAATGTAATGACTTTAGATGACTATTGTAGCTTAAAACAATTAAAAAATTATTTATGAAAAATTTATTTTATTTAGGTGCGTTTTTAATAATGTCGTTTTCGGTTATTGCTGCGGAACAAACACTTACAGTGCAAATTAATCAAGGCTCGGACGACATGGAAGAGTGGCTTGGTGGTCAAAGTAAAGGAGCAACAGATTTTGATAGCTCTGATTTGGAATTGGGCAGCGATGCAAAAGATGGTACTAGTCCTCAATTGATAGGATTACGTTTTCAAAACATAACAATTCCAAAAAACGCAAAAATAAATTCGGCATACATAGAATTTGAATTGGATGCAACTTCAAAAAATACAGATCCTTTTGAAATGCATATCTGGGCAGAAAATACCGATAATGCACTTACATTTACGGGTACTTCAAGCGTTCTTAATGAAGTTACTTCTCGTCTAAAGCTCACCGATTCTATTCAATGGGTACTTACTGCAGGTGATTTTAATACAGTGGATACTAAAAAGCAAACTTCCAATATCGCATTGTTGTTACAAAAACTCGTAAGTAGAACCAATTGGGTATCTGGTAATGCAGTAGCATTTTATCTTAAGGGCAAAGGAACCCGTGAAGTAGAGTCTTATGAAGGTGAACCTACAGCAGCAACCAAATTGATTATCAACTATGATAACGCTACTACAGATTTATCTGACGCTAAACAATCTGTATCCGTGATCGCTAATTCTAACTCAAATACCATTTTGGTTACGGGTGTTGATAATGTAAAATCACTCATGCTATATAACCTTAATGGTCAAATATGTGCAAGTTCCACTAATGCCTTAGCTTTGGATGTTGAAGGAACATCTGCTGGCATTTATATTCTAAAAATAAATACATTAGCAACGAGTTTTTGTCAAAAAGTTCAGATTGTTAAATAATAGTTTACACTGATCATATTTAAACAAAAAACATCCTCACAAGCATTAATATGCTTGTGAGGATGTTTTTTGTTTAAATACTTTGGGAATGATATTTAAAATTAATAAAAATGCCGCAAGCTTTTACTTGCGGCATTTTATCTTTTGTTGTTAAGGTTTATTTTTCACAACTTACTGCGCCATCAGTAGTAAATGTTACATTTTTCTTGGTGTCAGCACTTTTTAAGTAAACATTGTATTTCAATGTTCCATCTGCTAGGGTGTAAATTTCTGATCTTCTCATTACAGTATATGCACTATAATTGGCAGTTACAGCTGCTGAAACTGCTGTTGGTACAGTTGCATATTCAATTCTTTGAGCTTTAAATAAATATACATTGTAGCTGTCAAATACAAGTTTTACTGGCTGAGCACTAGATAACGAAACCAATACTTCTGTAACTACTCCTTCGCACAATGTGTCTTTTTCGGCATGTAATACTGTGTAACCGGCATAGTTAGTGCTAATGTAGGCGTTTATTTGTGTGCCTAAAGAGTCGATAGAGATTTCATTTTCAAAATGACGGTCATGACCATGTTTCCCGCCTTTTCCTCCCTTTCCACCATCATGGCCTTTTGTGCCACTGTCTTTGCCGCCTTTGCCACCTTTACCACCTTTGTCGCCATGTTTGCCACCTTTATGACCTTTGCCACTAATACTATCAGTAGTTGTAGCTGTCAACCCCAAACTGTCGGCTGTTAATCCCAAACTAGCATTGTTGGAGTATGCAATATACGTTCCAGCACTACTAAATTTTAATACCTCACCAGTGTTTAACTCTGTGGTTACAGCCGAATTTGCTGGTACTGATGAAATAACTTTTGTGTCCGGATAATTGTTGGCAACAAATGCTGTGATTGCCGTGGCGGTTTCAGTAGGCACTGTGCCTAAACTTGCTAAAGAATCGTTGTTTGTTGTGCAAGAAACAAATAATGTTGCAAACGCAATCGCTGTTAAAAAAATCTTTTTCATTTTGTTTAAATTTTAATTGTTTTAAATAATTGTGTTGTTGATTACGAATGCAAAGTAAGTGTGTAATCTACACTAAAACAAGTGAATTAAGTGTACACAACTAAAACATCAGTTAAATGCCAAAAAAAATCAGCGAATTCACAAATTTCAGTTATAGATTCCTAGTAATTATTCTTTCTTTAGCCACCAATAAATTTCCGCCATCAAAAATTTAATTCTTCTTCAATAATTTATGTGTATAAATTAATCCATTTTTCCCATAGATATTAATTAAATACACGCCATCTCTACATTCTCCCAAATTAATCTCTTCCGAAAAATACACACCTTGTAATTCTCCATTGATACTATACACACTCGCAAATAAAAAATCTTTTGCAGTAATACGTATTATTTCAGAAAACGGATTGGGATAAACTTTTACATCATTTGCGGCTTGAACTTCCAAACTGTTTGCTAATGAACCATAGATGGGGCTGCCCGCTTGCACCCAAGCCGAAAAAATTAGGTCAGCAAGTGCTTTTGACGCATTTTTGAATAACGCAGTGGTGAATTTAGAATTGTTCCACAATGATTGGTAATAAACAGTAGAAGTAGTATTTCCAGCAGCTGTTTTGGCCATTTTATCGGCAATCAAAATACTGTCAACGTATTTATGATTGTAATATATATAGTCGAAAATGTATTTGTTTACATTAGAAATTGCTGCGGCCGGCTCGTTGGTGTAGACATTTAGTGTTGATTGATTATTGTTTACCATTGTTGATTCAAAACGAGAGTGTACACCTTTTTGACCGGTCAGCTGTCCATCATAATTTGGAGTAAGGTGCAATGGCATGTGTCCATCAGCCACATAATGACCCAGATCCGACGCCAACAACATGGCTTTGTGCCATTGACGATTACTGAAGGCTTGTTTGAGGGAGTCGTATGTGTTATTTGTAGTCCAGGGCAAAGTGCCATTGGCAATAACAAACGAGGCGCCATGAATGGCTACTACCGAATCGTAGGTGGAGGGAATTCTACCTTGAGAAATGTATTCGGCATAATTGTCAATATCAATAAAATGACGTGGACTTTCATTTGCATCCACATATTTTCGGGTGTCTGCATCCGAAGCGTGCATACTTAATGAATCCGCCCATAGATGGAAATTACCCATTGATGCAGGAAAAGAAGCTGCACTTTTTCTACTTATAATAGAATGTCCACTAGAGCCCCAACTCACTAAAGTGAAATATAATATGCAAATAACAAATATCTTATTCAAATTCATACTGTTGATTTTTGCTTTGATGAACATAAAAAAATTCAAATATACACTCAATTATTTATAAGTATTACAATTATTGTGGAATTACATTGTATTATAATACGCATTACAAAATTAGCTTTTTTCAAAATCGCTTTGTTATTGAAATGCAATATAACAGCAACAAAAAAAACACATCTATTAATTTGATGTGAAACAAAAGGTAAACACCTTGCCGTAACTTTTTTGAAACATTTTTTTAATGTGACAACCATAATTTTGCTGTCTCAAAAAACAATTATTCAAAATTAATAGAAACACAAAATGAAAAGATATTTAATTATTGGAATTTTGTTGCATTTAAGTTTTAACACATTTTCGCAACAAACAATCCGTGGGAAAGTGCTCGACGAGGACACCAAAGAGCCACTAATAGGTGCTACAGTATCAATGGCGGATCAAAAAACAGGAACTTCCACCAAATTGGATGGTAGTTTTAAATTAGAAATCCCATCGGATAATGCCGAGTTGTCAATCTCCTATGTAGGATATTCTACCACAAAGACCCATGCAAAGTCCGATAGTATCAATGTAATTCTGCTCAAATCAGAAAACATTGGATTAAAGGATGTTGTCATATCGTCCTCCATTGCAATAGCTCGTAAAACACCTGTGGCTTTATCCGTTGTGGATGCTCAAACTATTGAAACAAAACTTGGGACACAAGAATTTCCAGAAATTCTTAAATCTACACCTGGAATTTATGCCACCAAACAAGGTGGTGGATATGGCGATTCGCGTGTAAATGTACGTGGTTTTGAAGCTGCCAATGTGGCGGTGATGATAAACGGAGTTCCTATGAATGACATGGAGTGGGGTGGTGTTTATTGGTCTAACTGGGGTGCGCTGAGCGACGTAACTCGTTCTATGCAAGTACAGCGCGGACTAGGGGCTTCTAAAGTGGCTGCACCTTCTATTGGCGGTACAATAAATGTAGTTACACGCACTACAGATGCGCGCAAAGGTGGCTCGGTTACTTATGGCATAGGTATGAATGGGTATGAAAAAATGGGATTTTCAGTATCAACAGGTTTAACAGCAAATAATTGGGCAATTACTCTGCTAGGATCTAAAACTGTTAGCAAGGAACTGAATACGAGGCATATTCTTACTTTATGAATATTTCTAAAAAAATCAACGACTCACATCAACTCTCCCTTACTGCTTTTTCTGCTCCGCAATGGCACAATCAACGTAACAATGCCGACAAACTACTCATTTCGGAGTGGCAAAAACAACCCATGAAATATCAATATAATGCATCTTATGGTTTTGATATGAATGGTCAACGTAGAGCATCATCTTATAATTATTACAACAAACCACAAATTTCATTGAACCACATTTGGGCAGTTGATCACAAAACAAGCTTGTCATCTTCGGTATATTTGTCACTCGGTAATGGTGGTGGTTACAGTGGACAAGGGGCAACAAGCGCCGACAGAAACAACTGGTTTGGTGCTACTAGCGGTGTTCCCAATACTACTTTTAGAAATGCTGATGGAACTTTTGATTATGGCGCTATTTATAAACTAAATACTGACCCAGCTAATACCGCTTCTGGCTCAAAAATGGTAATGTCGGCATCCATCAACAACCACGTTTGGGTAGGTGCCATCTCAACTTTCAATTCGCGTTTTGGAGAATACATTGATTTTTATGGCGGATTGGATTTAAGATATTATAAAGGAACGCATACCAACAAAATAACGGATTTAATGGGTGGGGCATTTATTGTGGACCAAACACCACGTCCATTTTTAAGTAATACCGATTGGCAAACCAAAAAATTGGGAGTGGGAGATATCATTTATCGCGATTATGATGGCTATGTTGTCAACGAAGGTGCATTTGCACAAGCGGAATATAATAGAGGCGGATTAAGTGCATTTGTTTCTGTTTCAGGGTCTAATACCACTAATTGGAGATATGATAGATTCTACTACGACGCAGCTGAAGCGCTTTCTAAAACTGTTAATTTTTTGGGATTTTCGGCCAAAGGTGGTGCCAATTATAACATAAATGACAATCACAATGTGTTTGCCAATATTGGTACAATTTCTCGTGCTCCTTTCTTTTCTGGTGGTGCATTTCTGCAATCTACCACAAGCAATGAAATAAACAAAAATGCTGTGAACGAAAAGGCATTTTCAACTGAACTTGGTTATGGCTTTCGTTCAAAATACATTAGTGGAAACTTGAATGTATATCGCACCAATTGGATTGACAAAACCATGGTAAGGACCCTAAACGGAAATACACAGGCCAGCCTGGTGGCGAATTTACAAGGTGTAAATGCACTTCATCAAGGTGTTGAACTAGATTTTGTTTCAATCCCTACTAAACGATTGGAAATAAAAGGAATGATTTCGCTCGGAGATTGGACGTGGCAAAATAATTCTACTGGTTATCTTTTTGATAATCAGGGTCGACCAGTCAATACAAGTGGGGATGTTGTACAAATGCTAAGCGTAGATCATGGTCAAGTAAGTGTGAATCTAAAAGACATACATGTTGGAAACTCTGCACAAAACACTGCACATATTGGGTTCAATTACGAAATTCTCGATAATTTCAAGATTGGATTAGATGCTAATTATTTTGGTAAAAACTATTCCTATTTCAATATATCTTCGGTAGGTACAAGTCTTGTTTCCACTACTTTTTCCGATCCGTGGATAATTCCTGATGCTTATACCTGCGACTTCAATGCTTATTACAAATTTAAAATTGATAAGCACGATGCCACATTGGTAGGACATGTCTTTAATCTTTTAGACGCTCAATATATAATGGATGCTACTGATGGTGTTGACCATACATGGAAAACTGCTTCCGTATTTTATGGCTGGGGTCGCACATGGGATCTTAGTTTGAAAATTAAATTTTAATCAATAAAAATAGATAGAAAAATGAAAAAAATATATTTTCTGACAATCTTTTTGTTGGCAATCGGCTTTATCGCTTGTACTGATTATAATGCTACCAATTTTCCGGAATATAAAAAGGCATTGGCACCAACAAACCTGCTAAACTCCACTTATACCATGGTGGCAGCAGATTACTCTGCCATAGCCACTGCTGTGAAAAAGCCCGTAAATGATTCAATTTCATTGATGAATACAAATTTGAAAACGGCTAAAACCAAAGCAGATTCAACTACTATTCAAGCTACAATTTCCAGATTGACCAACAAGCTCACCACTGATTCCACTATGGTGGCCGCAACTGCACTTGCCACTAATAAGGTTTTTATTAATCAAAAACAGTTTAGTGCATGTGTGCCAATTATTTTGAATACAAAATTTCTTTATTGCGACCCAAAATCGGTAATTACTGTCAGCTTTAATCAAACTGCAGATACAAGCAAAATTGCTACCGCCGATAAATACACATTGGTTACAGCGGACTATGACGGAATGGGTACAACTACTAACACACCAGGACAATATGATAATTTTTCGTCTACTGTGGATGCCAGTTATTATTTGCCAATATTTTTGAAATTTCAAAATCCTTATGCCAAATTGGGTGATGTAAAACTGCTCAGATACAAATATTATGGAGGTGGTGTAACTTCTCAATTTACAGCATTATTCTTATTCGACGGTGCCGCTTGGATAAACACTGCTGGCAATAGCTCTGCTAAAGCGAAATTCATATTCAAAGATAAAAAATGGCAATATTATAATACCGAAATCTATTCCGAAAAATTTACCAAAGATCTAGGTACATTAACTCCTGTAATTGTAAAAGGCACGTACACTTGGACATGGGGTAATTTCAATAACGGTTGTGCTGTTGCCAATGCTTATCAAAAAGGCGAAACCGAAATTTGGTTGGTATCTCCATCAATAGATTTGACAAACAGAACAATTGCCAACTTGTCATTTGACTATGCAATAAATTATGGTACAGGATTAATAGTTCCCGATTTGGCAGGCGTTTATGTGTCAACAGACTATACCACTGATGTAACCAAAGCTACTTGGACAAAATTGGCACTTACATACCCTACTACATTTAGTTGGACATTTATCAATAGTGGTAAAATAAATTTATTGCCAGCTTACAAGGATAAGAAAATTACGCTAGGATTCAAATATAATGCTTACGAAAAAGCCATTGCTTGGGAAATTTCAAATGTGTTAGTATCTGAAGAGTAAACGAGTACTGAAGTAAACGAGTATACTAGTTAACTAGTATACTTGTTTACTCGTCAACTCATTAATTAATAATCAAATCAATAAACAAAAATGAAAACTTTAAAAATTTCTTTAGTTGCTATCTTAATGATGGCTGGAATGATGGTTGCTTCTGCAGCTACAGTTAATGTTGCTAACATTGCCGCACTACGCACTGCTACAACTTCTCTTGCTTTAAATGCCACTTCTGCTGACACGTATGTGATTACTGGCGAAGTATTTGTTAATTTTGTTTCAACGTCTACGTCAAGTGTTAGAACATATTATGTACAAGATGCTACAGGCGCATTTATGGTTTACGATTCTGGTAAACTTACTAACGCTTTTACTTATAATGTAAACGATGGTATCACAGGCTTTACGGGAACAGTAAAAAACTACAATGGAATGTGGGAGATGATTGTTACTGCGGCTACTTCTGCAGCATCTTCTACCGGACACACACCTTTTGCAATCGTAACAACTACATTGGATAATTTAATCAATTATCAAGGTCAAGTTTGCAAAGTGTTGAATGTACAAATCAGCGACCTAGCAACTGGTGGAACAGGATTTATGACAGCTTCTAAAAACTTTCCTTTATCAGTTGGTGGTGTAACTAGCACTACAGTGCTCAGAACAGCTTATGCAGATGTAAATTATATTGGCGCAGCAATACCAGCAGCAAAACAAAACATTACAGGTTTGGTACTGATTTATCAAAGTGCAACTGCGCCAGCAATTGTTGATTTTATTCCTCGCAATTCTGCTGATATGGTGCCAAGTGCTTCTACTGCGGTAGAAACAGTAAATGTGTCACCTTTGCAAGCCAATGTTGTTAATGGCGATATAGTAGTAAATGCTGCACAAGGCGATGAAATTAAAGTGTTTAACAGTGCTGGTAAAATTGTTTTGAACCAAATAGCTGTTGAAGGTGTAAATTACATCAGTGTAAATACCAAAGGATTAACAATAGTAAAAGTAGGTAATCAAGCTACCAAAGTAATTTTGTAATACAATAATAATAATGCATTAAAGCCCAAAAGTACAAGGTGCTTTTGGGCTTTAATAATCTATAACAATAACATGAACTTTAAACAGAATATTTTAGCTGTCATTTTTTCATTCATTACCTTGAGTGCTGTAGCCTATGATGCTGTAGGACATAGACTGATAGCTGACATTGCCTATCAAAATTTAACCAAGCCGGCACAAACAGCTGTAGATAAAATACTTGGAGAAAAAGGATTGATTTACGAATCTACTTGGGCCGACGAAATTAGGAGCGATAGTACTTATAAATACAGTTATAAGTGGCATTATCAGAATTTGAAAGATGGTATGTCAACCGCCGATTTGCAGCAGCTTTTGAACAACCCTACATCTGAGGGCGAACATTTGTTTTACGCCATAGATTTTATGAAAGCTCGTCTGAAAAAGGATAAAAACGATGCTGAAGCATTAAAATTCTTAGTTCATTTTGTTGCGGATCTTCATCAGCCTTTGCATTTGGGCAGAGAGGCAGATGCTGGTGGCAACAAAGTAGAAACAACATGGTTTGGCAAGAAAACAAATTTACATTCGGTTTGGGATGGCAGTTTGACCGAAAGTCAAAAAATGTCGTACACCGAAATAAGCGTTATGTTGCAAGATAAATTTGAACCACAAAAAGCTGCGGTTAAAAAGTACAGTGTTTTACAATCGGTGCAAGCTGGATATGGTGTCAGAAACCTTATTTACAACTACAATTATTCAGACACCAATACCTATCATTACATCTTTTTTTTTAAAACAAAAAACGAAGATATGATGTATCGTGCAGGAATACAGCTTTCTAACATATTAAATGAAATATATAAATAAAACACAATCGAATTTCGCAATGAAAAAGTTGATTTTTTTATTCTTTGTATCCCTTTCTTTATCTGCTTGGTCGGTCATACCAGCAGGCTATTACTCGGCTGCCGAGGGCAAAAGTGGCGATGCACTCCGTACAGCACTGCAAAGTATTGTAACTGCGGGATCTATAGATTTGGGTTACTCTGGGCTTTGGACAGCCTATGCCACCACCGATCTAAATGCCAGTGGGAAAATTTGGGATATGTATTCCAATTGTGTTTTCACGCTTTCGGCCAACCAATGTGGTAATTATGCCAAAGAATGTGATTGCTACAACCGCGAACACACCACTCCCCAAAGTTGGTTCAATTCCGCAGCCCCAATGGTGAGCGATTTGTACAATGTGTTTCCTACTGATGGAAAAGTAAATGGCATTCGTAGCAATTACCCATTTGGCGAAGTGCAAACTGCTACCACCACTACTGGCAATGGGAGTAAATTGGGTTCATCAGCCTTGCCAAATTATGCAGGAACTGTGTTTGAACCGATTGATGTTTACAAAGGCGATTTAGCACGCACATTTTTCTATATGGCCACCCGTTACGCTTCTGTATGTCAAAATTGGACGGCAGGAGCATCCGACCTCTATGGTTCTAACTCTGGATTAAGTGCTTATGGTGTAGCGCTTTTTCTTAAATGGATGCGACAAGATGCTGTGAGTACCAAAGAAACAAACCGAAATGATGCTGTGCACAAAGTTCAGCGCAATAGAAATCCATTTGTTGATTACCCAGAGCTGGCAGAGTACATTTGGGGCGTGCACAAAGGAGAAGCATGGTCAACAACTACGTCTATTTCTCAACAAAAAATGGAGTTCAGTTTATCAATGGATGCTCATCAAAATCAATTAGAAATAAACATCACCTTTCCCAACCTCAAATATACTATTTACAATACCAACGGACAGGCAATTCAACAAGGCAATATAAATAATTCTAATATAATTTCTGTGTCAAATTTTAGCAATGGTATGTATCTTATTGTGATACAATCGGGTAATAATTGCGCTAGTAAGAAATTTATTGTCTATAAATAAAACGGAACTTTCCAATAAATTAAGTTAAATAAACACAAACTCGCTGATATGCAGTCGTTTTTCTAAAAATAAATACTATTTTAGTGCATTCAAAAAATATTTCTTGACAATTTCTGGTGAGAGTATTTCAAAAATATTTCTTATATTAATTATTTATAGCAGTTTTGTATCGTATATATTATTCAAGAAATATTTTTTTGAGATTGAATTTCTCAAAATATTTAAAATTAACTATCTAATAATAAGATGTTAATAAATTTGGTTGATAATATTTTTGCAAATAATATGTAATTGAAATATAATATTATAGAGCATTGTTTGAAATATATAATCTATTACTTTGCACTATCAATAACATTAATATAAACTCAAAACAAATAAAAATGAAAATTTTTAATTCCTCAAATGCAAAAAGAATAATATTTTCTTTTTTTTCTTTATTGTTGATGCAAACAATTTGTGCTATTCCTGCACCAAAGTTTACGGAAGGTAATCTTGTTGTTTTTCAAACTGCTTCTTCTGCTGTAACTTCAAATACATCAGGTGCATTTTTAGAAATTAGCTCAATTACAGCCAATCAGGTAAGCGCTGTAAATACTTTTAACATTGCTAAAACAACTTTGAGATTCTCAGGAAGTGCGACATCAACAGGATATTTGGCTAACTCAAATGATGGTACTTTGGTTTTTGTAACTGGTGGTTACAATTCAAATGATGATGCGGTGAATGTTAATACAATTACTTCACGTGGTGTCGGTTCGTTAGACAATGCATTCAATTTTAATATTGCAACATCTTACACAGGGACATCTGGTCAGCAAACAAGATGTGCAACAAGTCTTGATAATTCGACTTTTTTTATAGGTGACCAAAGTGGATTATTTACAAATACAACAACAAGTGCAAGTCCTAGTGGAAATATAAGAAGTGTTAAGGCATTTGGTGGTGTAGTATATGCATTTGCGTCTTCTACAAGTTCAGTGCCTGTAAGCGTGGTTTCTGCTCCTACTGGAGGAGCTTTAACTGCACTGCCGGGTTTAGGTATGGGGGTTAGTTCGCATCAAGATTTTTATATGGTTTCATCTGGTTCAAATGGATCTACTTATGATATTCTTTATATATTATCTGCAACTAGTGCTACTGCTGGTACAATTGCAAAATACTCTTTAGTAAGTGGAAGCTGGGTTGCAAATGGAACTTATACGACTAATTTTGGAGGTTTTGGATTGTGTGCAACTTATGCTAGTTCTAACACAGCATTATATATAACAACAGGAACTGGTGCAACATCAACCAATAAAGTTATGAAATTGTTAGATGTTGCAGGTTATAATACTACTATAGATATTACAACAGCAAATAACATAACTCTTTTTACAACTTTAACAGGTACAATTTTAAAAGGTATCGCTTTTGCTCCAAAAACGGCAGATATATCAACAACTGCACCACAAACTACAACTAGATTAGATATTTACAAAGAAGGCAATAGCCTTGTTTTCAATGCCTCTGCAGGTGAGGTGATTGATGTATATCAACTATTGGGTAAAAAATTAATTCACCAAACTGCCACAGAGGGTAAAAATATAGTTCCAGTATCTGAAACTGGTTTTGTTGTGGTTAGAGTGGGTAATCGTACGGCTTGCATTGAATTGTAAAAATCGACTTTATGCTCAACACGTGTAAAGCTGGTGTGAAGTAAAAAAATCGTCCCCTAATACATATTATTCAATTATATGTATTAGGGGACGATTTTTTTTATGATTATATTCATTAAATCATACATCTACACGATGTTTCAAGTCAAAAATTCAATAGAAGTGATTCACAGACATTAATCTCCTGCACGCATTCCCTATGAGAAATATCTATTTAAGTTGTACGAAATAATTAATGCGTAATAACGCAAAAAAATAGATTTTGTTGGGTTTATAAGTCTTTCATTATTTGCGAAATGAATATCATAGTTTTGAAGGAAATATCAGGATTTGCAATTTGATTTACTGTGCCCACAATGTACATATTATCTTTGGGGCTATAGAAAGCCAAAGAACCAGACAAGCCAGAATGGCCGATAAAATCGGGCACAGCACCCGTTGGGTTAACAGCCCATGGGAGTTTAAATAAATGCATTCCAACCCCCGACTGCATTGGGAAAAATATATTGTTCCATACTTTCATTTCATCAATATATTCCGAGGGAAATAACCTACCTGTAAAAAACGCTTCAATAAATACAAGCATATCCGTTGAAGTTGACACCATGCCACCATCAGGGCCAAAAGAGGTCATAGCTTTTGGTATGTGCAATTGTTCTGTTTTATAATAAAGACTTTTTGGGGTGGTGTCATTTGCATTGGTGTATAAATAGGTGTTTTTCATACCCAATGGTTGAATAATCAATTGCTTGCAATTTTCAGCATATGATTTTTGTGTAATCGTTTCAATTATTTTACCCAACAACTGGAAATTAGCATCAGAATAATGCGCTTTGCCAGGAGTGCCAGGTGCAAAAAGCGGCGTCATTAATTTTGTGCGATTTATGCACTGCTCAAAATTCCAGTTCTGATCCTTGCCTTCAATAAGTTCATCTTCTAAGCTACGACCATTAGCCCCTTTGTTTTGAAAATAATCTGGCAGACCTGAAGTGTGCGAAAGTAAATGTTTAATCGTAATTTGACCTGAATAGTCTACGGCTTTGAATTTGTGCAATCCATCAATAATTTTGTTGTCAAGATACTTGCTTATTTTGTCTTCAAGATTCAGTTTTCCTTCCGACTTTAAATGCATTACGATGGCTGTTGTAAATAACTTTGTGGTGCTGGCAATAAAATAACTTTTGCTAGCCGTCATATTTCCAGCTGCACCTACCCAAGTGTACTCATTTTTTTTAACTGCAAATGATACTCCAAACACTTTCTTGTTGTCGATGGTTTTGTTAAGTAGGGTCTGAATTTCTTTATCAAATTCAATCGTGCGCTTTTGGTTAACATTTTGACTTGTAATCGTCTGCATTGCAAAATATGCAACAATAACAAAAAATACTTTCATTTGTTTGGTGTTTATTCCCGAGTACAAGCTCATCTATAGCCCATCTCCAAATGGATAGGGTGGTCAAGAAAAGATAGGAGAAGGGATTGATTAAGAAAATCTATTCATTAGTATCACTAAAGTGCATTATTCAAAAAAATTTTTTATATACAAAGTAGTAACTTGTTGTTAAATAAGTAATTGAAATAAAATAATGTCGAAAAAAAAGTAAAATTTATATTGTTTTGAATGCTAAGTCACAAAGTCGCTAAGACTCCAAGATTTAAAATACACTTGGCGACTTAGTGTCTTAGCGTCGTAGCGTTCAAAAATACGACATTAATTTTTTCTGCTGTTTATAATTATTTTTTTTGTAATTGTCAGATGGAACTCACAAAATAAATTTACTCATTCTCATGTGGGTCAAAATAGATTTAAATTTGTCATGTTCGTTTCAAATAACTTCTCAACTTTAATTGACAGTTATATTGAAAACAAAAGTAATACAGGAAATTTAATTTCACCAACAAATAAAGATGAGTGGCGAATTATTGGCACTGAATAGAAATACAGCATGACAATTAAATAGTATGTGTATAATAAACTTACTATTTGATATTTTTGTTTGTAAGACAACATCAAAAATCAATTAAACATTTTTGTTACATTTGTGGTTCTATAAAAAAACAAATCCTCGAAATAATGAAAATCCTATTTTTTATCACAGCGCTAATTGTCCTTTTCAGTATTAATGGTCTTGCTTGGCTAAGGGGTTGGCAAGTATTGCCCGAAGGGTCAATCTTCAGACCCATTTATCTTGCCACCATGGTACTGCTTTTTGCTACACTGTTTATAGGAATGACATTAGATGGTTATATGCCTTTGAAATTGGCCAAAGTTGTAACATTTATAGGCTACACTTATTTTATTGTGCTGATATATTTGCTTATATCTTTCTTATTGGTAGATTTGGTACGTGTACTGAATTATCTATTTCATTTTGCGCCTGCGGGAATGGAAAAATTCCGACTTATCACATTTCTTGCAAGCTTGGCAATTGTTTTTGTGTTGTTGGTTGTTGGAAATTAT
>Ga0247844_1005217_pt1 | contig 16740 bp, 19 predicted proteins | sample LaCtaG_FD_192421 | JGI IMG/M metagenome (GOLD analysis project Ga0247844, IMG submission 192421) | Freshwater microbial communities from meromictic Lake La Cruz, Castile-La Mancha, Spain - LaCruzMarch201714.5m_1 | ecosystem: Environmental > Aquatic > Freshwater > Lake | place: Spain: Castile-La... | reverse complement strand
CCCCGTCGGAAGTTGCCGCTAAACGCGGCAAAACCGTCGAAGAGATTTTGGGGTAAGTCATGGCTGAAAAACAAGTCAAAGTCACCTTGGTGCGTTCTACCATTGGTTGCAAAAAAGACCATCGCGAAACAGTGCGTGGCCTGGGTTTGCGTCGGATCAACAGCACCAAAGTACTCAAAGACACGCCTGAAGTGCGCGGAATGATCAACAAAGTTGATTATCTCGTGACAGCGACAGAAGTCTGAAAGGGAACATGATGTCTATTACACAATTGAATACGCTCAAACCAGCAGAAGGCTCGACACACTACAAGCGTCGTGTCGGTCGTGGCATCGGTTCGGGTTTAGGTAAAACAGCTGGCCGTGGTCACAAAGGCCAAAGCTCGCGCGCTGGTGGTTTTCATAAAGTCGGCTTTGAGGGCGGTCAAATGCCTTTGCAACGCCGCTTGCCAAAGCGCGGCTTTGTCACACTTGACGATCACCTGTACGCCCAAGTCCGCTTATCAGACTTGCAAGCCTTGCCTGTTGACGAAATTGATGTGCAGGTTTTGAAGCAGGCTGGTGTGGTAGGTACACAGGTACGCTATGCAAAAGTATTTAAGTCAGGTGAGCTGACACGCAAAATTACCTTAAAAGGTATTGGTGCAACAGCAGGCGCGCGTGCTTCGATCGAAGCCGCCGGTGGCACAGTCGCTTAAGACGGATAAAGAATGGCAACAGCACAACCTCAGGGTAAAGCAGGACCACGTTACGGCGATCTAAAACGCCGTCTCGTGTTCTTGGTTCTCGCCTTGGTGGTATACCGATTAGGCACGCATATCCCGGTGCCCGGTATCAACCCAGACGCGTTGGCAGATCTCTTTCGCCAGAATGAAGGCGGAATCCTCGGTTTGTTCAATATGTTTTCGGGCGGTGCGCTCGAGCGCTTTTCTATCTTTGCCTTAGGGATCATGCCCTACATCTCTGCATCGATCATTATGCAGTTGATGTCAGTCGTCGTGCCCACCCTTGAAGCGATTAAGAAAGACGGTGAAGCTGGCCGTCGCAAGATTACTCAGTACACACGGTACGGTACCGTCGGGTTGGCCTTGATCCAGGCGGTTGGTATTTCAGTGGCGCTTGAAGCACAGCCCGGCCTAGTGATTGACCCAGGCATGCTGTTTCGAGTCACAACAATCGTCACCTTAGTCACTGGCACGATGTTTGTTATGTGGCTTGGTGAGCAGATTACCGAGCGTGGTCTGGGTAACGGTATCTCGATTTTGATTTTTGCCGGTATTGTTGCTGGCTTGCCAAGCGCCTTGGCCGGATTGTTAGACTTAGTACGCACCAATGCGATGTCGGCCTTATCAGCGTTGTTCATTGTGGCGGTAGTGGTGTTGGTGACAGCGTTTGTTGTGCTGGTTGAGCGTGGTCAGCGTAAGATCACTGTGAATTACGCTAAGCGTCAAGTTGGCAATAAGGTGTACGGTGGTCAAACATCGCACTTGCCTTTAAAGCTCAACATGGCCGGTGTGATCCCTCCAATTTTTGCGTCTTCGATTATTTTGTTTCCGGCGACGATCGCCAGCTGGTTTTCAAATACAGAGGGTATGCGCTGGTTAGGTGATTTGGCCGCAGCACTGGCGCCACGTCAGCCTCTCTACATTACGCTCTACGCCACTGCAATTATTTTCTTCTGTTTCTTTTATACAGCCTTAGTGTTTAACAGCCGTGAGACAGCAGATAACTTGAAGAAAAGTGGTGCGTTTGTTCCGGGCATCCGCCCAGGTGAGCAGACAGCACGTTTTATTGACAAGATTTTAATGCGTCTGACCTTAGCCGGCGCACTGTACATTACCGTCGTGTGTTTGTTGCCAGAGTTCTTAGTCATGCGTTGGAATGTGCCGTTTTACTTTGGTGGCACCTCTTTGCTGATTATTGTTGTAGTTACGATGGATTTCATGGCACAGGTACAAGCCTACATGATGACACACCAGTACGATTCACTGCTCAAGAAGTCTAACTTCAAGGGCGCGAATCTACCAATGAGATAAGCGAGAGTAATGTCAAAGGACGACGTCATTCAAATGCAAGGTGAGATTCTAGAGAATCTTCCCAATGCAACTTTTCGTGTCAAGTTAGAAAATGGCCACGTAGTATTGGGTCATATTTCAGGCAAGATGCGTATGCACTACATCCGGATTTTGCCGGGCGATAAGGTCACAGTGGAACTCACCCCCTATGATTTAACGCGCGCTAGAATCGTTTTCCGCTCTAAATAAGCGGCTGGGTTACGTAAATTAACAGGAAGCAACCATGAAAGTAATGGCATCGGTTAAGCGGATCTGCCGCAACTGCAAAATTATTAAACGTCACGGCGTAGTGCGGGTAATCTGCATTGAGCCGCGTCACAAGCAGCGTCAAGGTTAATACATCAAGGAACAGTCATGGCTCGTATTGCTGGCATCAACATTCCGCCGCATCAGCACGCAGAAATTGGTTTGACCGCCATTTTTGGCATCGGTCGCACGCGTGCTCGCAAAATTTGCGAAGCGGCTGGCGTCCCCTTGTCGAAAAAGGTCAAGGATCTCAACGACGCAGAACTCGAGCGCATCCGTGAACACGTAGGTGTGTTCTCGGTTGAGGGCGATCTGCGTCGCGAAGTGCAGCTCTCGATCAAGCGATTGATCGATCTGGGTACTTATCGTGGCATGCGCCACAAGCGCGGCTTGCCCGTGCGCGGTCAACGCACTCGCACCAACGCTCGCACCCGCAAGGGCCCGCGTCGCGCTGCTGCAAGTTTGAAGAAATAATAAGGATTAGAAGATGGCTAAAGCTTCTGCCGGCGGCGCAGCACGCGTTCGCAAAAAGGTTAAAAAGAATGTGTCGGACGGCATTGCGCATGTCCATGCATCCTTTAACAACACTATCATCACCATCACCGATCGTCAGGGCAATGCTCTGTCGTGGGCGACGTCAGGTGGTGCTGGCTTTAAGGGTTCACGTAAGTCGACGCCGTTTGCAGCGCAGGTTGCTGCAGAAACGGCCGGCAAAGTGGCCATTGAATACGGCATCAAGACGCTTGAAGTTCGTATCAAGGGCCCAGGCCCAGGTCGCGAGTCTTCAGTGCGTGCGTTGAATGCGTTGGGCATCAAGATTTCGAGCATTGCCGATATCACGCCCGTACCGCACAACGGCTGCCGTCCACCCAAGCGTCGTCGCATCTAAGGAGAAGCTACATGGCCCGTTACACTGGTCCTAAATGCAAACTCTCGCGTCGCGAGGGTATTGATCTGTTTTTAAAGAGCGCACGTCGCTCGCTCGAGTCTAAGTGCAAACTTGACTCTAAGCCTGGCCAACATGGCCGTACTTCGGGCGCTCGTACGTCTGATTACGGTTTGCAGCTGCGCGAAAAGCAAAAGCTTAAGCGCATGTACGGCGTGCTTGAAAAACAGTTTCGCAAATATTTTGCAGAAGCCGAGCGCCGTAAGGGCAACACTGGCGAGCAATTGATCCAGTTGCTTGAGTCGCGTCTTGATAACGTGGTGTATCGCATGGGCTTTGGCTCAACGCGTGCCGAGGCTCGTCAATTGGTTGCACATCGTGCGATTCAGTTGAATGGTCACACAGCAGATATTCCTTCAATGATCATCAAAGCTGGTGACATCGTTGGAATTCGCGAAAAAGCTAAAGGCCAGGCGCGTATCGCCGAGTCATTGGTGTTGGCAACCGGCAACGGCATCCCACAATGGGTTGAAGTTGATACCGTTAAGTTAGTGGGTACCTTTAAACAGGCTCCTGACCGCGCTGATGTCGCACGTGATATCAACGAATCAATGGTTGTCGAGCTGTATTCACGCTAAGCATAGGTTGGGCTTGCGCTTAATTGCCGCAAGCCCTTCTAGCACTCTCTATCCATCAGCCTTATCGGTGTAATGAGCCGAGGGTATTGAAAAGGAATCATAGAAATGTCACAAAGTTTTCTCAAGCCCCGTTCGATTGAAGTTGAACCCGTCGGCACGCACCATGCAAAAATCATCATGGAACCCTTTGAGCGTGGCTATGGCCATACTTTAGGTAATGCGTTGCGTCGTATTTTGTTGTCTTCGATGACTGGCTACGCGCCAACCGAAGTGCAAATCACAGGCGTGGTTCACGAATACTCAACGATCCCTGGCGTGCGTGAAGACGTTGTCGATATTCTGTTGAATTTGAAAGGCGTTGTTTTTAAATTACACAGCCGCGATGAGCTCACCTTGGTCTTGCGCAAGCAAGGTGCAGGCCCGGTACTCGCGTCTGACATTGAACTGCCACACGATGTTGAAATCGTAAATCCAAACCATGTGATTGCAACGCTTACCGAAAACGGCAAGCTCGAAATGCATGTCAAGGTTGAGAAAGGCCGCGGCTATGTGCCAGGTAACGTGCGTGCACTGATCGACGATCGCGCCCACACAATTGGTCGTATCGTGTTGGATGCATCGTTCAGCCCCGTGCGCCGTGTCAGCTACTCTGTTGAAAATGCTCGCGTTGAACAGCGTACCGACCTCGACAAACTCGTGCTTGACGTTGAAACAAACGGCGTGATCAGCCCAGAAGAAGCAGTGCGCCAGTCGGCTCGCATTTTGATGGATCAAATTTCAGTCTTTGCCGCGCTTGAAGGTGCTGGCGATTCTTACGAAGCGCCTAACCGCGGTGCTCCACAAATTGATCCAGTGTTGTTGCGTCCAGTCGATGATCTTGAGTTGACCGTGCGTTCAGCTAACTGCCTGAAAGCTGAAAATATTTATTACATCGGTGACCTGATTCAACGTTCAGAAAACGAGTTGTTGAAGACACCTAACCTGGGTCGCAAGTCACTGAACGAAATTAAAGAAGTGTTGGCTGCGCGCGGCTTGACGCTTGGTATGAAACTAGACAACTGGCCACCAATGGGGCTTGAGCGTCCGTAAGCAGTACCGAAAATTTTATAACCGGCCCGCAGCAGATGGTGCGTAACGCGCCCTCTGTTGATAGAAGAGCTGAAACCACTCGAGTAGAAATACTCTTAATAGATTCAATAAGGATATCACCATGCGCCACGGCCACGGTCTACGTAAACTAAACCGCACTAGCAGCCACCGTCTTGCGATGTTTCGCAATATGGCAGTTGCCCTACTGACTCACGAAGCTATCAAAACAACTTTGCCCAAGGCAAAAGAGTTGCGCCGTATCGTCGAGCCACTGATCAATTTAGGTAAAACTCCAACGCTTGCAAACAAGCGTCTTGCTTTTGCTCGTCTGCGTGACCGTGAAATCGTTCTGAAGTTGTTTGCAGACATCGGCCCCCGTTATGCAGCACGTAGTGGCGGTTACACCCGTGTGTTGAAAATGGGTTTCCGTCAAGGCGACAACGCACCCATGGCGTTCATGGAACTCGTCGACCGCCCACTCGTTGCAGACGAAGTGGTTGAAGACTCAGCCGAATAAATGCTCGGTTGATTGCAGTGAAAAAGCCTCTGAAAAGAGGCTTTTTTGTCTTATGAGTCAGTGAAACAATTCGAACTGAGTATTTCAATGCAAACAACCGATGTCATACTTGTCTTGACTCACACGCCAGATCTTGAGTGTGCAAAGACTATCGCAAAGTGCCTATTGGCAGAGCGACTGGCGGCTTGTATTAATATTGGTGCATCAGTATTGTCGGTTTACGAGTGGGAGTCAGCGATGCACGAGACCCAAGAGATCCCTTTGATCATTAAAACGACTGTCGCGCAACAAGAACTGCTGCTTGACCGATTGGTGGTATTGCATCCCTACGAACTGCCCGAAGCGTTGGTTGTGCCCGTGGCAGGCGGCTTGGCGCCCTATTTGGCCTGGGTCCAGCACCAGACGACGAAGGGTTTAGGGTGAGCTCGGTGTTCACTTGGTTTGGCCAGCGCACCTCGGCGCTCGCCTGTGTTGCCGCCTTGATTGTGGCAACGGTCGCGCTCTTTTCTCCGTTCGCTCAGGCCAATAATGATGGCTTCTTAGATCCAGAAAAGGCCTTTGTGCTGCGCGCTGAAGTTGTTGGCGCCGAAAAAAACACCCTGAGCTTGAAGTTCAAAATCGCGCCTAGCTATTACATGTATCGCGAGCGGTTTGAATTTGTTGCTGAAACGCCAGCGCTCAAACTAGGCGAGCCAATTTTTCCGAAGGGACAAGTTAAATACGATACAACGTTTAACAAAGACATGGAGCTGTATTTCAAAGATATCGAAATTCTCCTCCCGCTTATAGCAGCACCTCAAGCGCCAACCAACGGGCCTGAACAAACCTTTAAGATCAAACTGACTGGACAAGGATGTGCGAGTGCGGGGCTGTGTTATCCCCCAATGGATTTTTTTGTGACCGTGAGCACGCTGGCAAACGCCCATGGCTACACGCTCGTTGCTCCGGCGACCCAAAGCCTGTTTGGCCGGCTACTTGACGGGCAGTGGCGCGAACTGGTTTTTGCTGAAAACGATTTGACCTTAGCCGATCTCTTGACCTCGACGGCGTTGTTTGAAATTGTGTTGCTGTTTTTTGTCTTAGGGCTTCTGTTGGCCTTGACGCCCTGCGTGCTACCAATGGTACCGATCTTGTCTGTGTTGCTAGTGGGTGAGCAACACCATGTGTCGCGTGCGCGAGGCACCTTGCTGGCTGTTGCCTATGTGAGCGGCATGTCTGTCGTTTATACAGCGCTTGGTGTCGCGGCGGGATTAAGCGGCGCGGGCTTGGCGGCTTGGTTGCAGACGCCTTGGGTGCTAGCGTTGTTTGCGTTGCTCCTTGCGACCTTGGCCTTATCCATGTTTGACGTGTTTACGTTTCAAATGCCGTCAAGTATTCAAACTAAGCTAAGCGTTAAAAACAATTCTATTTTGGGGGGTCGGGTTGGGGCCGCAGCCTTAATGGGTGCGTTGTCTGCGTTAATCGTAGGCCCTTGTGTCGCCGCACCGCTCGCAGGAGCCCTGCTTTACATTTCGCAAACAGGCGATGTGTTGTTGGGCGGCTCAGCGTTGTTTGCGATGGCTTGGGGGATGGGTGTGCCCTTGTTGTTAATGGGTGCCTCCGCGGGCAAGCTAATGCCACGCACGGGCACCTGGATGGAGGGTGTGAAACAGTTTTTTGGCGTGCTGTTATTTGCGACCGCGTGGTGGATGGTGACACCGCTGTTGCCGACGTGGTTACAGATTCTTGGCTGGGCAATTTTGGTGTTGTTTTCGGCAGTGTTGTTACGGACCTTTGAGGCGCTCGGTCCCGAGGCAGGCTTTAGCGGCTTGTTGCGTAAGACACTTGGGTTGCTGCTGACTTTACTGTGTTTCATTTGGTTGTTGGGGATTGCGAGTGGTGGCCGTTCGTTGCTACAGCCCTTGTCTCATCTTGCCCGTAACAATGCAGCGATCAGCCCAGTCGCTGCGGTGACGATTGAAAAAAATCCGAGTGTATCAGGGCTCTCCGCAATCGCTGACAAGAATGCAGGTGGATCAGGCGCCCCCACGGCAGTTGCAAACAATGCGAGCAGGTCAGGCGGGGCCTCGACAGCGAGTTCATCAAAAAATATGTTGCTAGGTCAAGCAAGTGTTCAGTCATCCCCCACAGCGCCGCGTGCTCAGTCTCCCTTATCGTCTAACGGCGCGCATCCACCTTTTAAGCGTGTTCGTTCAATTGCCGAACTCGATGCTGAGCTGGCTCAGTCAACCCGGCCAGTGATGCTCGACTTTTATGCCGACTGGTGCGTCTCGTGCAAAGAGATGGAGGCCTTCACCTTCACTAAACCCAATGTGGCGCAGCGGATGGATCAGTTACTGTTGCTGCAAGCCGATGTGACCGCAAATAACGCAGAGGATCGCGTGCTGCTTAAGCGGTTCAAACTTTTTGGGCCGCCAGGCATCATTTTTTTTGAGTCAGGTGGGCGTGAACGAACAGACGTGCGAGTAGTTGGCTTTCAGGATGCCAACCGTTTTGCAGCAAACCTTGATCGCGTACTTTCGTTGAAATAAGTAGACAGACGCGGGCACTCGGTGCGTAAATGATTTTCATTGCGCCTTAAAGACTTCACGCTTCATGACCTCTCAGCCATCGCCGAGCACTACGACTTCGACTTCGACCATGCCGGTCATTATTTTGCTTGCCTTAGCGGCCTTTGCAAGCTCTAGCGCGTTTCGCATTTGCGATCCCTTGTTGCCAGTATTGGCAAGCGAATTTAATGTGCGCACCGCTCAAGCTTCAAGTGCAGTCACTTATTTCTCGATTGCCTATGGCGTTATGCAGTTCTTCTACGGCCCAGTCGGTGATCGTTACGGTAAGTTTTTCATCTTGTCGCTGGCAACACTTGGTTGTGCGGTGGGTAGTCTGTTGGTGGCCTTTGCGCCAACCCTTGGTATCCTCGAATTAGGGCGCTTTATTTCAGGCGCGACGGCGGCGGGCATCATTCCGTTGTCAATGGCGTGGATCGGAGATCATGTCCCTTACGCACAGCGGCAGGCGACACTTGCGCGATATTTGTTAGGCTCAATTTCTGGTATCGCCATTGGACAGTTGTTGGGCGGGGTGTTTGCAGATACGGTGGGTTGGCGCTGGGCGTTTGTTTTTTTGGCGGTGATTTATTTGGTCGTTGGTTGGCTGTTGATTTCGCGTCGCCATAGTGTTGTAGAGCTACCCGCCAGTGGCGGAGTTCGTCTGTTAGACCCAGTGCGCGAAGTATGGGCGCAGCCTTGGGCACGAATTGTTTTGGTTGTCGTCTGCCTTGAGGGTGCCTTTGTATTTGGGCCTTTAGCCTTCGTACCAGCGTACTTGCACGAGCGTCATGAGATCGCCGTTGCTTGGGCCGGTGGCATCAGTGGTCTGTTTGCTGCGGGTGCACTGATTTATGCGCTTTACGCCAATCAATTTGTACGGCGCTTTGGTGAATATCGCTTGGCGGTGGCAGGAGGCTGCATGATGGCCTTTGCGTTTGCGGTCTATTGGTTCTCTTCGGTGTGGTACTGGGGCGTACTGGCTAGCATTTTGTCAGGTCTAGGTTATTACCTGTTGCATGCAGTATTACAAACCAATGCTACTCAGATGGCTCCGGCAATGCGGGGCACGGCTGTGGCGTTATTTGCGTCTTTTTTGTTTTTTGGCCAATCGGCCGGCGTGATCCTCGCGTCTGTTGCGGTTGATCACTTAGGTTTGGCCGCGGTTTTCCCGATCGGGATTGTTGGCTTGCCTATCTTGGCGATTGTATTTGCCTGGCGTTTACAAAAACGCCAGGCTGCACAAGCAAGCGCCTGAGCACCTTACTTTTGATTCAGCAACTTTGCTGCAGCGAGTGCAAAGTAGGTCAGAATCCCATCGGCACCGGCACGTTTAAAGCCCAAGAGGGTTTCCATCATGACCTTGTCGTGGTCAAGCCAACCATTCGCCGCCGCCGCTTTCAGCATCGCGTATTCACCACTGACCTGATACGCAAAGGTCGGGACCCGAAACGCGTCTTTGACCCGGCGTAGCACGTCTAGATAGGGCATCCCGGGTTTCACCATGACCATATCCGCGCCTTCACGCAAGTCAGCAGCAACTTCGCGCAGAGCTTCATCAATATTGCCTGGATCCATCTGATAGGTCAGTTTATTGGATTTGCCCAAATTATTTGCTGAACCGACGGCGTCTCTAAAGGGCCCGTAAAAGGCGCTCGCAAACTTAGCTGAATACGCCATGATGCGCGTATGGATATAGCCATTGTCTTCAAGCGCTTCGCGAATTGAAGCGATGCGACCATCCATCATGTCACTTGGGGCAACGATATCGACCCCAGATTGAGCTTGAATTAAGGCTTGCTGAGTCAAGATTTGGACGGTGATGTCGTTCATGACATAACCGTCTGCGTCAATCACGCCATCTTGGCCGTGACTGGTGTAGGGGTCGAGCGCGACGTCTGTCAAAATGCCTAATTCAGGAAAGCGCTTTTTAAGGGCCATCACAACACGGGGGATTAAACCGTCGATATTGATGGCCTCACCGCCCTCTGGAGTTTTCAGTGCGGGATCAATCACCGGAAACAACGCCATGATCGGCACGCCAAGCTTGACGCACTCTTCGGCGACTGGCAACAAGGTGTCGAGCGAATAGCGAACAACTCCTGGCATAGAGTTGATTGCTTGCTTGACCTTCTTGCCTTCAGTCACAAAGACCGGATAAATCAGGTCATCTACTGAGAGTGAGTGCTCGCGAACTAAGCGGCGAGAGAACTCATCATGGCGTAAACGACGAGGACGGTTGGCCGGGTAGTCGGCGAGAATGAGGTGTGGAGTTGTCATGGTACGACCTGTGGTGAGATCCAGTTTTCAATTTGCAGAGTGGCTTCTTCGAGCCCGATCCGCGCCGTGGCAGAGAAGGGGACGGCATTTAACGCCCCTATATCCTCTAATTCCTTTTTTACAGCAAAGACAGCTTTGATGCGCTGTCCGTAAGGGAACTTGTCGGCTTTTGTCAGCAGCGCCAAGACCGGGCGCCTAGTGGGCGCAATCCAGTTGGCCAAGCGGCGATCTAACTCGGTCACACCGCGACGAATGTCAATCAGCAAAACAATACCCGCTAAAGATTCACGACTTTGCAGGTAGCCGCCCAAAATATCTGCCCATTCTTCGCGGGCACGATGCGCCACCGCCGCATAACCATAACCCGGCAGGTCGACCAGATAGCCCAGCCGCTCGTCTGGGTCGAGCGGATCAGGTAAGCCAAACATGTTGATCAGTCGAGTGCGCCCTGGCGTTTTACTTGAAAACGCCAGTCGCTTTTGGTTGGTTAACACATTGATGGCGGTCGACTTGCCAGAATTTGAGCGCCCGACAAAACAGACTTCAGGGGCGCCGGGCTCGGGCAATTGGTCGAGTCGGGCGGCCGAAGTAAAAAACGAAGCGTGTTGCAATAGGGACACTGTAGGGCCAAGAAGAATCAGTTCAGACGCTATTGTATAATCGTGAGTCTAAAACAGTGGTTTTTTGTGGATTAGGTGTATTTGTGCCCCACTCGGCGTCGAGGTCTTCAATGAAGTATTTGTTGTCAAAGGTAGTGTTTGCGGGCTGTTTGTTGCTCGGCGTCTCTGGCATGTCCCCAAGTATTGCGGCCGGTGCCGCCGCAGGTCCAGCTAAGCCCGATGCGGCTAAGGGTGCCACGCTCTATGAACAGGGTGATGCTGCGCGCGGTGTGGTTGCGTGCGCTTCCTGTCATGGTGCGGCTGGTAACAGCACCATCCCCGCCAATCCTAATTTGGCCGCTCAATCACATGAATACATTTATAAGCAACTGACCGAGTTTCGCTTGAAAGCGGGCGCGAAAGACGTGCTGCGTAAAGGCGTTGAGGGCGCACCGTCAGTCATGACGGCGATGGCCGGGCCCTTGACCGAGGCCGACATGCAAAACCTTTCGGTTTATTTGACACAGCAAAAACTGACTGAGCCTGCTACGGCAACTAATCCAAAACTACTCGAGCGCGGCCAGCATATATGGCGCGCGGGGATCCCAGATCGCAATGTGCCCGCCTGCGCAGGCTGCCACTCGCCTAACGGTGCTGGCATTCCTGGCCAGTATCCAAGGTTGAGTGGCCAATTCCCAAGTTACATCGAAGAGCAGTTAAAGTTGTTTCGTGCGGGTCACCGCGCAAACAACCAAATGATGAACCAAATTGCCGATCGTATGTCTGACTCAGACATTAAGGCCGTCTCTGACTACGCAGCAGGTTTGCGCTAGGCAGCTGCGTTAACAGAACGCAAGCAAGGGGGGGTCGCAAGACACCCCCTTTTTTTTAGATAAATACTGTGATAACACCTAGTACGCCGACTCAGTCAATCGCAAACGATGCCACGCCTAGTGCGGGGTCGGGCGGACCGCGCTCGGCGTCTGCCGTGGCAAATACGCTTGAGTTGCTGAGTTCGATGCGCTTTTCGATTAGTTTGCTCGTGTTCATTTGTATGGCGAGCCTGATTGGTACTGTCGTTGCGCAAGGGCGTTCAGCAAACGCGTATATCGATCAGTTCGGCCCCTTCTGGTTTGAGGTGTTGGATAAGTTTTCTATTTGGCATATCTATAACAGTTGGTGGTTCTTGGTCACGATGGCCTTCTTGGTGCTCTCGACTAGCTTATGCCTGATCCGAAACGCACCAAAAATGCTCAAAGATGCTCGATCGTTTCGTGAGCATATTCGAGCCTCAAGCCTGCGCTCGTTTCATCACAAAATTGAAGTGGATACCGCCCGCGAGCCAGCACAGGCGGCGGGCTCGATTCAGGCGTGGCTGCAACAGCAAGGGTATGCCGTGCGTCAGCGTGCTGACGGTGATTCATTGTTGTTGGCGGCGAAGCGAGGCAGTGGTAATCGTCTTGGCTATATCTTTGCTCATGCTGCAATCGTGATTATCTGTGTCGGTGGTTTGCTTGATAGCGAATTGCCCATACGCCTGCAAGTTTGGTTGCTTGGTAAAACGCCAATCGTCGAAAACATGATGATCGCCGATGTGCCTGAACGCGGACGCTTATCGGTCGATAACCCAAGCTTTCGTGCCAATGTGTTGGTGCCAGAGGGTAGCAAGCGCAGCTCAGCGATTATTACGGTAGATGATGGCGCCCTAGTGCAGCCCTTACCTTTTACCCTTGAGTTGAAAAAGTTTGTTGTGGATTACTACTCGACCGGAATGCCAAGCCGCTTCATGAGTCAGGTTGAAGTGACAGACCCCGCGACAGGTAAAACGTTTGAGGCCAACATTGAGGTCAACGAGCCCTTGCATTTCAAGGGTGTCACGGTTTACCAATCAAGCTTTGATGATGGCGGTAGCGAAGTCGAGCTGCTCGGCTACCCGCTCACTGTCTCTGGTACAGAGACGTTTGCCTTAAAAGCCCTTGTGGGGCAAACCAGCGACATCACACTAGGCACTTCGGGCCAAGTCATCAAAGCCGAAATTACCAAACTGCGCACGATCAATGTCGAAGACCTCACCGCTGGTGAGCCGTCAACTCCAAAAGAGTTTGGCGAACACGTGGCTGCAGTGACGGGTAGTGCGGCAAGCAAGAAACATAAAAATCTGCGTAATATTGGGCCAAGCGTCGAGTATCGTTTGATCGACGCGAGTGGGCAAGCCACGACGTTTCATCAATACATGTTGCCCGCCGAACTTGACGGTTCACGAGTGTTGTTAGCTGGTGTGCAAGAGCCGGGCCGCGCTGGCTTTAGGTACCTCCGTATGCCGGCCGATGACTACGACACCGCTGAAGAGTTTATGCGCGTGCGTGCAGCACTGGCCAACCCTGCAGACAGAGTCGAGGCAGTACGGCGCTTTGCACGAGCCTATCAGGGTAGCGCCACCGATCAGCAGGCTTTGCAGACGTCAGCGCAGCGCGCGCTCGAAACCTTCGCCGACGGTGGCTTGCAAGCGATCTCTCGCTTTCTTGAAACAAATGTGCCGCCTGCTGAACAGCAGCGTGCCGCCGATATCGTGATCCGTTTACTCGGTTCGGCCATTCATGAATTGCGAGGCCTTGCACGAGAGCGTGCGGGTCGCCCAGCCTTAGACACGTCGGCTCAGCAATTAGAACTTGATGCAAATTGGTCTAGATTGGCGGTGGCCGCTCTGTCGGATTTAACGCTTTACCCAGCACCATTGCTCTTGACACTGAAATCTTTTAACCATGTGCAGGCGAGCGTCTTTCAAGTGAGTCGTACGCCCGGAAAATTCATTGTCTATCTTGGGTGCTTGTTTTTGGTATTAGGCGTTTTCACAATGTTTTACGTACGTGATCGACGCATCTGGGTGTGGTTACGCCCAGCAGAACACGCAAAGGGAACCTGTGTATTAGCCGCAATGACATCGCAAAAGCGTACACTCGATTTCAACCGCGAGTTTGACCGTTTCAAGGCTGCGCTGAACAAGCTCAGCCAAGTGAGTTAAAGCAAGCTGCCCGCAGCAAGTAAGGTATGCCTTGGTTGACTCGACTGCGCTAAGCGAAGTGAGTCAACACGCCAGAGGGCTCGAGCAGTCCATGCTTCGCGCTTTACCGACGTTGGTATCTTTTTTCATTTCATTGAGAACTTTGTCATGACGAATTCAATCGCCGAGTCACGAAACGACTGGGATGACCTCTCTGAGTCAGGCGATGGGCGCGAGCAGCGTGGCCGTCCAAACTGGACGGATATTTTATTTTTTGTGCTCTTGGCAGTTGGCGCCGGCTATGCGCTGAAGACGTTTAGCAATTCAATGGATTATTACGAGAAAACCATTTTGGTGTTGGCCGTGCCAAGCTTTGCCTGGTTGGGTTGGCTCTGGCGCCCTTTGCGCACCTTGATGTTGACGACGGCACTCGCTACTGGCTTTGCAATCTGGCTTTATCAAGGAGATATTGCACGCGCTGAGCAGGTGTTCTTTTTAAAGTATTTGTTTTCGTCCCAATCCGCAATTTTGTGGATGTGCGCCCTGTTTGTGCTGGCGACCATTTGTTATTGGCTGGGTTTTGTGAGCCCCACAGCGGCTTGGCTAGGCACAGTCCTGACATGGTCCGCTGTGTTTGCGGGTACGACTGGTATGTTGGTGCGTTGGCGCGAGAGCCATTTGCTGGGGCCCGATATTGGCCACATCCCCGTCAGCAATCTCTACGAAGTGTTTGTTTTATTTGCCCTGGTTACCGCGTTGTTTTACTTGTATTACGAACGTCGTTACGCGACGCGTGCGCTAGGTGGTTTTGTCTTGCTCATCATTACCTCGGCGGTGGTATTTTTGCTGTGGTATTCCTTTACGCGTGATGCAGCGCAAATTCAGCCCTTGGTGCCTGCACTCAAGAGCTGGTGGATGAAAATACACGTACCGGCAAACTTTATCGGTTACGGCACGTTTTCGCTCGCCGCCATGGTGGCATTTGCCTACTTGGTCAAACAACACAGCCAAACGAAGTCATGGCTGAAGCTCACGCCGCTCTTTGTGTTAGGGGTGTTGCTGGCCGGTGAGCCCATGATTTTTGGTAGCAAAGAGGTGTCGGCCACCTGGATGCTGTACTTCGGAATCGGCGCCTTGATTGTTGGTACGATTTTGTTGTTTCGCCGCCCAATTGGTGAGCGCCTGCCCTCGTTTGAGGTGCTTGACGACATTATGTATCGGGCGATTGCGATTGGGTTTGCGTTCTTTACGGTAGCGACTATTTTGGGGGCCTTGTGGGCGGCAGACGCCTGGGGCGCGTATTGGCAGTGGGATCCAAAAGAAACCTGGGCATTAATTGTGTGGCTGAACTACGCCGCGTGGTTGCATTTGCGCCTGATGAAGGGCTTGCGTGGCACGATGGCCGCCTATTGGGCGCTGGTCGGTTTACTGGTGACAGGCTTCGCCTTTTTGGGGGTTAATATGTTCTTGTCAGGGCTCCACTCTTATGGTGCGCTGTAAACAGACCGCCTCAGGCGATACAACCGTAGCACCTTCATCGTGACACCAGCCAGACCTTGGGTCGTATTAGTTGCAACCTTAACCGTTCAGTCGCTTGTCGCAATGGCGTTGATCAATCTGCCGGTCGTCACACCCGTGGTGGCGAAGGCGATTGGTGTGTCGACCAATTACTTGGGCGCGTACGTTGCCCTTGTATATTTTGCAGCAATGGTCGCTACCCTGCTCGGGGGCGCCGCTGTTAAACGTTGGGGTGCGATCCGCTTGAGTCAGGCAGGTTTGTTATCGGCGGCGATAGGCCTGTTTTTATGTGCGATTCCACATCCGCTTGCAATTGCGATTGGCGCTTTGTTTATTGGTGCTGGATACGGACCAATTACCCCAGCCAGTTCGCACCTGTTAATTAAAACCACACCACCCGAAAAACTGTCGTTTGTATTTTCAGTGAAGCAGACTGGTGTGCCGCTCGGAGGCATGATCGCAGGCGCCCTTGTCCCTTCGCTGGATATTGCGATTGGTTGGCAACTGGCGTTTGTTTCGTCGGGGGTCGCGTGTGTGCTCTGTGCTTGGGCGGTGCAGCCACTGCGTGCTGGCTTGGATGACGACCGAGACCCAACCGTCAAGCCATCGATGCTGACAAGCGTTGTGCAGCCCTTGCGTTTAATTTTTGAACATCCGAGTTTGCGTGCCCTGTCGATGACGTCGTTTTTATTTGCCGTTTGTCAGATGTCTTTGATGGCATACCTGGTCACGTTTTTATTTGAAGACCTTGGCTGGTCACTGGTGGCGGCTGGGGCTGCGCTGACGGTTGCGCAAGCAGGGGGCGTGATTGGGCGGATCTTATGGGGCTATGTCGCCGATCGGTGGTTGAGCCCCACGATGATGCTGATCGTGATTGCGTTGTTATTGACCTTTGGTGCAGTGGGTACCGCGCTGCTTCGTCCAGATTCTTCGCCTTGGATTTTATTCCCGGTTCTTGTGATTTTTGGTGCCTCAGCGATTGGCTGGAACGGTGTGTTTCTCGCTGAGATCGCTCGCCTTGCGCCAACGGGCCAGGCCAGTGTCGCAACGGGCGGTACCCTGTGCATCACCTTTTTGGGCGTGGTGTTGGGTCCACCGCTCTTTGGTGTGTTGGCGGGCCTGCTGAAAAGTTACGGGGCAAGTTATGGCGCCCTTGGGCTCTTTGGGCTGATCATCACAGTCATGTTAGTGCGACTGCGCAACACAACACACAGCGCTACCGCGTAGGCCTGAACATGGCCTCATCCTCAAACTGATCGATAGGCCTATGAGTTTGCTCAGCGACGCACCGCAACCAGAGTCGGCTCGACAAGCGCAATGGCTGAAAGGTTGCGCAATCTTTTTAT
>Ga0247844_1005215_pt1 | contig 16742 bp, 25 predicted proteins | sample LaCtaG_FD_192421 | JGI IMG/M metagenome (GOLD analysis project Ga0247844, IMG submission 192421) | Freshwater microbial communities from meromictic Lake La Cruz, Castile-La Mancha, Spain - LaCruzMarch201714.5m_1 | ecosystem: Environmental > Aquatic > Freshwater > Lake | place: Spain: Castile-La... | reverse complement strand
ACTTGGAGGCGACCGTAAGTGCTGGCATCGCAGGCGGTACTGTCACAACGAAGGCGCAGATCGACGCCGCTTTTGCAGCTTAACTGGGTGGGCCTAAATGGACCAGAGACTGTCGCTCTCCATGCCGCCGGGCATCGTAAAAAAAGATAGCCTATTTGCGACGAGGAGCCGCTGGTACGACTGTAACCTTGTGCGCTTTTGGCAGGGCCAACCACAAAAGTGGCGTGGGTGGGAGACCTATATTCCACCCAACCCGATAGTGGACCCTCCGCGCGCAGCGCTCGCCTGGACAACAACAAACGGGACCAGACTCGTTGCCTGGGGGACTGCTGCTGGGCTCTACATCCTCAAGGACGGCGTCATTTACGACATCACGCCGGTCGGCCTCGTGCCAGGGCTCGTCACTGGCGCTAACGGGATCGCGCCGCGTACCTGGACGCTGCAGAAGGCGGGCGATGACTTGATTGCCAATCCGCGTGGCGGCACCATCTTTCAGTGGGTGTTCGCCACTGGCGTCGGCGTGCGTGCTGCTGCGATCTCAGGTGCGCCTGCTGTGTGTCTCTCAATTATTGTCACTGACTTGCGCTTCCTGGTGGCGCTCGGCGCAGACAGCCCGCTGCGCGTCGCGTGGTCGGACCAGGAGGTCTTTACCGACTGGACACCGTCACTGACGAATAAGGCTGGAGACCTGCTGGTCGAAAACGGCAACGAGCTTGTCGGCAGTGTGCAGACACGTGGCGGCTGGACACTGTGGACTGACAACTCCACCCATAATTTTGTGTGGGTTGGTGGTGACAGCGTGTTCGACCTTGACCGGCAGGGCACTGGCGTCGGCGCAATCTCGCCCAACGGTGGTGTCGACTACGATGGCACCTCGATCTGGATGGGTACTGACGGCTTTTACATGAGTGACGGCGTCGTTGCTCGGATTGAGTGTGATGTGAATGAGTTTGTGTTCGGTGGATCTCGGTCTGACCTTATCGCAGCCATCGATAGAGGGTGGGGCGGAGATGGTTGGGGCGCTGGACCCTGGGGCGGCAGCTACGAAAACAAAGCGGTCGGCGTCAACCGCACGCAGGCCCACAAGATATTTGCTTGTATCAACAAAGCGTACAATGAGGTTATGTGGTTTTATCCGTCACAAGGCAGTGACGAGAACGACTCCTATGTAACCTACAGCAAAACCCAGGGCTGGACCACTGGCCAACTTGTGCGGACCACCTGGATCGACAAGACCAATGTCTCTAATGCGCCGCTGGCGACAGGGATTGATGGGACGGTCTATCAGCACGAGACCGGCACCACAGCAGATGGTGTGCCAATCAACTACTTCCTCCAGTCGGGCGGGATTGAAATCATTCCGCAGGCAGGCGAATCCGCGTCGAGCCAGCACGTCAGGCTGCGACGCGTAGAACCTGACTTCGGCTATGTCGAGGGCGACCACGCTCTGACCATCGAGGTCTATAGCCGCCCCCGTGACCAGTCTCCGCGCATCAAGGGACCATACCCCATCAGGCCAGAGACAGAGCAGTTTAACCCTCGCGCCCGGGGCAGGTGGTTCTCGTTTCGGTGGACTGGAGAGGGTGATTTTAGGATGGGCAGTGTTCAGATCTACTACGCACCCACGGAGGGCCGCGAATGAGTCCCGACCGCAAAAAGACGACCAAGACGCTGCCGATTGCGCCCAGCGCATACGAGCGCAGCAACGAGCAGCGCACGCGTAGCGACATCGAGGGTGCGCTGGCGCAAATCAATCGTGACATCGAAACGAATACCACTACCCTCAACACACTCATCGCCACACTGACGACAAGGGGAGTGCTGCCATAATGGATGCAGAGATGCTCAAGCTCCTGATGGGAAGTCAGGGTGGCGTGCAATCTCCATTTGCCGCGCTTCCGCAGGCGGGTGCTGGAGGAGAGGCGGCACCCATGGGCGCTGCCGCGCCACCGCCCGGCATGGAGGGTCTAAATGCGCTCGACCCAAAGAGTCCGCCCGGTATGCTGGACAGGCTCCAGACCAGCGCCATGGATCCCAAAAACCAGAGCGCAGCCCTAAAGCAGATGGGGTCCAGCATTGGTAAAAGTTTCACAGATCAAGCCGGACTGCCATCTGGCGGCGGCGCACCCGCAACCGGCGGCAAACCAAACGACCCAACGCAGGCAATCGGCCAAATGGCTGCCGGTGGCCGCCCCATGAGCGGCGGACTTCCGGGTAGCGGCACAGGCGCACTGGGTGGGCCGGAGGCTGCGGCTATGCCGGGCAAGATGGCGAACGGCATGCCGCAATCGCCGTTCGCAGCTGACCCGCGCAAAAAGATTTGGGGGGGCTGATGACCATGCCGCCGTTTGCAGCGATGGGTGGGGGTGCAAAGCCATCCCAGCCGACCGGACCGCAGACCTCGCCGACCGCTCCCGGGGGCGGCGTGTCGCCGTTTATGCCTGCTCCACAGTCTGGTGCGCCGCAGTCGATGCCGATGACACCTGCTGCCGGTGGCGGCATGGCGGGCGGCATGAACGGCATGCGAAACTGGATGAGCCAGCTGCAATCGCTATTCGCTCGGCCTGGACGTCAACCCCAGCAGGCTAAGCAGCCCATGCCCGGAAAGCCGCAGACCCAGCCGCCGCGCGGCGGGATCTCGCCTTACGGCACTCCACCCCAGCAGACCCAACCGACAATGCCAGGAAAGCCGCAGACCCAGCCGCCAATCAACAAGACGTTGCTGGGGTCAAACGGGCTGCCGCGCCCGATGAGGTAACATGACCACGATCGAGATCCGCAAGGCCGAGTTCTTTGACCTAAACGCCCTGGAGGGCCTGCTTCATCGCGGGATCGAGGAGGCGAACGGCCTCATTGCGCCATACGACCCCGAGACCGCCTACCGCACCGGCCTGGAGCAGATCTCGCAGGGTCTCGTGTTCGTGGCCGCCGAAAACGTTGACGCGAAGCGCCAGAAGCTCGTCGGCGGGCTCTGCCTCGCCCTGTCCAGGTGGCACTGGAACCACAAAGTCAGCTATCTGGAGAGTATCCACTACTACGTGTTGCCGGAGTACCGCAGCCGGTCTGCCGGTAACGTGCCGGTCGGCGTGGCGCTCCTGAATGCAGCCAAGTCGGGCGCGCAGGCCGCCGGGCTGCAGCTGCTGGTCCGGATTGGTTCGGGCGAGGTCCGCCTGGAGGCCAAGGAGCGGCTGATGGAGCGCGCCGGTTTTCCGCGTGTCGGCGGCAACTATCTGTTCCAGCCGAAGGAGGCATAAATGTCGAGCGGCGGCGGTAGTCAGACAGTCACTAACAAGACAGAGTTGAGCCCCGAGCAGCGCGATACGCTGACGGCGTTCAATAATCACTATTTTGGTGGCTCAGGCGACAACATGGTCGCCCCAGACGCACGCCCTGATTTCAACTGGGACAGCGCCAGTCAGGGCGTGGCCGACACGTACGTCGCGCCGTTCAGCCAGGATCAGAACGACGCATTCCAGACGACCCGCGATATGCAGGGCGCGCAGCAGCCGACCATGGACCTCGCCAAGGGCATGACGGCCATGGGCGGCGCACCGACCGGAACCAACATCTCCTCGACCGGTATGGGTTGGGATAACGGCACCTTCAACTACGACACGGCCAGGCAGTCGGCGATGAACCCATTCGTGGGCGCAGGTCTCGACCAGATGAACATGAATTTCAGCCAACAGCTGAACGGTATCAACGACAAGTTCTCGAAGAGTTATGGCGGATCCCGTCAGGCGGTCGCCTCGGCGAACGCGCTCAAGGGCCACGACATGAACGTCGGCTCGTACCTGCAGGACGCCTTTGGCCGGGCGCAGACCCAGGCCAACCAGTTCCACCAGATGGGTGCGTCTGACATCGCCCAGAACAACCAGAACGACCAAGCCAACGCCACCCGCATGGGCGCGGCTGGGCAGCAGCTCGGCAACCTTGCTGAGCAGGACCAGAAAATCGCAGGCAACGACATCAACGCGCTCGCGGGTGTCGGCTCGCAGATCCAGGGCATGGATCAAACCCGGCGCGACACCGCGCTCAACGCGCAGCGCGACAACGAGACCTATGCCGCCCAGCTGTTGGCAGCCCAGAATGGATTCAATCCGGCCAGTTCGACCACTCAGAACAGCACCCGCAACATGGGTTCAGGCGCTATCTGGGGGCAGGTCGGCGGGTCGCTGTTGTCGGCGCTGCCGACGTTGATGGGCCTGTCTGACGAGCGGTCGAAGGAAAAGATCAAGGACGCAGACCCTGAAGACGCGCTGAAGACGATCCGCCAGCTGATGCCTAAGACCTGGGAGTACAACGACGACGCCAAGGGGCGCATGGGCGCACCAGAGGGCCGCCGCACCGGCTTTATGGTCCAGGACCTCGAAAAGGCGACCGGCAATGCCGCGCCCGAGATCGGTGGGTACAAGCATTACGACATGGGCGAGCAGCTCGGCATGCTCACCCAGGCCGTCCAGGCGATCGACACCAAGCTGGCCAAACTTGAGGGCGGCAAAAAGAGGGCTGCCTGATGGGGCACAGAACTTGGACCGGCAGCGACGACTTGTGGAACAGTCTCGACGACCACCAGAAGGCTGCCGTAATGGCCCTGATGGAGGCCGACGGGCGCAATCCCGAGCACGCACGCAACGCAGCTGGCGCAATGGTGAACCGCGCGGCCAAGGCGGGCGTCGGGCTGGGTCAGCACGTTTCCGGCGCGATCTATCAACCCACGATCGAGCCTGCCCAGCAGAGCCGCCTGCGGAGCATTGTCGGCAAGCCGGACCACCAGCAGCTGACCGACTGGGTACGCCAGCGTGCGGCTGGAGAGAATGAGGACCCTGTCGGTGGCGCGACGCACTTCCTGGCTCACCCGAGGGTTATGGAAGCGCTGACCGCTCGCGAGCCCAACAAGTACCGGTCCTGGCCCAAGTGGACCGGCTACAACTGGGACACCAAGGAATACAAAAACCAGACGATGACGGACGGCAGCCACGCGTTTCTGGCTCCTGAGGGCCTGCACAGCGTCGCCTACAAGGGCTCTAGCATGGAGCCCGACGACGCCCGTGTGAAGCTCTCGCTGCTGCCGGGCGACTTCAAGGTCAAGCCGCAGATCACTGAACCCGACGACGCCCGCGCAGCCCTGGCAGCGCCTAACACACCGTTCGTCGCCGAGCCGCCACCTGCTGCCGCAGTCAAGCCCACGGCATTGGCCTCGCTTCCCCAAGTACCGTTCACGAAGCCGCTGGCGGACCTCGGCAAGGGCTTGACGGGGGGTGCGAATACCACAACCGGTGGAGGACAAAATCAGGAGATGGGCGACCCGCGCTCGCTGGCGGCCCAGGTCGAGGCTGGTAAGGAGCCGACCCGGCGCGGCCAGAAAGCCCTGCAGGCGTTCCTGACACCGTTTATCGCGACGAGGAAGCGCCATGGATGACGGCTCGGATGACATCTTCAAAAAGATCAAGGACAGCCTACTGCCAGAACAGCAGCCGACCGAGGTCGTCAACACCAAGGCGATGGAAGAAACCCTGGGCCGGATGGGCATCAAGCGCGACGACCCGTCCAGCGCTGAATACTTCCGGCTGCTCGATGGCATGACCTATGCCAAAAACAACATCCCCAACCGTCAGCCAGCATATGGCCCGATCCATGCCCTGGCCGGTGCTGGCTCGGCTGGTATGCTTGCCTGGGCTGGTGACAGCAATCCGCAGCGGTACAACCAGCAATTCATCGATCAAGAGAACAAGCGCCGCACAGGGATCGAGAGCGAGGGCGTCGACTTTGTCGACAAAGTCGTCGGCCCGGCAGCGATGTCCAACATGAAGGCCAAGATCGACCAGCAGTTGCAGGCGCTGAAGCAGCACAACCTCGCTGTTTCCCTGAAGATCAAGAGCGGCAAAATCTACAACACGTACGGCGAGATGGCAGGTGACCAAGGGAAGCTGCACCCAGCTGGCACGGCGGCACCGCCTGCGGCGATCCAGAGGACGCCCGCTGTACCAGGTGCCAAAATCCCAAACGGGCCTCCAGCGCCCGTTTCCGGGACTCCTGGAGGCACACCCCAATTGCCGGGCACGACCGTCGATATGGGTGGCATGCCTGCGCCGGGCCAGCCGGTGGCACCGCGGTCCCCAGCCGCGCCTGCTGCAGTCGGCGGAGCCCAGAAGACCGGCGTCACCAGCAAGTACGACCAGAGCGCGCTTCCGCCATTTACGGTGCCCTACAGCGACGAGGATCTCGCCGCGCTGTCGGTTTATGGCGACGACAAAGCCGCAGACAACGCGCGCCAGACCAACGATCAGGCGCGCAAAAACTATGAAATCGTTTTGAAGCAGGCCGAGCAGGTGCGCGCGGGACAAGCCGCGAGCCCCGAGGAGAAGGCTGCGCTTGCGGCAGCCCAGAAGCGCGGCGAGGGTCTTGGCGATGCCCAGGTCGCGCTGTCCAAGGCCCACGAGGACACGCTGGCATTCCTCGCCAACAGCGAGAAGCTCCTGGCCGACAAGAACCTTGGCCTCGCGACTGGATTTGTCGGCGGGCGCACGCCTGAGATAATCCAGTCCGAAAAGCGTGCCGGTGTGCAGTCCAGGATCAGCCAGCTACAAGGCGAGATTTTCCTGAACGCCTTCAACTCGATTAAGGGCGCTGGCGCGATCACCGAGGCTGAAGGCGCACAGGCCAAGGCCGCCATGGGTCGACTTGGCACCCAAACCATGGGCACCAAGGAATACGCCCAGGCAGTCAGGGACGCGCAAAACTCTCTTGTCAACAAGTACAACATTGCTCGGCAGAAGGCGGGTCAGCCGCCGGTCAGCCTGCAGGAGATGATGCAGAGTATCGACCCCAAGCACCCGTCAGGCCGCAAGCAGCCGGGTGCTGAAGCCCCGGCCCCCGGTGGCGCGCCACCGGGGGCACAAGCCAACGGCGATCCAAAAGAACAGGCAGCAGCAACCCCCAAGCTGGCTGTCCCGCCCGAGGAGTTCGTGGCCGGTGTGCGGGCCGACTACGCGGCAGCCGATGATGCAGGAAAAAAGGCCATCCTGGGCAGCCTTAAGCGGCGCGGCATTGATCCGGCCCAGGTGCTGGGTGGCGGCGCGCCTCAGCCAGCCCGGCCACCCGCAGTGATCGAAGAAGGCGGCGGTGCTCTTGAGCGGCAAGTGCAGGGCAACGCACCACTCACGGCTCCGGGGCCTTCTGGGCCGCGCAACATTCCTGAGGGGGCCACCATGGTCAAGGGTGGCGTGCTGATGATTTACCGGAACGGCAAGTGGGAGCGCAAGGCGTCATGAGCGACCCGCTAGACAAGTATTTCTCGGCTCCAGCTGCTCCAGCTGCGAGTTCCGACCCGCTCGACAAGTATTTCTCACAGCCGCTGGCACCCAGGCCGGACAATAAACAGAGCCTGATCGGTGGCTTCGTCGACGCCTTCAGCGAGGGGGCCACCTACGGCCTGGACGCTGACGTGGAGGCCGCATTTCACCCACAGGCCAAGACACACGAAGATGGGCGGCAAGAGGTCCGCGACCGGCGTGAGTCCTTCATGGAGCGCGACACGCCAAGCTGGTTGGCGGCGCAGGGTGGCTACATCGCCGGGTCGGTCGCGTCGGCTCTCGTTCCGGCCCCGACACCAGCCAAGGCCGGGATGGCCGGTAAAGCGCTCAACTACCTCCTACCCAACGTCAACGCAGCCAAAATCACGGCCCAGACACCCACCCGCACCCTGATGCATGAGAGCGGTAAGGCCGGTGCCAAGTCGGCAGGCCTGCATGGGCTCAGCGCCCCAGGGGATCCTGATGCCGATCTGCTGTCATATCTGGGTGATCGATTCGGACATGCCGCCACCCAGGCACCCATTGGCTATGGCGTTGGTGCGGCAACGGGACCGGTGGTGGTGCCTGCTGCTGAGGCTGCTGGCCGCGCCATCGGCAACGGCATCGATTTCGCGCGCCGCGCCATGACGGAAGGGGCGACACCAATATCCGGCGCACAGCGCACTGTCACCCAGGCCGCAATTGACGACGGCCTGATGGATCGCGGCGGCTTTGGTGCCCTGCGTGACCACCTCACACCCAGCTACGGGCAAGGTCGCCACGCCATGGATCCGGCCACGGCTGAGACCATCTTATATCGACATAGCGAGTTGGTGGCGTCCGGCCTCGACGATGTGGCCGCGCGTCGTCAGGTAGCCCAGGAACATGCCTCCATGGGCGTTAATCCGGCTACGGCACGGACACACGTCAACCGCATCGTCGATAGCTATGCCGAGCAGAACGCGGTCCCGGCCAACCTCCCCGAACTAGTTGCGATCGGCACCGGGAGCGAGGGCAAAAACTCATTCGGCAACTACCGCTACGGGGTCAACTCGGGCAGCGAAGAGGCTAACACCGCAGCCACCTGGGCGCGCGAGCGTCAGGCTGGTGTGGGCGAGAATATGGAGGGCGTGCTGGGTCGCCGCCTGGGCGATGGGGATGTTGCTGCAGCGATCGAAGAGCAGGGTCTACGCGCTGGCGCGGCGAATGACCTCTATCCACAGATCATGGACGATTTCAACGCCTCGCCACAGGCTCAGGATGCCCTGCAGCGGTCACTCAACAACGCCCGCATGGAGTGGGCGACGCGGATGGGCAATCGCCAGGACGACATGGCGGTCGCGACCAACGCGCAGATTGAGAAGTTCCTCAACCCCTACCAACAGCAGATTGCCGGGCCAGTGAACCCTGCAACCGGCCTGCCGACCGTCCAGACCGTCGGCACGCGCGAGGGCACGAACTACCTGGATGGCTTTATTCACCAGCGCCGCGCCCTAACGGACGCAATCGAGGGGTCCAAAGATAAATTCGGCAAGGCGACGTCGCTCACGAACGACCTGCGCGACCTGAAGGGCGTGATCGACCGTAACGTGCGCGGCATTGCTGATGACCAGAGCTACCCCGAGGAGGTGCGCGACATCTTCGGCAGCTGGATTGGGGCCAACGCCCTGCGGTCGGATGCGGCTGCCCTTCAGCGCGCCTGGGAGGACGGCGGCAAATTTGCGCTGAAGCCCGGGTCGTTCGTGACGGCAATGAAAAGCGCGCGGGGGATGAACCAGTACGAGCGCATGCCGCCGGACCGCCAGGAGATGTTCCGGGAGGGGCTGATGGCTGCCCTGGCAACCAAGCTCCAAGCTGGCGGGGACGGGAATGACGTGGCCAAGATCTTCACCAATCGGGCGACCCGCAACTCACTGGAGCGCATTCTGGGTGCTGATGAGGTGGCGCGCATCTACGAGCAGGTGACCCGCGCCGGACTCGCAACGCGGACGTTCAAAGCCGACAAAAACTCGATCACTGGGTCATTGCTGGAGTCCGAGAAGCGCTTGGGCACCCTGCAGCGCATGGCGGCATCGATCAGGAGCTGGAGCCCACAACATATTATCGGCTCGGGGATGGAGCACATCGCCCAGCGGATGCAGCAGGAGCGCAACAACGAGATGATGAGGATCTACGGGTCCAATACGGGGTCACTCCACACCCTCATCGACATCCTGCGCGACCTGGAGCGGGCTCAGACCAACGTGCAGACGAGCCAGCTCGGGCGGCAGGTCCCGCAGGTGATTGCGCCGTTTGTGTCCACCGTGCCTGGAATTGTCGCGGGCAGCCTGACGGATATGCAGTAGGAGTTCCTTATTGTTTTGGGTCGAGGGCTTCGGTAAGTCTTAAAACGTCTGCGCGCACCTGCTCTAGTGCCGCTTCTTTGGCCTCACTAGCCGTGCATTCGCCAAGCGATTTAAGATCGTGCCACGGCTCACATCGCAGGAACCAGCCCGACAAACCGTGGCGGCGCGTCACGATGATCCGCACAGCCGCCGCACGCGCCTCGAATGTGTGCGGCACGCGATCTTTGTCGCCCTGGCTGTAACTGCTGATATCGGCCCACTTCATGGGATTGGTGCTCCTTACACAGTTGCTGGCCAGTCCTTTGGACGGTAGCCAGACAGGTAGGCTTCTACTAATCGACGTTGCGCTGGTCGTATCTCTCGCCTGCCAGTTTCCAGGTGATGCACCTGAGATTTAGCCTGCGTTCCTTCGTACCCTAGCACCGTCGCCATCTGCTCAAGAGTAAGCCCGAGACGCTTGCGCGCTCGGGCCAATTGATCCGGTGTCACAGCCGTGCCTCAACGAATTTCACCAAACTCTCAAGTTCATGCTCTTTGAGCCAATGGCCGGTCTGCGGGTTGGCAATCCAGATGTCGCCTTCCGCGTCAATATCGGCTTCGTGGCAGTTGAAGCACTCGGTCACTTGGTCAACCGTCACGCCGTAGTCTTTGAGGCTCTGCTGGAGGCTGATCTTTTCAAACATGAGTCAGTTTCCTTTCGGTGGGCTCATTGCCTGTTGCTGATATTTTGAATATATGGCGCGTCGTGAGAGTTGTCAACAGACAACTCAGAATGTTGACGATCTTTGTGAGGCATCGGCTTCCAGCTTATCCCTGACCCATGAATTTGGGGCATACCGCCACGCCTGTGGCATCGCATCAGGCGTTATCCCATTGCGCGCCGCTTTAATGGCAATTGCGCCGTCGCTCAGCGGGTAGTTGATAGCATCACGAGTGTCCTTTCGTAAATTTACGACCCCGGATAAACGACGTAATCATATCTTCCAATCGTCGTCATTGGTTCTGCTTGATAAGACGATTGCGCAAATCAATCAGCGCCTGCTGATACCCGCGCTGAAATTCGCTATCAGCAGGATCGGCCTTAAATCCTAGCAGGATTTCATCAATGATTTTTACGATCATGTTCGAGGACTTTCTTACACGTTTGAGAGACGGGCGCGGACGCGGCGTAGTGCCTGCTCAGCTTCGAGCATGTCGTCATCAATGCGAGCGTCACCCGTGGTCGCGATACCTTGGAGGTATGTCATCGCTGACCTGATCGCTTCCGAAACCTGCGACCGGGTGAGAAGTTCGCCGCTATCTGATCGTGCATCAGCCATTTTCGAGGTGTCCTTTGCTTATTCGGAAATCATCGCGGGGCAACCATCGTGCCCCCAAAATGCGAACGGGTTTCCCCAGATGTGGTGGTCACGTTGCTCCTACCGAGCATAATGCTCGCTGAACGCGACCGCGCTATATCCACCACCGTCGATCCTAGATAGCTGCGCGGCGGCGCGCTCAACAAACGCCTCATCAGGCTGAGGACCGCGCTGCATCATATGAGCCCATCTCGCCCCCGCGACTGCGGAAACCAACGCCTCAAGCATATCTGCCTCGCGCACTAATTTGTGCCCGTATGCCGCTGCGGCAGCCCTGGCGTGAAGTGCGCAGTACTGCCGCAGCGGTTCAGATTTGGAGTGATCTTGGTGGTTTGTCATTCTCAGTGTCCGCCACTGATACCCCGAGGCGCGGGTCTGATGTTCACAACCTACACATTGTGCTTGCGTTTGTAAAGGGTTCTGTTACGTTTAAAAACATGATCCTTGCGAAACACCACGTTTGCATTATACGGGCGCTGCCCCGCTATCCCGAGGGTCCGCAGCGCGCGGAACTTGAGGCGCACGGCTGCGGCGTGACGTTCGATCTAGCGAAGCGCGGCGCGCGGACGGACATGCTGAACACTCTGCGCAATGGCGATCTGGTCAAAGTCCACCACGCTCTGTTGCTGGCCGAACCTAAGAAATTGAGCACGGACAATCCGCGACGCGATCTGTGGGCGATTATAGCCCAAATCGAGGAACGCGGCGCGGTCGTCGTTGAGGTTTCCACCGGCAGAACATCGGCAAATCCGCGCGAGCGTGACGGCATGATCGCGGACGCAATCGAGCGGCTGACCAAGGGATCGCGTGCCTACGATCGCAAGCAAGCCGTCGAGCACGGCAAGCTCGGCGGCAGGCCCAAAAAGGACGTTGCCAAGGGTGAAGCGGACGCAAGGCGGCTGTGGTTCGATCCGGCACTAGGCGACCGTGAAAAGTTACGGCGGTTCCTGCGGCCTACGGGCTGGAGCATCAGCCGATGTTACAAAGAGTTTGGCGGGCGCGGTGAGCGCGAATAAGGAGCAAGAGAATGCATCCCACATACCATTGCTATTGGTGCCGCTCCCGCGTCGTTGGCGAGAGGGCATGGATTGAGCACACTAAGCGGTGCAAGGCCGATGACGAGCTGTTCAAACTCTTAGATCTGACAACGAGGTAGAGATGGGCGACCAGATGCGCGAAGACCCGATTTAACCGAGCAAGGAGCAAGCCATGGCTGAACCGCTGACAGCGCTGGAGTACATCGACCGCGAATGGTTAGCAGTCGTTGACCGCGTACACGTAAATTACGAAGACGAGCGCCGCTCGGAATGGGAGCGTGTCGTTGAGACGAGCACCAAGATTTACGGCCACGAGGCGACCAGAGCAGCCATTGTTGAGCACATAAACCATCAAGGCAAGCCCTAAATGACGGACAAGGAGAAAGTAGCGGCACTCGCTAGCGCCGTTCCTGTCGGCTCACGTTGGCAGCACATCAAGCGCGAAACGAGATATACCGTCAGCGGTCATCTCATGATCGAAAGCACACGGCAGCCCGGCGTGCGCTACGTCGCCGACGCGGACGGCCTAGAGATCGTGCGCGACGGCACGGAGTTCACAGACGGTCGTTTCGTAATGGTAGGAGGCTAGACCATGCAGTGCGGTTGCAGAATATCAGGCAACATCGTGAGCGATATCTGCGATCTGCACATGAGGGTTTCTCGCCAGATCTGCGACGAAGGCGTGAAGAAAATTGTTGCTGAGCATAGGCACCATACCTACCGCATCGCAGCGCTTGAGGCGGCGCTGCACGCGTACCATGACTGGCACCTGAATTTAGATGATGATGTTGAAGGGTATCTCGACAGCAAGCTATTCGAGCAGGTCAGGTCGGTAATGCCTGAATTGGCAGAGCCAAAGGAGTAGCCGTTTTTAATCTTCTGTCCGCTGGGGGTTGACTGGGGCCGCGAATACCAACATCGAGGAGTCAGATCCAAATTATCAACTGGAGATGACCGTCCGTGAGCCAAGAGTTGACCCGCAAGGATCTCGATGAAGCCTGCGCAGTGGTAGGTTGCCAGCTGCATCAACTGAAAGCCGTGATCGAAGTTGAGGCCGCCGGGAACGGGTTTGACCAGTCAGGTCGACCCAAGGTTTTGTTTGAGCCACACCTATTCACCCGCGAGCTGAAAAAGCGCGGGTATAGCGCGGAAATTATCGCCCACGCTGAGGCAGCAGGTATCGGCTCGGCCCGGTGGAACAAGGCGCTGTACCCCAAGACGGCAGATGGCCGCTGGGACCAGATCGCCAAGGCCTGCGAGATCGACCAGGAGGCCGGGCTTGCATCAGCCAGCTACGGCATGGGGCAGGTGCTGGGCTCAAACTACAAGATGTGCGGCTTCAACAGCATCACAGAGTTCGTCCAGGCTATGAGTCAGGGCGAGGGCCAGCAGGTGCTCGCCATGGTCGCCTTCATCATGAAGCGCAAGCTCGATGACGAGATCCAGCGCGAGGACTGGGCAGATTTTGCCGCTGGCTACAACGGCCCATCCTATGCCGCCAACGCTTACGACGAGAAGCTGGAGCGGGCTGCCACCAAGCACCTCGCCGATCCCGAGGCCTTCTGGCGCGGCAAGCCCAACCACGGCTACGCCGCAGGCGAGTTGCACAGCCTTCCCGAGGGCACTGACCATAGCCCCGAGGCGTAAATGACTAGGCTCCTCACTCAGATCGCGATCGTGGCCGTGACCTGCATCATTCTCGGGTGGTGGGGCTACAATTCGTTTGAAGACTGGAAGACTGCGCTCATCGAGCAGGGCAAGACTGAGTGCAGGAGCGCGGTCAACACCGCCAGCAACAAGAAGCTGCTGGACGAAAACGCGCGCCTTTTGGCCGAGGTGCAGGCTGCCAACCTTCGCGCCTCTGCCGCTGAAAAATTGGCAGGGGAGCGCAAGGAGGAGGCTAAGGCACAGCACGAGGAGCTGAATGTCGCCGATGCCGAGCGGCAGAAGGCGGCCACCACCACCTGCCCGGCACCAATGCTGCCCGACAGGGCCGTCAGTGTCTACAACGCGCCGATCGCCAAGGCGGCATCGGTACCGCCGAAGGAAAAGCCGATCAAATGAAAAAAGCAATCCTCCTCCTGCTGATTTCCATTGCGGGTGCGCTCGGCGCTTGCGGTGGCGACACCAAGACGGTGACGGCTGCCGTGGTCGTCGACGTGCCCAAGCCGCCTATCCCGCGCGAATGCAAGCCTGAAGGGCGAGCCATCTTCCCTAAGGTCAAGTCGACGCCCGGAAATAAGACGCCGGTCAGCGCGCTGGAGCACGCGTTCATCGCTGCTAAAAAACGCGACGCCGACAACGCGGCGCGCGAGCATTTGTGCCTGGAGAACATCAGACCCCAGTTTGCACCTGAGGCGCCCATTCCTCCAGTTGCCGAAAAGAAGGTCTCATGAGCTGGCGCGATGTCGGTTTCTACATGATGGGGGCGACTGTTGGCTGCACCATCATGGCGCTGCTTGGCAACGCCGATATCCGAGACCTTAAAGAGGAGAATAAGCGTGCGCTCGATCACTCTAACCGCTCTTGCGTGCGCCTGCACATTGGCGATCAGTGGCTGCGGGAGCACCTTAAGCGGGCTGATCCAAACTACATCGAGCCACCCGTCGAGCGTCAAGAAGACGCCCCGCCAACTAAAGAACGCCGACCTGTACTTGGTGAAGTTCACACCGACGGGTGACATTTCCGAGATCCGCAATCAGAGCGGCAATGTCATCCTGCTGAACGATTTCACGTGCCCTCAGTTGCCGGATGATATCCCGCGCGCACTGGGCGATCGACCTAGGCTGCCTGCGCGGCCCGTGCTAACTGAGAGTGACGTCAAGCTCTGGATTGATCAGCTCACCCAGAGCAATGACAAACTGCAGGCGGCGCTCCATCAGGCTGTCGAGTTGTATCGCTACTGCAGCCACGATGCCACTATACCGGATTGACCGCGTTCGGCTCTGGCAGCACTGGTCGGGGCTCAAACAGCGCGCACTGACCCATCCCCTTGCGGCGCAAATCGCTGTACTTGGCGGGCTTGTCTGGGTAACCGCAATAGGACACGTCCGGCAGCCATTCGCCGGTCAGCTTGTCGCTGGTGGCACCGGCATGGATGCGCCACCAGCACTTCTTGCATTGCTTTGAGACGGACATCGATCAGGCGTCCACGTTCGCGGCAGCCCACTCAATCCCGAGCCGCTCGGCCTCCTCCTTGCTGCTGCCGCTAGCCACGGCCACAAGATCGCACACGTAGGCCCTCCAGCCGTCTGGCTCGCTGCGCACGTTCAGCTGCCGACCGCACGGCAGGAATCCATAGTAATAACCGCATGCGTCAGGCTGACGAGAGAGGATGCTTTTTTCGAGTGTCGTTGTCATGGGGCTTTCTCCAGGCCTGCTTCAGGCCGCGCGCCTTCAGCTCCTTGTTGAAGATCGTCAGGGCGGTCGACAGCTCCCGCGCGGTCGGCTGCCTCCCGGTCTTTCTGCAATCTCGCCGCCACTCCATGAGCAGGGCGATCGCGTTCTTGATGTGGGCGATATCCATGTCGACGAGGGCGATCTCGGTGCCGTCTCTGCGGGTCCAAATCAGGTCGCGCCAGTTGCCGGGGATCACCGCGCCGCTCCGCACAGCTGCCGCCGCGCCCGGTACTCGTCGGTGCTCAGCTTGGCGGCATGCACCTCAACCAGTGTCGCCATGCCAAACTCCTTGCGGTGACTGGCCACGGCCAGCAGGGCACTGTCGGTCGGCAACTGCATGTCAAAGGCGATGATGAGCAGCTCCATCTCATCAAAATTTGCCGCCAGACCCGGCACCCGCTGGCCATCCAAAAAGGCGATCACGGGGTGGTCTTCGGTCAGTCCCCAGCCTCGCCAGTGGCTACCGACGATCGTCATCGAGACCTTGCTGCCATTGGGCAGTGCGGTGTTCCAATAACCCATGCTGTCGACGGGATCCTTGAACAGCCTCATGACTGCACCCCGCTCTCGATCTGGGTGCGGATCCGGCCCAGCGCCGCCTGCAGCGGGTCAATCGGGACCTCGCCACGACGACGCTCTATCTCGCATTTTTGTAGGTATTCGATGTGGGCGTGAAGCGTGCCGCAGTGACCTATCCAGGCTCGGCAATCCCGGTCCAGAGCCTCGGTAAAACCCAGCAAGGCGTTGTATCGCCTCGTCAGGTCTTCGAAGTCCCGCTCGATCCGACCCATACGGTGGGCGTCATCAGTGATGCCCAGGTACTCACGCAACCACTCAATCATTTTGACTTACCCTTTTTTTCTGTCAACTCACGGATGACAGTTACGCGCACTTCCACTAGACGGCACAGATCGGCATCGGCCCGCTTCAAGCGGTCCGCCGCAGCAAAGTCGCGATAGGCATGCACCGTCGAGACCTTGCCGTGTGGATTGAGGACACCGTACCAGAGTTCAGTTGCCGGTTCCTTAATGTGTCCACCTTCAGTTGACGATACTTTCGACATGCGGTCAAGCCTCTTTGAGTTCAGTGCTTGTTAACTGCTGGTTGACAAATAGTCAGACGGCAGCCCAAAGTCTTTCCACCCGCCTTCCACCACGACTTTCTTGCAATCTCGCGCTGTTCCCGACAGGTTCCGACAGGTTCCAGACAGCCGTTTGGCTGCCTGTGGGATCGAAAAGTCCATATTCTGTGGGGTTTTTGATGGCGCACCCGGTAGGAGTCGAACCTACGACCTTTGCCTTCGGAGGG
>Ga0247844_1005206_pt1 | contig 16771 bp, 15 predicted proteins | sample LaCtaG_FD_192421 | JGI IMG/M metagenome (GOLD analysis project Ga0247844, IMG submission 192421) | Freshwater microbial communities from meromictic Lake La Cruz, Castile-La Mancha, Spain - LaCruzMarch201714.5m_1 | ecosystem: Environmental > Aquatic > Freshwater > Lake | place: Spain: Castile-La... | reverse complement strand
AGATAGCCATACGCTGTGATTCTGAAAAGGTGCTTTTTCGCATAATCCCATTTTTTTGATGAAAGTTAGTGAGTTCAATTAAAACTCTCTACTTTTTTATGGTTGCGCGGATGGGGAAGAGGACAGTCAAGCATCAGAATTAAGGTCGAAAATGCTCTGGCATTTATCAAACGATTCAAGGTTTTCTCAACCCGGTATCGAAATCGAAAACGCCGTTTCGGATTGAGATTCAATCTCTTCGCAGCCATTTGCAATTTCGAAATCAACTTACATTGACTTTCGCAAGAAGTCTATTGTAAGAATTTGCTAATTCTATATGGTTAGGAGGTAAAATATTTTCCCAAATAGATAGGGCCATGAAATTTGCTTTCAAGGCTTCGGAAGCTAAGCCTAAGTAGTAGTAGTTAGCAGCTAGGCTACTGTATGAACTAGCTAAATCAGAGTAGTTTGTAGGTGATATTTTTTTTAACATTGCCAAACTCTGTAAATTAAAATCCAGTGATTTTTGATAATCTCCATTTTTAAGCCAATATTTTGCTGTAGACGCAAGATAATTAGCTACTATTACGATATTATATTCTTCTTTTTTATAAATTTCAACTATTTTTTCATAACACTCAGCCATTTCTTTATACTTAAATCGCGGCTCTAACAAACTAATCCTAAACTCATACCCTTCCACTATCTGCTTTATTGCGGCATCAGCTTGCTTTTTGAGTGTGCTAGCAACAGTATAAGCTGTATCCAACGCTTTAGTACTTAAAACCTTCAACGCTCCCTCCACATCATTCTCCTCCTCAATTTTCTTCACAGCATCCTTCACCATTTGCGAAGCCCGATCAAGATTAATGCTCGCAATATTAAACGCTTGCTCCCTAATTTTAGCGGAATCCCAAGCCGCCTGCATTCCATCCAACTGCGCAAATAAGTCGCTAATTTTCTGAAAGTCTTTTTCTTTTTGCGCTAACAAACTTTCCACTTCCTTTTTCTTCTTTTCCAACTCCCTGTCGGCAGTGGTGCGCAGGATGCGGTAGTATTTCTGCGCCGCGATGTCGCGCTGCCCGGCAGGGCATACGATGATATCAAGCACCTCCTCCACGCTGGAAGGCAGTTTTGCCCCCTTCACCTCTTTTTCATTGACCAATTCAAGCTTTTGGCTCTTGCTATCATCTTTACCGACCTCCAGCGTGAGTGCTGCACCATTGCGCTTACGCTGAAACCTGAGTAGGTAATCGCCGTTGTCCACCGAAAACACTGCCGTAGCGTCTGGTTCAGCAATACGCACCCCCACAGCGGGTTTGTTGCCGCTGCTTTGGTATAAGACTTTGCCTCGGAGGGTGTTGTTGGGGGCTTGGGCATTAATGATTGTGGCGAGGCACAGGAGCAGGAGGATGGATAGGTTTGATTTCATAATAATGGAGGTGGGTTTGAAGCGTATGTACCGGCGGCTTTAGCCGCAGGATGTAACGCTTGGTGTCAATCACTGTACCGGTGGCTTTAGCCGCAGGATGCCGCGCGTGATATCCTGCGGCTAAAGCCGCCGGTACAGCTAAGTTCGGTACAATAGCCTGTCCAACAAATCAGGTTTACAAAAATTGAAAGGCCAAGCCTCCCATTTTTTCGCCAAACCGGCTTTTACTGGGTTTTGCAGGATGTACATCGCAATATTAAGCCACTCTTCTTCTTTGCGGATGTAATGGTCATAACTGTCTTTGAACCAAAACTTACCCGATCGCCCCAAATGCCGATTGGCAGAATAGGACGATCCGCCTTTGATCAATTGCATCACTTTATCCAACTGAACATAGTGTTCGGGAATTTCATCTGGCCAAATACCATGTTCGTCAACAATTTGAATCGCCATGCTAAACAAGACATGGACATGGTTGGGCATTATAGAGTAGGCTTGCAAATCAAAGAGTGTACCGTCATATTCGCGCATTTTAGCGGCGACAATTTCCGCAACTTCTGACTGGCGAAGATAACATACGCCATAAGGTTGATTGTCCAACTGATGGTCGTATTTGCCAAAGTTCCTTTTTCGGGCATCCCTGATGCGTTGAAGGTCGCCGGGAAATTCCTTTTTAAGGCGAGTGATTTCGGCTTCCAGTTCGACCTTTAGGGCGTTAACAAAGGATTGTGGCAGTGAATCGGCCAGCCTAAAAGTGACAAAAAAAGTCGCTCCTATTGGGGCGATGTGGGGAAGGCGATTGATGTATTGAGTTTTCATACGTGAGAGGGTTATTGTACCGGCGGCTTCAGCCGCAGGATGTCACATGGGGTTTCCTGCGGCTAAAGCCGCAGGTACAGCAAATTTACCAATTAATTTCGCCGAAGTAGTGTGAAGGACGGGTAATTTTATTGGCAACTTCCACCATAAAATGCCGACCGTTACATCCTGCGGCTAAAGCCGCCGGTACAGCTACTTTTCCAATCGTATATCCGCCGGCGTAGTCTTCGGCCTATACATTTCATTCGCGTCTTTAAATCCCGCTTTTTTCACGGTGAGCAAATACTCTGGCTTGTGCATTTTCTCCGGCAACACCAACCGAAAACGTCCCAAATTGTCCGTCAGGGTCGTTGTGTCATGATCCACCATCACCAGTGCCCCGGCGATGAACTCGCTGCCGTCGCGGGTCTGTACAATGCCTTGGAGGATGCCGAGGGAATTGTCCCGCCGCACCAAAAAATAGACTTGCTTTCCGTCCAGTATGTATTTTTTTTCGGGTTCAATGGATTCATAACCTTCTGCTTCCAATACAATGGGAATCGTCTCTCCCCTGAATTTCTCAGGTATTTCACCAAGGTTCGTCCGCCCATTTTCGCCAATAAGCGGTGCGCGGCGGTCGTTCCCAAAATCAACGATGACTTTGCCCTTGTTCTGTAGCGCTGCAATGGGTTTACCTGCCGCGTCCTGGACATAGACGGTGAGTTGCATAGCGTCCTCACGACCCATAAATTTGAACAGTAAATAAAGGATAAGTATCCCAACCACGGCAATTAAAATCCATTGAGGCATAGGCGACCTTTCCGGGAATTGGTCAATCAAAGCCAGTACGGCGTGGTTAATTCGCTCCTTTTCAATTTTATACTCCTCCGCAGATGAAGTCCCCAGATTGTTGTTGCGCTCGTTTATGTTCCATCGGCTTGATAGCGCAGCCGCTTGATTGTATAAATGTTGGTCGGCAAGGGATTTAGTTGCTGCCACGATTTTTTGGAGCACAAGGTCGGTGCGACCTTTTATTATAAGTTCTTTAAGAAAAGGTTTGGAAGACGACATTGCGAGGATTTCGTTTTCTGAAAGGCACAAAAATAAGATAGATTTCTTAACCAACTACCTATGAAATTATCGATTTCTCGAAAATAAGAATGCTGTACCAAACAATCTGGCTAATATAAATCCGTTTTGTCTAAATAAAATACAAATAGATAAATAATTCTCGCAATCTTCTGAAAATCAATTTCCTTTGCACAATGAATCCGCAAGCTGCAATAGCGCATTTGCAACAAGAAGCAACCATCCAGCCCTTGTTAGCAAACCTAGAGATGCCAGATTTTACGCCCTCTGGCAGGGTTTATTTCGATTTATTAGAGTCAATTGTGTCCCAACAATTGAGTGTAAAAGTTGCAGATGTGATTTTTAAACGATTCCTTTCTTTGTTTCCTGACAACTATCCACACCCTGATCTTGTTGTCTCTATTGAATTTGATAAATTACGCAGCGTTGGACTCTCGGGACAAAAAGCTGGTTACCTTCAAAACGTCGCGCAATTTGCCATAGAGAACGACCTTGAAAAAATAGATTGGGCTTCAATGAGCGACGAAGAAATTGTATCGTTCCTCACTCAAATAAAAGGAGTAGGCAAATGGACCGTGCACATGTTATTGATGTTCACCCTCGCAAGACCCGATATTTTCCCTGTGGACGATCTCGGAATCCAACAAGGAATGCAACGCCTCTTTAAAATAGAAGAACAAAATCCCCGCTTGTTGAAAATACGTATGACTGAATTAGCCGAACCATGGCGGCCGTGGCGCACCGTTGCCTGCCGATACCTATGGCGCTGGAAAGACAGTTAAAGGAATAAATACAAATTAACTCGGGGTAATAACTGTTGAAGTTTAATAGCAATTATCCCGATTTTGATAACACAGCAGAATAACATAAACTCAATTTTTATGAAGGAAATTACAGATCGCCGTTACCCCATCGGGAAATTTGAATACGGCAAAAATTACTCCATTGATGAAACGCGCAAGCACATAAAAAGCCTTGCCCGTTTGCCAAAAGACCTCAAAAAAGTACTAAAAAAACTCCGCGACGGCGCTCTTGATAAATCCTACCGCGCTGGAGGTTGGACGGCTCGCCAAGTGATACACCACATCGCTGACAGCCACATGAACGCTTATGTGCGCTTCAAACTTGCTGTCACCGAGAATGCCCCGATCATTAAACCCTACGAAGAAAATCTTTGGGCCGAAACCGAAGATGCGAAACACGGATCGCCCAAAACTTCGCTCAAACTCCTTACGGCTCTTCACGTCCGGTGGGTAGATTTTCTTATGTCGCTTTCTGACGACGATCTCGACCGTGGCTACTTCCACCCAGATAGCAAACGCACTGTTTCTCTCCGTGAAGCCATCGCACTCTACGCTTGGCATAGCAAGCATCACCTTGAGCATATTAAAGCAGTGGCCGATGGCAACACTGAAAAAGCATCCGAGAGCAAGAAGTCTGCAGCCTCGAAAACAAAAGGAACAGAAGCTGCGAATAAATCTATTGCCAATGTTTCTTTACAAGCTGGCGCCAAATCCCAAAAACGGGTTATGAGCGAAGCGCACAAGGCTAAAATTAAAGAAGCACAACAAGCTCGCCGTGCGGCTGAAAAATCTGCTAAGCCTGACGCAGCAAACGTCTCAGCCATAGTCGTAACCACCCCGAAAAAAAGAGGCCGCCCAGCAGCCGCCAAAGTCGCCAGTGCACCAGAAAAAGACAAGCGTCCCCGTCGCAGCAGCGCTGAAGTAGCTGCTGCTAAAGCCGCCAAGGCTGCCGCACCGAAACTTTCCCGTGCTGAGGTAATGGAAAAAGCTCGTGCTGCCGCTGCCGCCAATCGCGCCGCTAAAGCTTCAATGGCGCCCCCACAAGCTGCAAAAGAAAAGGGTAAGCCAGGCCGCAAGCCCAACCCAGAAGTCGCCGCTGCCAAAGCTGCTAAGGCCGCCGCGCCGAAACTCTCCCGCGCCGAGGTAATGGAAAAAGCCCGGGCTGCCGCTGCCGCCAATCGCGCTGCTAAAGCTTCCACGGCCCCCCCAAAAGCTGCTACAGAAAAGGGCAAGCCAGGTCGTAAGGCAAACCCGGAAGTGGCTGCCGCCAAAGCCGCCAAAGCCGCCGCGCCGAAACTTTCCCGCGCCGAGGTAATGGAAAAAGCCCGCGCTGCCGCCGCCGCCAACCGCGCAGCAAAAGCTTCAACTGCTGCCCCAAAAGTGGTCGTGGAAAAGGGCAAGCCCGGTCGTAAGGCAAACCCGGAGGTCGCTGCCGCTAAAGCCGCCAAGGCCGCCGCGCCGAAACTTTCCCGCGCTGAAGTGATGGAAAAAGCCCGTGCTGCCGCTGCTGCCAATCGAGCAGCAAAAGCGGCTGCCGCACCGAAAAAAGCCGAGCCGGAAGCCCCTAAACGCGCCCGCCGCAGCAGTGAAGAGGTTGCCGCTGAAAAAGCCGCCAAGGCTTCTGCACCTAAACTTTCCCGCGCCGAGGTGATGGAAAAAGCCCGTGCAGCAGCAGCCGCAAACCGTGCTGCGAAAGGTCAGCCAACCAAGCCTAAAAGAGACCCGAACGCGCCCAAACTTACGCGCGAAGAGGCTTTGGCTAAAGCACGGTTAGCTCGCACCAAGAAGTAGGCATCAACAGACAAATAGATCGAAATCAATCAACAGTGAGCGGCTTCCACACGAATGTTTGGAGGCCGCTTTTATTATGGAAAACTACCCAAAATAGTGGCACAAACGGGAGGTATAGGCGATATTCGTTGATACGGCCAAACACAAAAATCAAGGCAAAATAGGCAATGAAAAGTCCAAAAAAAACCCAGTGTCTTTTCCAGTTTCCGCGAATAAAATCACTGATTTCTCGCCAAAACAGCAATATAGTCGCCGCGATGCCGTACGTCGCAGGATTGTAACGCAGGTAGAATCCGCCTAAGTTATCCCAGAACATGATGGGTTTGGTATAATACACCGCTTCCGGGAAAATCCATTTTTGTAACAATACTTGAATAAGAATTGGAATGATGATACCGGGCAATAGATAGGTCCAGTTTTTTCTACAATAAAATGCCCAAAAGACACCATATATCAAGGCCACATCGGCCCGTGTAAAAGCCAATGCGGTTAATGCGAGTAAATGGATTGCGGTGGCACTTGTTCTCAACCAAACTACAAGTGTCAGCAAACAAATCAGTAATGAACAAAGGGTATCTGGTCTATAGGCTGTGTATAATGTGTAAATGAATAGTATGGCAAACATCAAATTAAACATCAACCTTTTGCGAACAGACCAAGCAGTTCCCAGAAGAAAAAATACCTCATAAACAGCAAAAGCGCTGAGAAAATTAAATAGTAGTACGGCATGATTCCACGGGGCGCCGGGCCGGATTACCTGCAAGCCCTTCCAGAGGTATTTAAGGAGTAGAAGTGGAAGAATGCGATATTGATCCGGAGCCTTTCCATGAAACGCAAAAATATTTTGGTAGAAGTGGTGAGTAAGCTCGAAATCCAGATCAGAAATAAAAAATTTGTTGGCTGCGTTTGCCGTAAACACAGCCAACAAAAGATGAAATACTATCCGAACAGGCGTTTGCATCAGTCCATTTGAAGGTTGATGTCGTGTGCTTCGTGCCAAGGGAGCCCATCTGCGTTGAGCCGTTCCATAAATGGGTCTGGATTCATTTCTTCCACGTTAAAAACGCCTTTCCCGGCCCATTTGCCTTCCAAAATCATGCGCGCGCCGATCATGGCGGGTACGCCCGTGGTATAACTAACGGCCTGGGTTCCGGTTTCTTTGTAAGCGTCTACATGCGAGCAATTATTCCAAACATAATAAGTGCGCTCTTTACCGTCCTTCAGGCCCTTGATGCGACAACCGATGCTGGTAAATCCAGTATAATTTTCGCCCAAGTCTTCGGGTGCGGGCAATACGGCTTTCAAAAATTCCAGCGGAATAATATCCATCCCATTGAATTTAATGGGCTCAATGCCTGCCATACCAATGTTCTGGATCACACGCAAATGGGTCAGGTATTCTTGCCCAAAAGTCATCCAGAACCGGGCGCGACGCAGGGTCGGGAAGTTCTTGACAAGGCTTTCAAGTTCCTCGTGGTAAATCAAATACGAGCGCTTGGGGCCAATCTCCGGGTAGTCAATGTCTTTCCAGATTTCATGGGGCTCAGTTTCGATCCATTCTCCATTTTGCCAGTATTTGCCCCGTTGTGTTACCTCCCGAATATTGATTTCGGGGTTGAAGTTGGTGGCGAAAGCCTTGCCGTGATTGCCAGCGTTGGCGTCCACGATGTCGAGTTCGTGGATTTCATCAAAGTAATGCCTGGCGGCGTAGGCGGTGTACACAGAAGTCACACCGGGGTCAAAGCCGCAGCCGAGCAGCGCCATAATGCCTTTTTCACGAAACCGGTCTTGATAGGCCCATTGCCACGAATACTCGAACTTGGCTACATCCTTGGGTTCGTAGTTGGCTGTGTCCATATAGTTCGTACCCGTTTCAAGACAAGCATCCATGAGTGGTAGGTCTTGGTAAGGCAGCGCGACATTGATGAGTAAGTCAGGTTTGAATTGCTGAATAAGGGCCACGGTTTCTGCCACATTGTCGGCATCTACCCGGGCGGTTTCTATTTTTTTGCCACCATAATCCGCGTGAATGGCATCGGCGATGGTGTCGCATTTTGATTTGGTGCGAGAAGCGAGCATGATTTCGCCAAACACGTCTCGGTGCTGGGCGCATTTGTAGGCAACTACGCGGCCTACGCCGCCTGCGCCAATGATGAGGACTTTGGACATGATGAAAAGGTGGTCAATTTAATAATGTGGTCAATTTATGAATGTGGTCAATGTGTTTGGGGTGAAGTGCTGCTAAGGCGCGCAAAAGTATAGAAAAAGGGGCTTGGATTGGCACGGATTCAAGTTAAGTCTACTTTCGCCAGGCAAACCGACCATAATACAACCCACTTTTATATGCACAGCCTTTGGCACGGCATTTATCCCGCCCTCACGACCCCTTTTTCAGCCTCTGATTCGGTTGATTTCCAAATGTTTGAAAAAAACATGGAGGCCCAGATTGCCGCTGGTGCACACGGATGGGTAGCGGCTCTCGTGGATGCTTTTCCGCGCGAGACGGTGGCGATTTTCCGCCACGCCAAAGCGGGTTAGTTTGAGGAAGCACGTCGACTGTACCAATGGTTTTTGCCAGTGTTGGATATTCGCCCCAGTGACCTAATGACGATCAATGACCCAATGACGATCAATGACGTTTATCATCTCAATACCTGCAACCACCCACTCAATTTTCCCCCATTTCCACCCAAATCTATCAGGTAGAAATACGTGCCGTCGGGCAGGTCTTTTTCATTCCACTGGCCATTCCAGGCGCTGGTGTTGGTATAAGCTTTTTGTTCAAAAACGAGATTTCCCCAGCGGTTGAATACCTGCACCATATTGTTGGGGAATTGCTCGATGCCGAGAATGTGCCAAGTGTCGTTGCGCCCGTCTCCATTCGGTGAAATGCCTTTGAAAACCAATATTTTATCGCAAGAGATGGTTACTGTAATTGTGGCGCTGGATTGATTTCCTGAGCCATCGGTTATGCGGTAGGAGAATGAATCTACCCCGCATTTTCCTGGTTCAGAAGTGTATAACACAATCCCGGTCACTGCGTTGTAAGTGAAGACACCGAGTGTGGGGTTGCTCAGGAATTCCACCTTGGAGAGCCCGCCTATATTACCTACAATGCCCCCCACGATATCGTTGGCGAGTATGTTGAAATCCAGCACTTCATCTTTTATGGTAAAAACGACATCGGGCACTGCGAGTAAGCTATCCGAGGGCGTATTGGAAACCTGAATCAATAAAATGTAATCGGCGCATTCGCCCAGGTCATTGCAAAGTTGGACGCACAAGGTATCGGCTCCCAGGTTTTGCCCGGTTATTTGTACGCACCATTGGGGCACAAGAAAGGAGTAGCCGATGACCTCGCTCCCTTCATCTTCGCAAATAATGGTGATGCTGCTGATCGGGCTATCAATAAAACTTGTGTCCAGACAAACTTGGACGGTACCACCCAGGGGCACACTGACAGGTATGCTCTGTTCGTTCAGCACGTTTTTGCATTCCAGATAAAAGCGAACATTCCACTCGCAATTACTGGTATTATTCCGAAAATAAAGTTGGTGAAGGCCCGTGTCGAGGTTCATTCCAACGAAATTACCACATAAATTGAAATTATTGAAAGGTATCCCGTTGTCTGTGATGATGTGTTGCCCTAACTCTAAATTAAGGATGTTGGTACAAAAGACCGTATCGGAAGTACAATCGGCGGCTTTCCATTTTACACCGCCCAAAGCATCTAAAGGATAACTATGAATGGGCGCACAATCGAAACATACCGCTTCGACGGTCAGGGTATCAGAGCATGCCGTGAGTACATTGCGCAGCAGGAGCTGGTGGAATCCGGGTGTAAAACGCATTTCTGTGCCGAGCGGCACCAACAATGACGATGGGTTGTAAATAGCCGAGGAGCCCCCGGCTGATTTAATTTTTAAAGGCCCATAAGTATTTACCGAATTTTTGCCTCTAATGAAGCCAACACCTTGGGCACTCCATCCATTGGGCGATGTATCCAGCAAGTTCATTAGATCTACCAAACCATTAAAAGTCAGAAAATTGCCCGTAAAAATCTGCCCGTTTATTTTCCATTCGCTCAATTCGTACGGGCCTCCGCCGGGTGGTAAAACGGTCACATTATAGCTGAGTATGCTGTCATTGTCACAACCGGCATAGCCCATACTGTAGAGGGCGTTGTTGTCAATAATCGTGTAGTTTACGATATCGTCGTAAGGAATTGGCAAGCAGCCTGAAACCAGCCCGTTACAGTCGTTTGCAATGAATTGAATTGTGTCAGCAAGGTCCACAGCACTGGCACAATCGTTTTTGGGCAAGATGGTGGGAAAATACGAAATGATATGGCATTTATTGGCAAGTGTATCGAATACGGCCACCCGGATTTCATCCACGTTGAAGCCTGTTGCATTGTTGGAGAAAAAAGCAAGGCAAGCACTTGTGTTGTCTATGAAGTAGGAACCATACGTATCGCTGGTGCCGCCCAAGCCCGGCCGACCCAATTGCAGGATGTGCGTACTGGTAAACGCGGACGGTATGGTGCCGCAGGCTGTAGCGGAATCATCCACTAAAACAGAAAAAAACACGGACTGCTTGCTTGGCGCTTGTTGTGTAATGCTGACGACAACGCAGAGGGTATCTTTCAGCCCAATCTGTGCCGCTGCACTGATAATGCAAATCGTGTCTACTCCAAAACCTGGATTAGACCCGGCTGTATAGGCCAAACAACCGCTGGGGTTCAGAGACCAACTTCCATAAACAGAGCTCCCGGACAGGTTTCCGCCCATGATACTGAAAGTGGTGATGCCTGCTGGAAGCCCGACGGGTTGTGGCACACAAAAAAAGTCCGTCGTGTTGACACCCTGCACAGTATGCACCAAGGTTAAGTTGTTGCAATTGGGCGCAACCAAAACAGTATCAATTGGATAGGAGCAAAAAAGGGAATCAAAAACCACAGCAGAATAAAACCCCGCCCGAAGGTTGGTCCGATCCTCCGGGTTGTCATCGCCCGGCAGGTCGGCCCAATTCACAATGTAGGGTGCGCCGTTCCCCCCAGCCATGGAGAGCGAAATTTGACCTCCTGAGGCACATGTTTCTGGAGTCACCTGCACTTGTGGGTTAAAGGCAGGAGGCTCGGTGATGGAAAAAATTTGAGGGGGAAGTTTGCACCCATCTGCATCGGCTATTTGGAGTCTAAAAATGCCAGCAGGCAAACTGCCAGGAGAATAACTGTTCCCAGCCGTATCTACCAAGGTAAACACATACGGAAGTTCAAAATTTTGCCCCGCAGTTACGCCAAACTCTACAAAACCAGTGGCTTGGCCGGAACATCGCACATGGTTTGGCGTGACACTGACGGTGCCAGTCACCTGCAAATCCTGAATCGTAAAACTGGTCGAGCCGATACAGCCTGTCGCATTGTCAGACACCTGTACGGTGTAATTTCCCGCAATCAGGTCGTTGTAAATAGGGCCGGGGCCGGGATTGTACGAATACTGACCGGATCCACCCACCACGATCACCTGCGCTCTTCCGTTGTCCATGCCACACTTGGCATCTTCCTGCACTAAATTGTTTACAGTCAGGCTATTGAGATCTTTTGGGACAAAATATTTAAAGACCGAATAGCAGCCCGTATTTGGGTTGGTCACCGTCACATAATAGTGCTGGCTTGCCAATCCTGTTATGGTAGCACCCGAGCCACCATTGCTCCAACTGAACAAAAAATTGGTTGGTGTGAGCGAAATGGAACCATTGGAAGCAAGACACTGGGCTGGGTTGATGCTGGCTTGCACCTGTGGACCGTTGCTGTTGTTGACCACAACAATCGTGTCGAGTGTACAAACCGGATTGTTAGCTCTAACGATGTGGACCTTATAGGTGCCTGCCACAAGATTGGTGGCTACATTGGAAATGGATACCGATGGGGTCCATTCAAAGAGAAAAAGACCGAGCCCTGCTGGTTCAAGGATGATGGTTCCTGTGCTGGCACTACACTGGGTATTGGATACGGATACCGCATTGAGCAAGATTGGGTTGCTACAATTTTGTGCCTGGATAGCCCATGGAAACAACAATGCAAAAAAAGGAAGTATGTGTTTTATGTTCATGGTATAATCGGTTTGGGCCAGCAGCCTCTAAGATAATGAGATTAAGGAGCGGTACGGAGCTTGTGGGCGAAAAGAGTGCAAGTTTTTAATAAACATCACTTGGAGTGTTAATAAATTGTAAGTCAATTTGTTAGATAAAAAAATAAAAATTTAACATTCCGACAAACCTTTAAAAATGTCCTTTTTGCAAGCGAATCTCCCACCTACTTTTGTGCTGTCATTTAATCTAATCAACACAAAATCTGCTGCTCATGGACAAGAACGCGAAAATTGATTTCCTCAAAAAATTGCCCTTGTTCGTTTCTCTGGACGAAACGGAACTGGCGATACTGGCCGATTGTGCGAAATTCCGCACTGCTCCACGCTACCATTTCGTCTTTGTGCCCGACGAAACGGCAGAACATCTCTACTTTCTGGTAAAGGGCCGTGTAAAAACGGGCACATTTTCCAGCGAAGGTCGGGAGATTATTAAGGAATTGATTTCTCCGGAGTCACTATTCGGCGATTTGGCGCTTGCTGGCGAACAAATGCGCAGCGAATTTGCCCAAAGCCTGCACGACGGGGCCGAGTATCTGGCCATCAAGTTGCTTGATTTTCAACAATTGATGCAAGATAACCAGCAGCTTGTGTTCGCATGTATGCACCATATTTCCCAACGCCTACAACGGGTAGAAGAACGGCTCGCCAATCTTGTGGTAAAAGACGCTCGCGAACGGATCATTGAGTTTTTGCTGGAAACAGCCACCCGAGAAGGCCGTCGCGTGGGCTTCGAAACCCTGGTGAAACACCACCTTACGCAGCAAGAAATCGCCAGTCTTACTGGCACCAGCCGCCAAACGGTCACTTCCGTTTTCAACGAACTCAAACGCTCCAATCTCATTTATTTTAATCGAAACAGCATCTTAATCCGAGACGTGGACAAACTCGCATAGCGCCTAGCAGACAAACACAAAAACATTTACGCTGCAAGTTTGATTGCGTGAAGGCTTCCCAACCGCGGGAGGCCTTTCGCTTTTCTATGAGTAGCAAGTTGAAAGTAGCAAGTTGACCCTGCCACTTGTAACTTTTAACTATTAACTATCACCCGAATCGTTTCAATCTTTCGGTTACTCACCAACTCCAAAACAAAAATTTTGCCATCCAGTTCTAGTCGAAGGCCCTGTTCGGGAATGGTTTGTGTAGCAGTGACGAGGTATCCAGAAAGCGTGTTGTAATCGCCTGTAGGCAAATTAAGCGCCGGGTATTTTTCGTTGAGGTACTGAACGTCCAGTCTGCCAGAAAATATGAATTCGTCTTGGGTCACTTGTGCTTCGATGAATTCTTCCTGATCGTGCTCATCGTCAATCTTTCCGAAGAGTTGTTCGAGCGCATCTTCCAGGGTTACCAAGCCAGCGATGCCCCCGTATTCGTCCACCACACAGGCAATATTCGTGCGGTTTTTGATGAATTTACTGAGCAGATCGTTGGCTTGGATGCTCTCTGGCACAAATGTGATGGGCATAACAATTCCTTGAATATCCTGAGGGTGCGAGAAGAGCTGCTGGACGTGGACGTACCCAAGCACCTTATCCACGTCGCCGCCCTCCGTAATTAGGATGCGGGAAAGGCTGCTTTCGATAAAGAGTTTGCGCAATTCGGCCACCGATGCCCCCACGTCAATATGAATGATTTCGGGTCGAGGCGCCATGCAGTCGTGCGCCCGTACTTGCTTGAGGTGGAGCGCGTTTTCCAGCAGTTCCATTTCTACCTCCTCTTCGCCGGGTAGTCCTGAATGGTTTTGTTGCACGAGGTATTCGAGCAAGGCAGCTTCGCCGTCGAGGTGGGCGTTTTTGTAAATGTTCTTGAAAATCAAATTTTTGAATAACAACAGCACCCCAAAAAGCAGGGCTACCACTGCGACAACGGCAATCGAATCCGAGCCCAAAGCAAGGCCAAATAAGGGCAAAAGAGCCCAAGTAGTCCCTATGGCCAAAGCCGTCAAAAACAGTGTGGCCGGGAACGTGTGGCTTCCTATGCGCAAGGCAGAAGTCCAGCCGAAGATTCGTTTTGGAAAGGGAATGTCCATAGTTTATTTGACCACCTCGTTGAGTTGTTCCACTTTGATCCGGCCTTTTGGCACTAAGATTTTCCAGTAAGAAAAATCTTGCTCAGCCTCCAGTCCAAAGCCATAGATAACCTCGCCGGGTTGAGTTACTTTTACAAATTTGTCGGTGTGGATTTTGGCAGTTTTTTCGTCCCAGATGAGTTCTTCTGTTTCCAGCTTTTCCTGTTTTATGGTTGTTAATACCACACTATCACGGGCTATTATTTTACCCTCATTTTGGAATCGCGTGGCAGTTTTGGCGGTCAATACACTGCGCACAGAGAGGTCGGGCAGAAGAAAATCCATCTGTATCCCTTCTGGGAATTCTTGTCTGGGCTTTTCACGGCCCGAATGATTGTGCAACACAGGCCCTGTCACGCGCACGCGGACTACTGCGCTGTCAGAGTAAAGTATTTCCACATTCTCCCCGACTTCTACCGCCACATCGTCTTGCGTGAAAACCTGACGCGTTTCTTTTATAGGGTCGCTGCATCCAGCCACCATCCATATCAACAATACAAAAAAGGTTCTAATTATCACGAAGTCAAACGTTTGAGTCCAAAACGGACTATGAGCAACAAGCCTACAACAATAAGGAGTAGCCATTGCACGGGTACGTATACCCAGGCCACCAAGTGTAGGCGGTTGAGCAAATACATCAGTAAAAATACGGTAAATATCGTCATCATCAAGTCCGTCAATCGCCCGAACCCAGGGATGTTGCCAAATGCGACATTGCGCCGCACCACGTTGAGCGTAATGATCATAGCGACCACTGGGAGCACCTGTGTGAGCAGATTGATATTGAAGATACTGCCGCCTTGTTCAAAAAGAAAAAGGTAAACAGCCAGTGCAGTGGCAAAAATACCCGGCACACAGACCAGGTAGATAATGGCTGAATACAGGTATTTCCAGGGACTGAGGTGGCCTTCTCCTTTGCCCATCAGTCCGGCCAGAATAGCCGTGAACAAAAGGAGGGAAAAGTAGGCAGCCACGGTGAGAGGGTTGGCGCTGAGATAGTCGAATAGTTCGCGGAGCGTCATGCTTGAAAAACTTAATCGGTGGGTGTTAGGTGCTTGCCTGTGGTTGGGCAGGGGTTTTGTGAGTTGAACGGGGCAAACTTAGGCCAAATTGCGGTTTCTAAGCGACTGAAAAAGCACATCTCCTTCAAAAACTTTATAGATTTTGTCGCATCCCATGTGCATTGACAAGGGTATTCCATTATTTTTGCACAAAAGATATCTCTTCATGTTTGACAACGAATCCTCCAACAACTTGCCCGAATGGATCGCAAAACTTAGCGATGAGGAAAAGCATGAGCTTATCGCACAAATCGCTGATTCCATCCAATCGCCCTCCCCGGCCTCTGAGCCTCCAAAGGCTTCCCATAAAAAGCCTGGCAAAAAGCGTGTGCTAGCAGCAAAACCTATTCCAGAACCTATCCAGAAATATATCCGTCCCCGGCGAGAGAAGATTGACCTTCAGGCACTTATGCTTGAACAGGGGTACACTGGGCCAAATTGGAAGCAATTTGATAAATTAGTGAAAGAATTAAATATCCAGGAGCCTATAGAACTCTTACTTAGCCAACTTACCCGATGACTTGCCTATTGGATACGCCTAAATGCACCCTATCTACACCCTATTTTGTCAAAAATTCTACGTTCCGCTCCATTTGCAACCTTGGTGGCTCGACGCAGTTTGCGGCGAGAATGGCTGGAATGTTGCACTGGCCAAAGACAAAGGCGGTGAAATCATTGGAGCCTTACCTTATTACACTGCCCGACGATGGGGACTGAAAGTGATCCAACTTCCGCCGCTTACTACTTATGGAGGGCCTTGGCTTCGTTACCCACAACAGATTGGTTTCAAGGAAGTTAGCCGACTATCTTTTGAAAAAAAAGTGATGGCAGAACTTATCCGACAATTACCTAGAAGGGTGTTTTTTAAACAAAATTTCAGACCGGAAATCACCAATTGGTTGCCGTTTTACTGGGAAGGATTCCAACAGACTACCCGATACACCTATATTTTTGAGCCAATAAATGATCTGGAATCAATAACGGCGGGCTTTAAAAACACGCTGCGCAGCGACCTGAAAAAAGCCGAACAATGGACGGAAACACGTCGTGACGACGAAGCATGGGAAACCATTTTCAGACTCAACAAACTTTCTTTCCACCGTAAAAGCCTTCGTCAGCCGCACCGCTTCCAGGTATTTAAAAACCTTCATAATGCGTTTAAGGAACGCGGTCAATCCGTCTGTTTCCTAGCCTATGACAAAATTTCCGGGAAGCCCAGCGCGGGACTTTATCTGGTTTTTGATGAGCGCCAGGCAGCAGTGTTGCTCACGGGGACAGCGCCCGAATTCAAAAACCAATGCGCTGTTCACAGCCTTTTTCTGGAGGCCATTCGATTTTGTGCCGAACGCTCACTCAGCCTTGATTTCGAGGGCAGTATGGACGAGGGTATTGAACACTTTTTCCGCAGCTTTGGAGCGCGGCTCGTGCCTTATTTTCAGGTATGGAAAATTATGTGATGAATGTGGTCAATGTGACAAATGAGATCAATGTGACCCTCCTACGCTAGGGCTTCGGCGGGTCACATTGACCACATTAAATTATTGACCACATTATTTATACCGTCGGGCTACTTCCTTCCAATTCACCACATTCCACCATGC
>Ga0247844_1005203_pt1 | contig 16778 bp, 16 predicted proteins | sample LaCtaG_FD_192421 | JGI IMG/M metagenome (GOLD analysis project Ga0247844, IMG submission 192421) | Freshwater microbial communities from meromictic Lake La Cruz, Castile-La Mancha, Spain - LaCruzMarch201714.5m_1 | ecosystem: Environmental > Aquatic > Freshwater > Lake | place: Spain: Castile-La... | reverse complement strand
GGGGTGGAGCCGGAGGACGCCCTGCGCGGAGCCAATGCGAAATTCGTGCGGCGGTTCGGGTTTATCGAGGCCGAACTGGCGAAGGACGGGCGGTCGCCGGAGGAGAGCGATCTGGCCGAGATGGACGGTCTGTGGGACGCGGCGAAGGCGGCGGAGCGCGGCGGCGGCTGATACCCCTCTCCACAAGTTGGAGAGACGACGAAATAGCCGCTTGGATTGTAAACAATAGACACTCATAACGCGCACCGTTACCGTCTCCTCCCTGTGGCGAAGCCATGGGGAGGGGGACCATGCGAAGCATGGTGGAGGGGTGACAGCGCTCCTGACAGTCGAGAGGGCCCGCGAGCTCCGCCGGCGCATGACGCCGCCGGAAATGCGCCTGTGGGCCTGTCTGCGCGGCAAGCGGCTGGCAGGACTGAAATTCCGTCGTCAGCATCCGATCGGTCCCTATATCCTCGACTTCTACTGCGCGTCAGCGAAGCTGGCGGTCGAGGTGGATGGACGGGGCCACGAGCGTCCGGATCGGATCGCCCATGACCGACGACGGACGGTATGGCTGCGGGAGCAGAACATCCGGGTTGTCCGTCTCGCGGCCGAAAGCGTGAGGACTGAGCTCGACGGGGTCCTCGACTTCATCGCGCGTATCGCCCGGGAGCGGTGCGGCTGACGCCCCTCCACCATGCTTCGCATGGTCCCCCTCCCCATCGAAGATGGGGAGGAGACGCCTAACCGAACTGCCGCTCGAACCGTCCCAGCGCCGCCGGGTGCAACCGCACCACCACATGCGTCCGGCCCTCGTCGTCCGTTTCGCGACCGGTGACGCGGCCGTTTTCGTAGAGCCAGGCCAGCGCCTCGCCCTGGGTGGGCAGCAGCACGAGTTCGGTCTCCGGATCATCGTCGATCAGGCCGGCAATGGTGTCGCGCAGGGGTTCGATCCCCTCCCCGGTCCAGGCCGAGACCGCCACCGCCCGGCCCTCGCGGGACAGGCGTTCGGCGAGGCCGAGCACGCTCTCGCGCGCGTCGTCATCGAGCAGGTCGATCTTGTTCCAGACCTCCAGCACCCGGCGGGTCTTGCCTTCGGGCGTGGGGATCTGTTTCAGCACTGCCTCGACGTCCTTTGACTGGGCCTCGCTGTCGGGTGACGCGATATCGCGGACGTGCAGGATCAGGTCGGCCTCGCCCACCTCCTCCAATGTCGCCCGGAAGCTCTCGACCAGTTCGTGCGGCAGGTCAGAGATGAAGCCTACGGTGTCGGCGACGATGGCCGGCCGGCCCTGCGGCAGGCGGATGGTGCGCTGGGTGGTGTCCAGGGTAGCGAACAGCAGGTCCTTGGCCACCACGTCCGAGCCGGTCAGCCGGTTGAACAGGGTCGACTTGCCGGCATTGGTGTAGCCGACCAGGGCGATGGTCGGGAACGGCACCTTCTGGCGCTGTTTGCGGTGCAGGCCGCGGGTGCGCCGCACCTCGTCCAGCTCGACCTTCAGCTTGACGATCCGGTCGGCGATCAGTCGGCGGTCGAGTTCGATCTGGGTCTCGCCGGGGCCGCCGGTCGAGCCGGTGCCGCCGCGCTGCCGTTCGAGGTGGGTCCAGGTCCGCACCAGCCGCGACTTCTCATAGTCCAGCCGCGCCAGCTCGACCTGCAGCCGGCCTTCCTTGGTGCGGGCGCGGCGGCCGAAGATCTCGAGGATCAGGCCGGTGCGGTCGATGACCTTGCAGTCCCAGGCCTTTTCCAGATTCCGTTGCTGCACCGGCGACAGGGCGTCGTCGATGACCACCGCCTCGGCCTCGGCGGCGCGAACCAGGGCGGCCAGCTCATCGACCTTGCCCGAGCCGAACAGGGTGGCGGGCGTCACCTTGCGGATGCGCACGATCTCTTCCCCGCGCACATCAAGGTCGAGCGCCCGGGCCAGTCCGACGGCTTCCTCCAGACGCTCGACCGACTGTCGCGAGCTTTCACTCGCGCCGGCGTCGGAGCGGTCGGGATGGATGACGACCGCCCGGATCAGGGGGACGGCGTGGTCAATCAGATGGGAAGCCAAACAGGTCTCTTTCGTACGTCATCCTCGGGCTTGACCCGAGGATCAGATGATCCGGTGTGCAGCGTCAGATAGGAGCCCGGAGGCCGCAGGGCCATCACGGACGCTCAGGCACACAACGTCTGGCCCTCGGGTCAAGCCCGAGGGTGACGGCCGAAGGGGCCGGGCCGTCAGTCTTCGTCCGCGTCGGGCTCGTACAGCTGCACGGGCGCGGACGGCATGATGGTCGAAATGGCATGTTTGTAGACCAGCTGCGACTGGCCATCGCGACGCAGGAGCACACAGAAGTTGTCGAACCAGGTCACGATGCCCTGCAGCTTGACCCCGTTGACGAGGAAGATGGTCAGGGGCGTCTTGGTCTTGCGGACGCTGTTGAGGAAGGTGTCCTGAAGGTTTTTGGACTTGTCTTGCGACATGGCAGGTTCAGCCTGTTCTTGCTTGTTCTCCGGCCGGGGGAGCGGCGCGGGGCTGGATCGGATGTCCGGCCCCTCACCTTAGCCATCGGCTGCACAAGCCCGCAACGCCTAGATCGCGTCGCGCCTCGCCTGATCCAGATACAGGGTCCGCAACCGCGTCGTGATCGGCCCGGGCTTGCCATTGCCGATCTTCACACCATCGATCGACACCGCCGGCATGACGAAGGCGCCGGCGGCGGTGAAGAAGGCTTCCTTCGCCCGCTTCGCCTCGTCGACGCTGAACGGCCGCTCGTCCAGTTCGACGCCCTCCTCTGCGATCAGGGCCATCAGGGCGGTCCGGGTGATCCCTTTCAGGATATTGGCCTGGGCGTCGCGGGTGCGCAGCTTGCCGTGCTCGTCGACGATCCAGGCATTGGTCGATGAGCCTTCGGTGACCAGCCCCATCTCGTCGACCATCCAGGCCTCATAGGCCCCACGCTCGCGGGCAGCCTGTTTGGCCAGGACATTGGGGAGCAGGCCGACGGTCTTGATATCACAACGACCCCAGCGGATGTCGGGTACGGTGACGACGGCGACGCCGTTCTTCGCGGTTGCCTCGCTCTTGAAGGCACTGATCGAGCGGGCCGTGACGATGACGCTCGGCGGCGTGCCCTCGGCCGGGAAGGGATGGTCGCGCCGGGCCGTGCCGCGCGTGACCTGCAGATAGACAATCCCGTTGCTGACCCGGTTGCGCCGGATCGTCTCCTTGAGCACCTGCGTCAGGGACTCGCGCGTCATGGGAATGTCGATGCGCAGCTCGTTCAGGCTACGGTGCAGCCGGGTCATGTGGCCGTCGAAATCCGCCATGCGACCGTCGAAGATCGACCAGACCTCATAGACCCCGTCCGCGAACTGGAAGCCGCGATCCTCGACGTGGATCACAGCCTGGCCGTGCGGCTGGTACTGGCCATTCACATAGGCGACGCGGCTCATTCTTCGACTGCCTCTTCGATATCGTCCTCGCCGCCGCGCGACGGCGACACACCCAGCGATTTGAGCTTCCGGTGCAGGGCCGACCGCTCCATGCCGATGAAGGCGGCGGTGCGCGAGATATTGCCGCCGAAGCGCATGATCTGCGCCGCCAGATATTCGCGCTCGAAAACCTCACGGGCCTCGCGCAGCGGCAGGGCGATGATGCGCTCGCCGCCCAGCGTGCCGGTCGAATTGGCGTTGGTCGCCTCGGATGGCAGCATGTCGGCACTGATCGGCTGGTCCGGATCGCCCGTGGCGAGGATCAGCAGCCGTTCGACATTGTTGCGCAGCTGACGGACGTTACCGGGCCAGGGATGGACCTGCAGCACGGCGATGGCGTCGTCACCAAGCCGTCGTTTGGGCAGCCCCTGCGACGCCGACAGGGTCTCTATGAAATAGTCGATCAGTTCCTGGATATCCTCACGCCGCTCGGAAAGGGCGGGCACCCGGATCGGCACGACGTTCAGACGGTGGAACAGGTCCTCGCGGAACCGGCCCTCGGCGATTTCGACCTTGAGGTCCCGGGATGTCGAGGTGACCACCCGGATATCGACCTGGACGTCCTGTTCGCCACCCACCCGGCGGAAGCGTTGCTCGACCAGCACGCGCAGGACCCGGCTCTGACTCTCGCGTGGCATGTCGCCGACATCGTCGAGATAGAGGGTGCCGTTGTGGGCCCGCTCGAACACGCCGATCTTGCGCGGCCGGCCGTCGTGGCCCTCCTCGCCGAACAGCTCGATATCCAGCCGTTCGGGGGTCATGCCGGCGGCGGAGATGGCCACGAACTCGCCCCTGGACCGGGCGCTGGCCTCATGGATCTGGCGCGCCACCAGTTCCTTGCCCGAGCCGGGCGGGCCCGAGATCAGGACGCGGCTGTTGGCAGGTGCGACCTTGGCGACGGTGCTGCGCAGGGTCTGGGCTGCGGCGGATCGACCGATGAAACCCGAAGGGGCCGCCACCTGGGCGCGCAGCCGCCTGTTCTCGCGCTTGAGCGAGGACGCCTCAAGCGCCCGCTGAACCACGACCACCAGACGATCGGACTTGAACGGCTTTTCAATGAAGTCATAGGCCCCGCGCTGCAGGGCCGTAACCGCCGTCTCGATGTTGCCGTGGCCCGAGATCATCACCACCGGCAGATCGGGATCCAGTTCCTTGATCACATCCAGCAGTTCCAGCCCGTCCAGACCGCCGCCCTGCATCCAGATATCGAGCAGCGCCAGCGACGGCCGCCGCGCCCGGATCGCGGCCAGGGCCTCGTCGGAGTTGGCGGCGACCCGCACGGCGTGGCCCTCGTCCTCCAGCAGGCCTGAAACCAGCTCGCGGATGTCGGCCTCGTCGTCGACGACCAGAATATCGGCGCCCGTGGATCGCATGATGCCTCGCTATTCGGCGGCCGGAGCCGTGCGGGACCGGGAGGCTTTCGCCTCCTTCGTCCCGGCGGCACCGGTCGGCTTCGGTTGGGATTTCAGGGGGAAGATCAGGCAGACGCGCGCACCGCCCAGGGTCTCCGCATCGGCGAGCTTCAGTTCGCCGCCGTGCTCCTCGCAGATACGTTTGACAATGGCCAGGCCGAGGCCGGTGCCCTTCTCGCGCGTGGTTACATAGGGCTCGGTCAGCCGGTCGCGGTCCTTGGCGGGCAGGCCCATGCCGTCGTCCTCGATGACGAAGACCGCGCTCTCGTCCTCAATCAGCAGACGCGCCGAAATCCCCGGCCGGTCACCGTCCCCGTCGCGGGGCGCGATGGCCCGCCGCGCGGCCACAGCCTCGCCGGCGTTCTTGAGAATGTTGGTCAGGGCCTGTCCGACCATGGGTCGGTCCGCATGCAGAACAAGACTGGGCAAGGGCTCGATCAGTTCGACGCCGACCCCTGCTGCGGCCACCCGCTGGGCGAACGCCGCCTCGCGCAGCAGCTCGGCCGGATCGCAGGCGGTGAAGCGCGGCGCAGGCATACGGGCGAAGGCCGAGAACTCATCGACCATCCGGCCGATATCACCGACCTGACGGATGATGGTTTCCGTGCAGCGGTCGAAGACCTCGACGTCATCGACGACCTGGCTGCGGTAGCGGCGTCGCAGTCGCTCGGCCGACAGCTGGATGGGGGTCAGGGGGTTCTTGATCTCGTGGGCAATACGCCGGGCCACGTCACGCCAGGCGGCATTGCGCTGGGCTGTGACCAGACGGGTGATGTCATCGAACGTCAGCACCATCTCGCCGCCGACACCGCCCTCGATCCGCACCCGCAGGCGCCGGGTCTCGCCTTCGAGGCTGACGTCGATCTCTTCCTCGATATGGGCCTCGGCGCGGGCGGCCAGCCGGCTGAGTTCGGGCGACACCTCACCCAGCGGCCGGCCGATGATGGCCGGGTCGCGGATGGCCAGAAGCTCGACCGCGCTGTCATTGATGGCCGAGACACGGCGCTGGCGGTCAAGGCCGATCACGCCTGCCGACACGCCGGAGAGCACGGTCTCGATGAACCGGCTGCGGCCCGTGGCTTCCTCGCTGGCGGCCCTCAACGCGGCCTGCTGCGCTTCGAGATCGCCCGTCATGCGGTTGAAAGCGGCAGACAGCGTCTTGATCTCGCCGGGGCCGTCCTCGCCGTTTACACGCGCGGTCAGGTCCCCGCCTGCAACCTTGTCCGCCGCCTCCACCAGACGGCCAATGGGCGCGGAGATGGCGCTGGCCGCCGACATCCCCAGCCAGACCGCACCGACAAGTACCAGCAGGGCGGTCTCGAAATATCCAAGGGCAAAGGCGGTCTGGATACGGGCTCGGCTCTGGCTGGCTTCACGGAAGGCAACGATGGATTCCCGGCCATTGCGCATTTGGGCCATCAGTCCCGGCTGCATAGGCCGGACAAGATACAAATAGGCCTCGCCGTACCCCGACAGCGGATACAGGGTGCGGATGGCATCCGGGTTCTCGGTCACCTCAATGGGAGCCGTCTCCCCCCGGGCGGCCGTTTCGAGGTCCCGGAGCGACGGCGCGAAATAGGGCGGCGCGCCCGGCAATTCGCCTCGCGCCAGCACCTGTCCCTGTCCGTCGACAATGTAGAGGGCGGGATAGCCAAACAGGTCAGCGATCTGGGTCAGGACTTCCGAAAACTGGATCGGATAGTCGAAGCGGGCCCGCGCCTCCGGCGCGGCCAACTCTTGAGTGATGGTCTCCAGATCAGATTCGACCTGCAGGCTGACGTCCCGGACATAGGCCTGGCCGATCAGCGCACCGTTCTGGACCGCCGAGGTGACATTCTTGCTGAACCACTGGTCCACGCCGCGATTGACCAGCAAGCCGAACACCAGGGCGATCAGCACCGCCGGTATCAGCGCCACCATCGAGAACAGGGTCACAAAGCGCAGATGCAACCGCGCCCCCGCATCAGTCCGGCGGCGGAACAGCATCAGGGCCCTGCGACCGACCACGGCGGCCAGACACCCGATCAGCAGCAGATTGACGCCGAGGATGACCAGAACCGCCTGGCTTGCAGCCGCCCGGGCTCCCGGCCCGTTGGCATCCGGCGACACGGCCACCAGCCAGATTGCGGCGGCTGTGACCAGGAATGCTACGGCGTAGGCGATCAGGAAGGCGTTGCGGCGGCGATCCTCGGACCAGTCGGCCAACCAGCGAACCGCGCCGCGTCGATCAGCGGGCGGAGCGGGATCAACATCGGCGGCCGGTGTATCCGTCATGCCACGCCAGCTTCGCCCAACTGTGGCGAAATATCAACACCCTGGTTGCTGGAATGCGTCACTTACTCCCACAGCGTCGCGAGGGCGGTCTCTACCGCCGCAGCGGTTTCCAGCCGACACAGGCGAGCCTTCGCCGCTCGCCGTTCCAGCGCATCGGCCGGCCAGGGGGCCTGTTCGACGTACCAGCCGAGGTGTTTGCGAAACATCTTCAGTCCCAGCGGCAGGTCATAGAAGGCGACCGAGGCGCGCAGGTGCTCGATGACGATAGCCAGCCGCTCCTCCCGGTCGGGTTCCAGCAGGACGGTGCCGTCAGCCAGGGCCCGCTCCATATGGGCGGCCAGCCAAGGTCGCCCATAGACGCCGCGGCCCAGCATCAGGGCGTCGGCCCCCGACTGGCGCAGGGCCTCACGGGCGTCGTCTGCTGTCAGGATGTCGCCGTTGACGATGACCGGTATGCTCACCGCCGCCTTGACCTCGCCGACCGCCGTCCAGTCGGCGACGCCGGTATAGAACTGTTGCCGCGTCCGCCCATGCACTGTGACAGCCCGGACGCCGATGTCCTCTGCCCGCCTTGCCAGCAGGGCCGCGTTCCGGTGGGCATCGTCCCAGCCGAGGCGCATCTTGACCGTCACCGGCCGGCTGGTGGCCTCGACCGCGGCCTGCATGAGCCGCGCGGCCAGCTCGGGCGTGCGCATCAGGGCCGATCCGCAGGCAGAGCCCGTCACCTCCTTGGCCGGACAGCCGAAATTCAGGTCCACGATGTCGGCTCCGGCCTGTTCGGCCATGCGCGCGCCCTCGGCCATGGCAGCCGGGTCCCTGCCGACCAGCTGGATCACGGTCAGGGGCAGGCCCTCACCAACAGCGGCGCGGCGCACGACATCGGGCCGGGCCCGGGCCAGTTCGGCGGCCGCTACCATCTCGGTCGCGACATAGGCTGCGCCGAGCCGGCTCGCGAGCCTCCGGAAGGGCAGATCGGTAATGCCGGTCATGGGGGCGGTCAGCACCCGGCCGGGTACCCAGACGTCGCCGATCTGCAGGCCGCTTTGCATGGGCGGGCAGATAGGGGTTTTCACGCCCCGGGTCCAACCGGGACTCAGACCTGGAACACGGCCATCGCAGCGCGCACTGCGAGAAGGACAAGGACACTGCTCGCGACCATGAAGATGGCAAACCGCCACAGGATCACATTGACCAGGGCCTGGATCAGGCTGTGCACCACTCGCAGGGCGACATAGGCCCAGGCCAACCAGAGATTCAGCCCGTCGCCCTGCCCGACCAGCGCCAGGGTCAGCGCCGTCGCATAGAACAGCGTCGGCTGCTCCATCAGATGATTGTAGTTGTCCGCCTTCCACCGCACACGAGGGGGCAGCCCGCCCATCATGATGTCCCGGGGCAAATCGGGGTCCAGCTTCGTGCGGGCCTGAACCATCGCAGGCACGCGGGTGGCGTACAGCCAAACCCACATGACCATTGACCACAGCACCAGGACAATGACGGGTTGCAGGATTACAGAGCGCATCGGACGTCCTCCCGGCACCAGGCTGGCTGAGGCCTTGTCCGTTGTCAAACAGGATGCACTCAGCGCCATGGGGCCTCGTCAGCACAGCAAAGGGCCGGTAGAAGCGGCCCCATGATCTTCTCCGCCATCATCGTCGCCGCCGGAACAGGAAGCCGCGCCGGCGAAGCCAAGCAATGGCGCGCGCTGGGCGGCAAGCCGGTCATCCGATGGTCTGTCGAGGCGATGCTCAGGGCCGGCGCATCGGATGTGGTCGTCGTCGTCGCGGCGGGATCCGAGGCCGCAGCAGCCACTGCCCTCACTGATCTCTCCGGCTGGAGACTGGCGACCGGCGGTTCTTCGCGGGCCGCTTCGGTCCGCAACGGCCTTCGGACGCTCGGTGGGCCCGGCGACCGCCCCGTGCTGATCCATGACGCGGCCCGCCCCTTCCTTGAAAGTCCCGTGATTCATCGCCTGATCGCAGCCCTCGACACGGCCGATGGGGCCCTCCCTGCCCTGCCGGTCGCCGACAGCCTGCGCCGGGCCGCAGACGGTCATGTGGCAGGCTCAGTGGATCGGGCAGACCTGTGGCGCGCCCAGACCCCCCAGGCCTTCCGCTATCAGGTCATTGTCGATGCCTTTGCGGCCTGGCCGGAAGACGAGACGGCCACTGACGAGGCCGCTGTGGTCGAGCGCGCGGGCGGCAGGGTCCTGATCGTCCCGGGCGAAACGCGACTGATGAAACTGACCTGGCCGGAGGATTTCGCCATGGCTGAAGCGCTCATTCCCCGTCAGACCCGCGTTGGCCAGGGCTTTGACGCCCACCGCTGGGGGCCGGGGTCCTCGGTCTGGCTGTGCGGTGTGGAAATCCCGCATGACCAGACCCTTATCGGCCATTCCGATGCCGACGCCGGGCTGCACGCCCTCACCGACGCCATTCTCGGGGCCATGGGTGACGGCGACATCGGCGACCATTTCCCGCCCACGGATCCTCAGTGGAAGGGGGCCTCGTCCGACCGCTTCCTGATCCACGCCGTGGATCGTCTGACGGCGCGGGGCGGGCGGCTTGTCAATGTTGACGTGACCCTGATCTGCGAGCGGCCGAAGGTGAAGCCGCATCGTCAGGCCATGCGCGAACGGCTGGCCGAACTGCTGTCGCTTCCGCTCGACGCCGTCAGCGTCAAGGCGACCACGACCGAGGCCATGGGTTTCACCGGCCGCGGCGAAGGCCTGGCCGCCCAGGCCCTTGCGACGATCGAGCTTACTGGCTCCTGAGCGCCTGCAGTTCCGGCGTGTCGAACATGCTGCGCTGGAGCGATCCGAACAGGTTGACATAGTCGTCCGTCCACGGTCGCACCGCGGTCTGCGCCGGGGTGTTCCAGCGGCTGTCCGCCCTGAAATCCGCAAGCCCCTCCGGGGTCGGCGAAAGGATCAGCACCTCCGTCGACGCCTCGGCCATCTCGGGCGTGTTGTCGCTCTCATAGTAGAGCTGGTGCAGGCTCGACTTGCCCAGAGCCTGCGCAGCCGCGACGGCCGGCAACGTGATGTCTAGGTTACGGTTCGACAGGTGCAGCAGCACCACACCCTGAGGCTTGAGCAAGGCCAGATAGCCTTCGATCGCCTCGACCGTCAGCAGATGGGTCGGCACCGCGTCCGATGAGAAGGCGTCGATAATCAGCAGATCGTAGGACCCCGGCACCTCGTTCGCCAGCGTCAGCCGTGCGTCACCGAGCACGGTGTTGATCGGGCCGGAAGCACAGTCGGAGATAAAGCTGAACCATTGCGGATCGCGCGACAGCCGGTCCACCATGGGATCGATCTCGAAGAAGGTCATGGAGTCTTCGGTGCGTTTGTAGGTCGCCATCGCGCCCGAGCCCTGACCGACAACGCCGATCCGCGCCGGACCGCGATGCCCGATCATGGTTGCGGCCTGTCCGATCGGCGTCGATGCCGCATAGTAAAGGGTCGGGACACAGGCAAACCGGCCATCACGGGCCTGGGCACCGTGCAGGGTCGTGCCGTGCATCAGCACATGGACGTCGCCCCCCAGTCGCGGGTCCGGTGCATTGGCCACGCGCATCACCCCGAAGAAGCTGCGCTCGGAATAGCTCCAGTCGTAACCGCGCGCGATCCACTGGGCCGAGAGGGTGATCATCAGCAGGATGGCGGTAAAGGCCAGCGCCCGGTCGCGGAGCAGGAAGGCACATATCGCCGCCGGCATCAGCAGGACCATGGTCAACTGATCCATGCCGAGCGGGAAATTGGCGTGGAACCAGCCGCGCGCGCCGTCATTGGCGTCGAGCCAGAGCGACAGCAGTACCGGCAAGGCCGCGACAGCCACGGCGGCGATCAGGGTCCCCAGCGGGGCTCCGCTCAGGCGTCCCCTGCCCCAGGGCCGGGCCAGGCCGACGAGCACCAGCACCAGCGGATACTCCCAAACCATGTTGAAGATCACCGGTGCCAGCAGCGCCGTGAAAGCCCCGCCAACCACGCCGCCCACCGACATCAGGAGATAGAACTCCGTCAGCCGGTCCGGTGGTGGCCGTCTGGCGGCCAGCAACTGGTGGCACATCAGGGCTGCAAAGAAGAAGGCAATCAGGTGCAGGCCGAAAGCCAGCGACCAGTTGGCCGAGCGGAAGGCCACGATCAGGACCACAATAGCACCCATCGCTCCCTGAATGATCAGGGTGATGTCGAGCGGAATCCAAGGCCGGTTCTGGAAGGCGATGACAAAGGTCAGCAGGTACAATGCCAGCGGCAGAACCCACAGGAAGGGTGCCGAGGCCACATCGGTCGACAGGTGGGAAGTCACTCCCAGCATCAGGCTGGACGGCGCGGCCGCCAGCAGGACCAGAATGCCCTTCTCACGCCATGACAGCGGGGCGCTGGCCTCGAGTTGAGCGGGCTCGGACGTCTGGTCCAGCCGCCGGCGCCAGACCGTGAAGGCCAGGGCCACGACCAGCAGCACAAAGATGGCATAGCCGCCGCTCCAGCCGAACCAGCCGCGCTGGCCCGACAGGGTCGCAAGGGGCTCGATCAGGATCGGATAGGACAGCAGAGCCAGGAAGCTGCCGAGATTGGAGGCGGCATACAGGACATAGGGGTTCTGGCCGTCGGCATGGCCGACGCGGACCCGGGCATACCAGGCCTGGAGCAGCGGCGCAGTCGCCGACAGCACCGCGAACGGCGCACCGACCGAAAGGGTCAGGGTCGCCAGCAGCCAGACGATCGGTGCCGCCGGTTCGGGGTCTCCCAGCAGGCCGTTGACGCTGAGCGGCAGGAACAGTGCGGCGGCCACCAGCAGGCCGAGATGGATACCCACCTGGGTCTTGATCGATCCGACCTTCTGCAAAAGGTGGGCATAGCCGTAGCCGGCCAGCAGGGCGGTCTGGAAAAAGACCATGGCGGTGTTCCACACCGCCGGCGATCCACCCAGCATCGGCAGGACCAGTTTGGTCACCATCGGCTGGACCACAAACACCAGCGCCGCCGAGGTGAAGATGGCGACCGCGAACAGGATGGGCGTAAGCCGGTCCGGTGCCACACCGATGCCGGAGACCGCTGTAGTATCGCTCATGCCCGCCCCGTATGCTGTCGCCACATCGGGCGCAGGCCGTCACCCTAGACCGACTCGCGCCGCCTTCGGAAAGCCCCTCGATTCATGTTCCCCGAAGACATCCAGACCCTCGCCCGTCAGGTGATCGAGACAGCAGCCGCAAGGGGGCTTGTCCTTGTCACGGCGGAGAGCTGCACCGGCGGGCTGGTGGCCGGAGCCCTGACCGCGATCGCCGGCTCCTCGGCGGTCCTTGAGCGCGGTTTCGTCACCTACAGCAATGCGGCCAAGACCGACCTGCTGGCTGTACCGGCAGATCTGATCGAAGCCCATGGTGCCGTGTCGGAACCGGTAGCGCGCGCCATGGCCCTGGGGGCCCTCGCAGGGTCCGGGGCGGACGTCTCGGTCTCGGTGACGGGCGTCGCGGGACCCGGCGGTGGCTCGGCTGAAAAACCCGTGGGTCTGGTCCATTTCGGCGCCGTCGGCCCGCATGGCGAAATCCATGCGATGCACCGCTTCGGCGACATCGGGCGCGAACAGGTCCGGCTGGCCAGTGTCCGCGTGGCCCTTGGCCTGCTGCTTGAACGGATGCGCGCGTGATCGTGGACGCGCGCGGCCACCGCTGCCCGACCCCCGGCCTGAAGCTTCAGAAGGCGATGCGCGGAGCGGCCCCCGGTGCGTGTTTCACCCTGCTGGCCACGGATCCGATGGCGCGCATCGATGTGCCGCATCTGATGGCCGGGGTCGGCGGAGAAACCGTTTCGATCACGGAGACGGACGGGGTCCTGACTATCGTGGTCGTGACGCCCGCCGCTCCGACAGGCTGACCACCGAATCCGGCAGGGGCGTATCGGGCTCGACCCCGGTTGCGTCCGCTGAGCGCGCGGCGATCTCCATCTCGGTGGCGAACGCACCGCCATAAAAGATGGCGTTGACGTTCCATGACAGCCAGATCAACAGCACCACCACCGCGCCGACCGAGCCGTAGGTCGCACCCAAAGGCGCGATCTGCTCGACGTAGATGGCGCAGAGCCAGGACGAAACCGTCGACATCACCGTCGCCACCAGACCACCGGCGATCGAGGGTCCCCAAGCCACCGGCGTCCGATGGGACATGGCGTAGCGGTAGAGCATGGTCAGGCCGATCACCAGACCGAGCGCCGGCCAGAGGCCCTCCAGCGGCAGCGCCCCGCCGGTCGGCTGTGCATTTCCCGGCCCGGTATGCTCCAGCAGTCGCGAGGTCACCACTGCCCCGGAAACCACCGTGAACAGAAGGAAGGCCGCGAGTGCCACGAAGAAGGCCAGGAGATTGAATTTGAAAAATCCGTGCGGCTCTGACTCGTCATGTATCAGGTTCAGTCCGGCCAGCAGGGCCTTGAACCCGCGGTGCGCCGCATAGCCGCCGATGACGACAGCGAAGAAACTCTGGGCCGAAACAGTCCGTGCCGAGGCATTGGCCAGACGCTCGATCTCCTGGTGGAAGATGGCGCGTGCAGCCGTCGGCAAGACATCTGCGAGCGCGGCCGCCTGTTCACTGACCTGGCCGATGGACAGCACCGCCTTGTAGAAGCCGATCAGAATGGCGATCGCCGGAAAGACCGCCAGCAGGGCGAAGAAGGATACCCCGCCGGTGTAGAGCATCACGTCGCGGCCCCAGCTGCGTGTGAACGCCTTGACCGACAGGCGACCCCAAAGCCTCGGCCTCGCCCAGCGCGCCACTGCCTCGATATCCGATCTTGCCCGCAATCCAGTCACCGCAACCTGCAAGCTCGCACTACTACTCCAATTCGGCCTATGGGAAACCCGCTGTGAAAAGCGTCGGTCAGCCCGTTGCTTGGGGCCGCCTGCCCTCGCTATGGTCCGCAGCCATGAGATCGCGCCCGGGGCTGGGAGCGGCTGGAGATTTTACCCTTGGGTTCCGATCCGCGCATACTGGTCGTCGCACCTGACGACGGCCTTGTCGGCCCCCTGTGCCAGGGCCTGGACTCGCTCGGCTGGCGCACCTTGACCGCCCGTTCCCTGGCCGGTGCAATTCAGGCCTTGATCGACTGGCCGCTGGAAACCGTGATCCTCGACTCTCGCCTGCCGGATGCCGCCGACGGCATCCGTGCCCTTCGCGCTGCGGTGATCCCGCGCCGCCTGCCGGTTCTCGTGATTGATCCGGATGCAGCGACCTGGGAACCGGGGCTGGTCGATATCGTGATGTCCAGAGCCCCTCACCCCGCCCAGGCGGCCTTGCGGCTCGAGAATATGGTCCGCTCCGCCATTGCAGAGGAGGAGGTCTCGCTGCGCGAGGCGACCTTCGCTGCCCGGGGGCAGCCTCTGCCGATCCCGGGCGTCGACAGCATGCCCTTGCGCGTGCTGGCTGCAGGCAAGCCGGACCGGCATTTCATAGCCCTGTCCAACGCCCTGACAGAACGCGGTTGTGAGGTAGTGGCGGCACCGACTCCCTACACGGCCTTCGACTATCTGCATGAGCGGGCGTTCGACGCCGTAGTCCTGTGGGGTGCAGAGGACCATACACCCGCCCTGTCCATCGCTTCGGGCATGAAGAGGAATACCCGCCTGTATCATATCCCGGCCGTCCTCTATCTTCGCGGCGCGGGCGAGATCAATCTGTCCGAACTCTACAACCGCGGATTTGCCGACGTCGCTGCAGCGGACACACCGGAGGATGAAACCGCCGGACGCGTGACGGCCCTGGCGCGTGCGCATCGCCGCCACGTGGCCATCCGCAAGGCGCTGGAGAGCGCGCGTGGCTCGGGCCTGACCGATGCCATGACCGGCCTGTTCACACCCGAACTGTTCGCCAGCCATCTGGCGCGCGTGGCCGAGGGGGCCCGCCTGCGTCGGCGCCCGCTTTCGGTCGCGGTCCTGCGGGTGTCCGAGACCGACACAGTGATCGAGGCCCGCAAGGGCGGCTGGCTGGACCGCGCCCTGCCCCAGATCGGTGCCATGGTCTCGCGCCTTATCCGCACTGAGGATACCGCCGCCCGCCTGTCGCCCGACGTCTTCGCCCTGGCGCTGCCGGCGACCGAGGGCCCGGCCGGGCGGGTCGCAGCCGACCGGATCGCCGCCGTAATCAGCTGTACCGCCTTCGATGCCGGCCCGGACAGATCGCCCTTCGTGGTCGAGTTCGAGGTCGGTGTCGCTCAGGTCACCGCCGGCGAATCGCCGGCAGCCGTGCTGGAACGCGCCTCGAGGGACGTCCGCAGCAACGCCTGATGGCTGTCGGGATTATCCGTTGTGCCGTAACGGCTGAAGCCATTGGCGGCTGAGGCAGACGAACAGACCCATGTGCAACACCTACCGGTTCCGTCCATTGACCGGGCAGCCCTTCGAGGAACTCCGCCAGAACGGGATTTCGCTCGAATTCCCGCAAGGCAGACCGAACATCGAGCCCCGCGACGACATCCGCATCGGCGACTCCGCTCCGGTGGTCACGCGCACGAAAGACGGCGTCGCAGTCCGGATGACGACCTGGGCCTGGAAGTCCCCGCAGGGACGGCCGGTGTTCAATTTCAGATCTGACGAGCGGTCGTTCGCCAACAGCCTGCGCTGTGCCATCCCGGCAGACGGCTTCTATGAATTCACCGACGCCCTCGCCGGTCAGAAGCGCAAGACCAGATGGCTGTTCACCATGGTTGAGGCACCGGCGTTCTGGATCGCCGGTGTGATACGCGACGGTGCCTTCAGCATGCTGACCACGACGCCGGGGCCGGATGTTGCGCCCTACCACGACCGCCAGATCGTCCTGCTTGAACCGGGTCGCGCCATGGAATGGCTCGACCTGACCACCCCTGAGGCGGAACTGCTCCGCCCCCTGCCCGCAAGCCGTCTTGCGGTCGAACGGGTCTTTCCGCCCGCGGAGACAGCCGGTTTGTTCTAGTGAGCGAAAGTCACTCCCACTCAATAGTAACGAGAGCATTTTCCTCTTTATTTACAATGTTATACAAATTCTTTGTAACTCGCATGAAAGACCTGCAATATTTCTGCTTATCTTTCGCAGCGTTCACATAGAACGACGAGACCATTCTGCAATAACACCGCTGCCCCGCAATTCGTTGTGATAGCACCCGCTCACGCGCGTGTTCATCACTGGATCGCGATGACGAGCACTGGTCTCTGATTTCGCTTCAGTTTCGAAATCATTTCTGACACGTGCTTCGTATTGTTATCAGAATTATGAATTTCAGTGGCTGCTACGATATTTGCGTTTTTGTAGCTGCCTTGGATTGCATCGTTCACACGCTTTCCGACTAAATTGCTTGCTAATGTCATTTCGTTATATCTCCTTGTCAATGATTGACTATGTGTAATTGAATGATTTGATGTGTTTTAGACATGACTAACCAACAAGGTCGGATTCACGTCCCTTGCCGAATATCGATTTAACACGCCTGATAATGTCTCTAGCCCCTAGAGCTTTCTCGCCAGAATGTGATTATTCATCGTTTTTGGTGATACGAATGCATTTACCGACAACGAATCCAGTCCTTCTTTCAGCATGTAATTTATGATGCGCTCGTTCTGAACAGCGCCCTCTTGTTTTTTTACATGTTTGATTTCGAATATGGGCCG
>Ga0247844_1005202_pt1 | contig 16782 bp, 19 predicted proteins | sample LaCtaG_FD_192421 | JGI IMG/M metagenome (GOLD analysis project Ga0247844, IMG submission 192421) | Freshwater microbial communities from meromictic Lake La Cruz, Castile-La Mancha, Spain - LaCruzMarch201714.5m_1 | ecosystem: Environmental > Aquatic > Freshwater > Lake | place: Spain: Castile-La... | reverse complement strand
TTGCCCGGCAAATTGGGACGGTAGGATCCACAGGCTTTCTTTGGTGAGGGCTTTGAGGGTTTCTGGTTCTGTTCCCGGGAGTTTTTTGGTGAGCGTTTCATTGGAGATGCGGCGTATGGTGGCCTCCACGATGTAGGAGCCGAACACGAGGACGATGATGGTGTTGGGGTTGTTGGCGAGCAGGGCCCCTGCGATGCGGAAGGCGCTTCCGAGGGTGTTGGCAACAATGTCTCTTTTGAGTTTTCCCGTCAGGTTTGTTTTGAGGAGCCCGATGCTGGTGGCGCGGTGTTCGATGGCCAGCGTGTAGCAGGCCAGGAGGAAGCAGAGGTTGGTGATGGCGGGTTGCCGGGTGGCGAGGAGTCCGATGAGGGCGACGGAGCCGGTGATGATGCTCAGGGTGTTTGCGGCCTTGATCCATTTTTCCGGGTTCGCCCCGGCGATTTCCCGGTAGAGGTTTCCTTTGGTTCCCAGCTCCAGTAGGGGTGTGGCCATGAGGCAGAACCCTTGGATGAGGTTTAGCTGCCCCATGCCGGCGGGGGAAAGTGCGTGCGCCAGCACGACTCCCGATAGGATTTGCCCGAGGATGGAGGAGATGTGTGCGGCAGCGTGGAGCGGGAGAGTCGTGCCGTGTTTGGCGGTCATGGTGATGGTGCGCTCTCCCCTTTTTTGACTTTGATGTTTTTGATGAGGAGTTTGTTGTCTGAAGGGTTGGAGAGGGTGACGGTGAGGAAGTGGGTTCCGGTAGGAAGGGATTCCGCGGGGATGTCAATATGGGTGGTTTCCCATTTTTGCGGGGTGGCGAGAGCCTGTAGTTCCAAGGAGGTGTCTTTGGTGGGTATCACATTGATTCCCCGTTTGTAATGCGCTGGGACGGGGGTGATTTTTGAGAGCCATATTCCGGGGGCAGTTTCCTGCGATTTGATCGCGGTGGTAGAAAAGGATGCATGGTTTTCCTGAGGGTTGAACCCGAAAGCTCCCTCCAGTTTTTTGTCAGTGGTGATCTCGTCGGTTCCTGCGTAGTGGGCTTTGAGTTCAGCTGTTGTTTCGTTCCCGCAGTTGATGGGGTATTTGAACTGGTTGGAAAACTCGACCTGTATGGAGATTTTTGTGGGGGAGTCCGAGGTTGTCTCCAATGTGATGGCTGTGTTTTTGTCTGGAGAAACAGGGATGAAGGGGGTGGTGACGCTGCCGTTTTGGATGACGATGTGGTTTTTGAATTTCTCCACTTTGGAGTCTGTCACCCAGTTGGGTTCTGCTTCCGCGCTTTCGATCTTTTCTTTTCGGGCGGCCTCCTCGGATTCGGGGAGCTGGCGGATCCGTAGTTTCTCTGCGGCTTTTTCCGGGGTGAGGAGCAGGATTTCTCCCCGTGTGGTGAGGTAGAGTCCGCTTTTTCCCAGCCGGTTGAATACCGACCCGATCCTTTTGGTGTGTTCCGTAAGCCGTGGGTTGTTGGTGGATAGCCTTTCCGGGTCTATGGTGCCGTTTCTGTTGGGTCGGGCGACGGGGGAGAATCCTGGCATGAGGAGGATGGCATCCTCTGGGTATTGGGAGGATTTGACCCCCTGTTCGTTTTGTTGTTTTGGGTTCCCGAGGGTGAGATCGAGCCTGGCGTTCATTCCCCACCCTGGGTTGTTTGGCTGGTCTTCCCCTGTGATGGCCCTGTAGGTGGGGTCTTCGATGTTTTTATTGTAGCGTTTGGCGTTTTGAACCCACCGGCCAGCTGGGGGGAGTGTCCCGTAGTCCACCTCATATTGGTGGAGGCATTCCCCCGCGGTTTTGAGGGAGGGGAGGCTTCGGGCTGCGTCTCCCCGCTCCTTGGAGAGGTGATACCACGGCCAGAGGCAGAGGAGAAGTGCGGTTCCGGTCAGTATGGCGAAGAGTGTTTTCACGATTCAGATTGTTTTCCTGTTTTTCTTCTGGCGGGTCAATTTGATCCGGCTGCCCCCACCGCCCCCACTGGTTTCCAGAGGGATTTCCATGGGGTTGGTGTGAGTTTGAGGAGCTTGCGTCCAATGGATTGCCGGATGCGGCCGTATCGCTGGGTTTCCATCTTGCGTTCCCAGGTTTTGATTTTGGCGGGTTGTGCGGTTTTTGCAAGGAGCCCTTGGATCTCGTTTTCGTCCCAGTTTTCGTGGGCGCCAAAGACGTTTTGACAGTTGTGGCCGCTTCCGTCGAGCCCGAGGTTTTCGTGGAGCCTTGCCGTGGGGGTGAGCCCGGTTCTCTGGAGTTCGAGCTGGATTTGGAGCAGTTTATAATGCCAGGACCAGTTTGGTTGTTTTTCCAGTTTGTTGAATTCTTTCCAGAGGAATATCTGGGTTTTGGGGTGGAGCCCTGCCAGCAGTTTCCACCCGTGGGTTTTCCATGGGGATGTGGTTTTCTGGCTTTTTTCTATGATCTGGAGGGTGGGTTTGCTCCAGGCCGACCATGCGACGAGCCGGCACATTTGGGTCTCCAGCAGGGCTGTGGGGCAATTTGGGAGGGGGTGCCCCTCCGCGATCCAGAGAAATGGGCCTGTTCGATGGGTTTCCAGTGCGCGTTGATGGATGGGGAAGAACGCGGGGTGGACGAGGATGTCATCTTCGATGACGTGGCCTTCCGGATTGTTTTCGAAGAACCATTTGATGGCGGCGAGGGGGCCGTTGCAACACCCGAGGTTTTCTTCGAGGAGCATCATGGCGGTTTGCAGTCCGGCCTTCTGGCGGGCTTTTCCGGTTTCCAGCAGAAGGGCTTTGACCTGCGCGGTTTTATCTGGGTTGTTTTTGGGCCCGTCGCAGAAGAGGAATAGGGGGTCGCAGCCCTGTAGGGCATCGAGTGCCCTCCATGTTTTTTCGGGGCGGGCGTGGTTGATGAGTAGGCAGGCGCTCATGGCGGGAGGAGGTTTTTGATCCGTGTTTTGATTTGGAGCCGGTTGCGTATTTCGTGGAGGAGTGACCCGAACTTCTCTTTTTCCAGGGCTCTCTCTGTTTTTCTTGAATAGGGTTCCGGGGGATTGGGAAGGTTTTGGATCATCTCCCGGGATTTTTGTGGGTCGGGTTGCCCGTCTTTTCCTTGTTTTGTCCTGAGGCTTCCTGTGCCGACGCCGAGATTGTGGGTGAGTTTCGCTGCCGGCCCGAGGGTGAATTTGTCATGTGCGAGCAGGTGTTGTTGGATGTAGTAGCTCCAGGCGTAGTTCGGGTTTCTGGCGAGCATGTCAAACTCTCTTCCGAGGTAGAGTTTTCCGAGAAGGGTTTCCAGGTTCCCGAGAATGGGTTTCCTGTCTGTTTTCCAGAGGGTGTGGGGTGCCTCTATGTTTTGGATGCGGTCCCACCAGGTGGCCCATCCCCAGACGAGGAGGAGTTTTTGGTGAAACCACGGGCTTGTCCCGTGGGGGATGCGGGGGGTTTTTGTGGAGGAGGAGAGTGCGAGGATTGCTTTGTTCTCTCGGAAGGTTTTGAGTCCGTGCCAGTAGGCTTGAAGGAATTCGGGCTCGATGAGGATATCCTCTTCGACGATGGCTGCTTCCCCCTCTTTTTCCAGCGCCCACCGGATGGCCTTCCAGGGCCCCTCCATCGGCCCGAGGTTTTTGTCGGACAGGAGGAGTTCCGTGCGGGCGTGTTTCCTGTCTTTGATCGTGGAGTCGATGAGTTCGAGGTAGGCGCGGCGACTTTGCGTAGGGGCGTTCCCGTCGAGGAAAATGTAGAGCGGGTCTGCGTTCCGGAGGCGGTAGAGTGTTCGTTCTGCTAGTTTTGGGCGGTTGTAGCCTATGAATAGGGCGCAGGGCATCGTTATTTTTTCGTCTCGAATTTTTTCATTTCAAAGAAGCATTCGGTCTTGAGTGTTTTTTTCATGTCCTCCCGTTCTTTGGCAAATTGGGCTTTGGATTCTTCGGAGAGTGGGCGGATGGTCAGGATGACTGATGCCCCGGGCGGGATGGTTTTGTTGTCCAGCAATTCCACCAGTTTTTTGGTGCTTGTTTCGACGATGAGGTAATCGTTGGGCGTGTTCGGGTTTGGTGTGAGGAGGTAGCGTTTTTCTGGGTCGGATGCGCTGGTGATGACATCCAGAAGGGTTGTTTCCACCCGGAGGGTCTCCCCCTCTTGTTCTGGGAGTTTGACTGCCTGTTTTTCCTGTTTTTTGGGTATCTCTTCCGGTTTTGGCGGGGATGGTGCTTGGATTTTTGGCGAGGGGAGCAGGAGGATCCAGAGTCCTCCGAGGCAAAATAAAATAAGCGCGGCATTGAGGATGCTGCGCTTTGTTTTGGCTGCTGGTTTGGCTGCGTTTTCGGATGTCGCCTCGTTTTGAGGCGCTTCGGCATGGGCCGTGGGTTCTGGGGCCGCTGCGTCTAAAGGGCTTGTGCTGGTCTGGATTTTGGGTTGGGGCTCCGGTTCGCTGGGTTTCTCCTGTGGGTTGGATTTTTCAGGGGTTTCCGGTGCTTGTGGGGCTGGGATCACCTCTGGGACTGCTTCTGAATGCACTTCAGGGGTCCCAGTAGCGGGTTCATCTGGCATTGCAGTTGGTGTCTCTGCGGGTTCGGCTGCCTTTTTTTTCCTTTTTTTCCGCGCAGGTTTCGGTTTCTCCGCAGGGGGAGTTGGTAGTGGGTCTATGGGCGGTTTTTCGTCCCCCTCAATATTCTCGCTGTTTTCCATTCCCCCTTTTTCTTGTAATTGGGGGTTTGGGTCAATCTTTGTTCTTGCGGTGGGTTACGCGAAGAACTGGCGTTGGATGGAGAATATCTGGCCGAGCGCTTCCCAATCGGCCTTGGTGAGTTTGCGCAGGGCGGTTTGGCAGGCTCGGATGGTGCGGATTTTGTCGACCCTTTTGGTCTGAATGTTTTCCCGTTCCTGTTTGAGCAGTGCGCTCCATTCTTCTTTCTTTCCGAGCCAGAGCTGGTCGGCTGGGATGCTGTTGGTTCCGAGCGGCTGCTCGGTGACTTTTGTGATGGGCCAGATGTTTTTGGCGAGCTGGGCCTCGAGGTCCGGCAGCGGGATGTGGAACCGGCATTTTCCGATGACGAAGTTCTTGGTGTTCCGTTCCGGCGGGGGCGGGACTTTGATCGCGAGCAGGTCCCCGTTGGGGATCCGGAGGGATTTGGTTGTTTCTTTGGGTTTGTTTTCCATAGGTTTGTGGGTTAATTGCTGACCATCTTTTCCAGCTCTTGGATGCGGAGGAGGAGTGCGCGGGTTCGTGCCAGATGGAATTGTGCGGTGATGATTTTGAGGAGCAGGAGGTGGGGGTGGATGGGTTTTGGCAGGTAGTCGTTGGCTCCGGCGGCGAGGATGTCTTTGATCACCCCGATGTCTTGGCTGGTCGTGTGGGCGATGATCCAGAGTTTCGGGTTGTGGAGTGGGGAGCGGGTGTTGCGCACCGTGTTGCAGAAATCGAGCCCGCTCATTTTCGGGAGGTGGTAGTCCAGAAGGATGACGTCGAAGTTTTTCTCACCCACTTTTTTGATGCCCTCTTCTGCGGAGCCGGTGAAGGTGGATGTGTGTTCTGTGGTTTCGAGTGTGGCTTTGATGATCTCCCGCGCTGTGGGGTCATCCTCGACGACGAGGATGTCCATGGGTTCTTGTTTTGGTCGGATCTCGTGGGGGTTCATTTTTATTGGGGGAGGATCTCGTATTCCTCGATGTCTAGGAATCGGGTGGTTGGGATTTGTGTTCCGGCCGAAATTTCGTCCCGTTCCTTCTGGTATTTGGTTCGTGTTTTTTCTGGGAGACAGGCCAGCGTGATTTTTGCGGGGCTGCCGGGTATGATTTGGAGGTTGTCGATCCGGTCAGTGATCCCTTTGGTGGTGGTTTCGGCGATGATGGGTTGTTTTGAGTCCGGATCTGCGATGATGAGGTAGCGTTTCTGGGGGTTGATCCTGCTTGGAAGGATGTCGATGATTTTTGTGGTGATCGTGCAGAACTGATTTGGTTTTTCTGGGAGTTGGGTCCCTTTCTTTGCCGTGATGTTCTGGATTGTGGCTGGGGCAGCCGCCGCGTTTTCTTCCCGGGTTGGGAGGGGAAGAGTTTCCGTTTTTTGCGTTCCGGTGATGATCCCTGTCTTTTCGCCCTTTTCTTTTGGATTGTGTAGGAACAGGTATCCGGCTGCCCCGGATACCAGGATGGCGATCGCGGCTGCCCCGATCCATATCCTCCGGGTTTTCCGGGGTTTTTGGGGGATGAGTGCGAGGGTGAGTATCGGTGCTTCCGCAGGCGGGATTTCAATTTCCGCGCATTGGGGGTCTGCGGGTTTTTTCTTCCTCGTCCTTTTCTTCGGTTCGGGTTGGCTTTCTTCCATGGTCAGCGTTTGGTGACTTTGCCACCGATGGCGGAGAGGTGGTAGAGGGGGCCGTGGATTACGGTGGCGAGGTTGATGATGGCCCCTGCGGGGAGGCGGGCGTCGTTGAGTGCCCGCCGGATGTCTTCCCTGGAGAGCTTCCCGAGGTGTCTGAACATCTCGGAGTTGGAGATGGCGGAGGTGGGGGCTGACGGTGCCTGGCAGGGGGTTCCAACCGTGATGCTTGTTCCCGACGGGATCCTCAATGTGACCTCCACCTGTGGGTGGGTGTCAAAGAGGTCTGGCTGGGCCCATTGGGGGGCCTTGCGTTTTTTGACTGCTTTGCTTTTCGGGTTGGATGCTGGTTTTTTAGGCATGGCTCTGGAGAGCGTTTTCTTAAATGGGGTGCGGGGGGGAAACCCCGCGCACTGTTTTTGGATGTGTCGCCCGATGGCGGACGCTATCGGGTGGTCTGTCCTGTTGCTTGTCTTTGGAGGAGTTGGAGCAGGAGTCCGCACTCCCCCTTGGTGAGGCAGGTGAGTGTGGAGGTGGTGGTGTCCTCCTCTTTGGTCTGGTTGGGCCAGAGTTCCGAGAGTTGGGCTTGGGCTTTTTTGTTCGCCTCGCCTTTGTTTTTTGCTTGGGTGATGAGCGCTTTAACAATGATGGTTTTCCCGAGGTCTTTTTCGAAGAGGACTGCGAAGCCGGCATCGTCTCCGCCCAGGGATTCGGCGGATTTTTCGATGATGAGGGATTTGCAGGTGCGCAGGAGCTGGTCGAGTTTCGTCCGCTGTTTGTAGGGCCAGATGATTTTGAACTCGCGTTCTTGGCGGAGCGCGTCTTCGCTGCTGGCCGGATGGGTTTCCCACCGGTAGAGTGCCTTTCCTTCGTGCGCCCCGTTGATTTTTCTCAGGGCGAGGAGTTTGGGTTCTGGGTAGAGCTTGTAGGTTTTGGTTTGGAGCGTGGTAGGTTTGGTGTTGCTGGCCTCTACGATTTTTCTGGCTTCCTCGTGGCTTATGGTGGGCTCTGGGGAACGGCTTTCGTCCGGGTAGCCTTTGGTGAAATGTTCTCCGTCGGTGCTGTATCGGAATTCGGTGGGACGGAAGTTTTCTTTGTTGGCGATGAGGTAGAGGTAGGCGGATTTGAGCCTCTGTGCGTAGCAGGGTCTGGTGGCTTGGTTTTGCTCGATGAGCTTTTCTCCTTCGGCGGGGGAGATGTATAAGCCTTCCGGCTCCTGGTTTTCTGGAAGGAACCGGATCGTGAATTTCGGGGTTCCGAAGTGGTCGGTGATCAGGATTCTCGCGAGGAGCGGTTGCTCGCCAAAAAGGTGTTTTGCGATTCGGAGCGATCCCTCGTCGGTTTGTTTGAGAGTGAGGAGCTTGCGGAGGTGGTCGACTGTGTTTTTTCTTTTTTCGGGGGAGAGGGGGTCTAGTTTTTCCTGTGCGGCTTGGAGGTTTTTCGGGTCTTCGGGTTGTATTTTGACAAAGATGTCGGTAAGGGTTTCCATGGGTTGCGTGCTATTGTAGGCAGTGCCTCAACGGTTGGGGCAGAATACGAATTCTGCTGGGCCTTTTGGTTTTTTGGTGACCCCGTTTTCTTTGAACAGTTTTGCGGGGGCGAGCTCGAAAAGATCTCCGAGGGAATGGGCTGGGTTTTTCTTGGCCTTCCGGGAGTTGTTGTATTCGCTGCGGACGTCATCGATGCTGGACCGGATGTCCCGTGTGGGGGTTTCCTCTGGGATCTCCGTGACGAAGCCGGCCAGGTTTTCGAGTTCTTTTTCGTCGAACCCGCTGGGGAGGGAGGTGAGGATAATGACGGTTTTTTGGGGGATCTTTGGTGGCTTTTCCGTCTTGTTTTTCTCCTGTTCTTCTTCGATGAGTGCTTTGTTGATTTCCCGGAGGAGTTCCGCCTGCTTTTCGTCTTCGAGGTGGTCGCGGAAGATGCTTTTGAGAATGTCGAGGTCGATTTTTTCGTTCATTCCCGGTTTTTTCGGTTTTTCTAGCTCCGGGTCAAGTGGATTTTGGGGACGGTTCTTTTGGAATGCTGCTCCACCTCTGTTTTTTATGGGTGATGAGCCCCCGTTTCCGTAGCCGCTGGCAGGCACGGTTTGCCATTTCGCTGGCTCTCCAGACTTCGTTCTCGTTGCAATGTCTGGCTTCGATGAGCGGGATTCCTGACCGGATGATGGCGCTTCGGAGGTCGCTGTGGGCTGCCCCTTGTGTTTGTGCTTGGATGGTTTTGAGGACCAGTTCGTCGAGGGTTTGGTTTTGGTGCATCAGGGTTGGAGGTGGCTGAGTTTTTTGTGGAGGAGCTGTGCTTCTTTCAGGAAGTGTTCCCGGGCGGCTTTGGCGTAGGGGTTGAAGACGTTGAGGTCTTCAAAGAGTTCGCGGCTGTTTCCGCAGACGATGTCTTGGATGTCCATGAAGAGCTCGTGGGTTTTTGTGGAGAGTTCCACCCGGCGGATGTTTGCGGCCTGCCCGCTTCTTCCGATGAAATGGTTGAGGAGCTGGGTCCCCATCTGCTTGTCGTGCTGTTTGGGTGTGCAGAGCACCGGAGTGGTTTTCAGGGTTTTCTCCCAGAGTTCGACGGCTGGGCCGAAGTCGCCTTGGAGGGGGCAGATGGCCGTCTTTTGGCCGGCGCACGATATGGGTGCGGATTGGGGCCCGAAGAGCGGGTGGCATCCGACGAGGTTGACCCCCATCCGGATCCCCGGTGTGTTGTGCATGACCTTGCATGGGTGGCTTTTGACCGAGCAGGTGTCCATGACGGTCGTTCCGGGTTTGAAGAACGGCGCGTAGCTGGCGAAGCAGTCTTGGAATGCCCGGATGGGGACGCAGAAAATGACGACGTCTGACCCTTCCACGGTTTTGGGGTTTGTCTCGCCGAGCAGTTTGGGGTGGAGGGAGACGAGTTCGAGTTGGGATGCGAGGTATGTCCCGAACCTTCCGTTTCCGATAATGGTGATTTTCACGGTTTTGTTTTTGGGTGGTGGTTGGAATTCTTGCAAGTTTTTGGTTAGGTGTTTTGTTGGTTAAACCAGAGCGAGAGTATTCTTCTGATCCGTTTTCTTCTGGCTTCCCTGTTGATTTCCTTGGCGGATTCCCTGAGCTTTTTTGCGGCGGCTTCTTCCTTCTGGTAGTTGTCCCATTGGGTTTGTGCCGTCTTTTCGAGTTCCTTGGCTTTGTTGCAAAGTATGTCGCGTTCCGGGCCTTTGGGGATTTGTGTGGCGGCGGCCCAGAATGCCCGTGCGTCCATCCCCGTTTTCATGGCGGCGTTGAGATGGGTGACCGCGTTTTCTTGGTGGTTTTGGATAAGGGGGTTCAGCTGCATCGGGTTTGCTGGATTCTGTTACTTGATTGCTTTAACTGGGTGTTTTGTGACGATGTTGCCTAGGGATTCGCGGCCTTTGATTGCCAGTTCTCCCATATCAAACTCGAAGTCTTTCTTTCTGGCTTTGCTGTCTTCTGTCAGGACGACTTTGACCGTGGGCGGCTTCTCGGTTTTGTTTTGCACGAGGAGGTAGTGGGCGATGTTGGTTTCTTTGCCGCCGCACAGCGGGTAGGCTCGGTCCCTGGTGAAGCCGGATCCAATCTGGAAGCGTTTGGCGTAGGTGATCCCGCTTTCCGTGTCTGTGTAGATGAGGTTGTAGACGGGGGCGTCCCCATTTTTTTCGACCGTTCTGGCGTCGAGGAGCCCCTCGGCGTAGAAGAGTTTGTCGGCGGGCCGGTTGATTTTCAGGACGCCGTTTTTCCCGATGGCGGCCACGTCGGTCATGGAGTTGACCTCGAACGGCAGCGGCGCTTCTTTGCGCATGACGGGTCCGGTTCCGATGAACCCCAGCTCCTGGTTCCAGTAGATTTTTGTGTTGGAGAGGACGACTGCGCCCACAACCACTTTTTTGAACGGTTCGGTGGTGATTTGCGACCGCCGTGGGTATTGTTTTCCGTATTTCTCTTTGAGGGCCTCAAAGTATTTGATCGTGTGGGAGTTGATGCGGGAAAGTTTTTTGCGTGCTTCCTCCATGGCGGCATCGGTGGCCTCGATGTCCCGTTGGTTTTGGGATTTGTCGTATTTTCCGATGCGCCGGATCTTGATTTCCGTCAGGTGGTTGAGGTCATCCTCGCTGATTTCCCGGCGTAGGTTTTTGACGTGTTTGTCCAGCTCCCGTTTGATATTTTGGAGGGCGATCTCATGTGTTTCTGCCCTCTCGATTTCGAGGTAGATCCGGTTCTCGATGAATATTCTCTCCAGGTTGAGCAGGTGCCATTTTTGGGAGAGTTCGTCGATTTTGAGCTCGAGTTCTCTGCGCAGGAGGTCTTTTGTCCGGGCTGCCGAGTAGTGGACGATGTCGGAGACCCCTAGGGATTCCGGTTTGCGGTTTTTGATGACCACTGCGTTGGGGGCGATGGTGGATTCGCAGATGGTGACCGCGTAGAGGGCTTCTTTGACGGTTTCCGGATCCTGTCCCTGGGCGAGTTCGATCAGGATGTCGACGCTGTCGGAGGTGAACGACTCCACCTTTTTGATTTTGATCCGCCCGTCCCGGTGGGCGTCCTCGATCGATGCGACGAGGAGTTCCGTGTTTTTGCCGTAGGGCAGGTCGGTGATCTTGAGGTTTCCTTTTTCGATGACGATGGTTGCTCGGGATCGCACTCGGCCGCCGGACTTGCCGTCGTTGTATCCGCTCACGTCCAGAGTTCCGCCCGTCGGGTTGTCTGGATAGAGGATGAACGGCTCGTCTTTGAGCGAGGCGATGCAGGCGTCGAGGACCTCGTTGAAGTTGTGGGGCAGGATGATGGATGCCATGCCGACTCCGATCCCCTCTGTTCCCTGACAGAGGAGGAGCGGGAATTTGGCGGGGAGGTAGACGGGCTCCTGGCTGCGTCCGTCGTAGTTGGGGACCCATTCTGTCAACTTGTCGTTGAAGAGGGTTTCTCGGGCGAGCGGGGTCAGGCGGCCTTCGATGTATCGGGGGGCTGCGGCTTCGGCACCGGTGAGCCGGTTTCCCCAGCTTCCTTCCGTGTCGACGAGGTAGCCTTTCTGGCCGAGTCCGACGAGGGCTCCGAAGATGCTCATGTCCCCGTGTGGATGGTAGCGCATGGCGTGTCCGATGATGTTGGCGACTTTGTTGAGCCGCCCATCATCGAGGTCTTTGAGCGAGTGCAGAATGCGTCGCTGCACGGGTTTTAAGCCGTCATCAATGTATGGGATGGCGCGGTCGAGCGTGACGTAGCTTGCGTATTCTGTGAACCATTTGATGTAGAGTTCTTCCAGCGGGACGATGTGGTTTTTGGATGACATGGTTTATGCTCCGAGGAGGACTTCGTGTTGGAGGTTGTCGCAGATGAAATCGCGGCGTTCCGGCGTGTTTTTTCCGAGGCAGAAGGTGAGGATGCTTTTGACATCCGAATCCGGGTCGAGGAGGAAGGGTTCGAGTTTGATGTCGTCGTTGATGAAGGCTTTGAAATCCTTCGGCTTGATTTCGCCGAGCCCTTTGAACCGGGTGATCTCGGGTTTGCCGCCGAGTTTTTTGATGGCCTTGTCTTTTTCTCCCTCGTTGTAGCAGTAGATGGTCTCCTTTTTGTTCCGGACCCGGAATAGCGGGGTTTGGAGGAAGTAGACGTGGCCGGCCCGGACGAGCTCGGGGAAGTATTGGAGGAAGAAGCATCCGACGAGCATGCGGATGTGCATGCCGTCCACGTCGGCGTCGGTTGCGATGACGACGTTGTTGTATTTGAGCCCGGAGAGGTCTTCTTGGATCCCGAGGGCTTTGATGAGGAGGTGGAATACGGGCTGTTTGTAGATGAAGCTGCGGTCGATCCCAAAGCAGTTGTCCGGCTTTCCTTTGAGCGGGTAGACCGCTTGGTATCTGGCGTCGCGGGCTTCGGCGACGGAGCCGCCTGCGGAATCGCCCTCGGTGATGAAGATGGTCGTCTTGAGTTTGAGTTCCTGCTCGCTTTTGAGCGTGCTGGTCAGGTGGACCTTGCATTCCTCGAGCTTGGGGATTTTCAGCTTGGCCTTGTTTTCGGTTTCTTTGGCCTTGTCCCGAATCCCCGCCATTGCTTTGCGCTCGGTCTCGTTCCGGAGGATTTTTTTCTGGAGGAGCTCTTGCAGGTCGGGGTTTTTGTGGAGGTGGTTGTCGAGGGTGTGCAGGAACTCGCCGAAGAAGGTTTTGAGGGGGAGGCCCTGTGGCGTCCCGTCTTCTGCGGGGGGCATGGTGTGGGTGGCCCCGAGTTTTGTTTTGGCTTGTCCCTCGAACATCGGGGATTGGATTCTGATGGAGAGGGCGGCGGCGATGCCGCTTCGGATATCCACCGCATCGTATTCTTTCCCGAAGTGGGTCCTCAGGGTTTTGACGATCGTTTCCCGGAGGGCGGCCACGTGCGTCCCGCCTTGATAGGTCTCCTTGCCGTTGACGAACGAATAAATTTCCTCGCTTTGGTGATCCGCGTAGGTGAAGGCGAGTTCGATCTCGTCGGAGGATTGTGGGTCCTGGAGGTGGATTGGTGGGAAGATGACCTCTCCCAGCCGGCTGCCGAGTTTTTGTTCGAGGAGGTCGAGTAGTCCTTTCTTGCTCTGGAATGTTTTTTGTCCTTCGTCGGTGGTCAGGCTGATCTCGAGGCCGGGATTGAGGCAGGCCGAATTGAAGAGGATGGCTTCCACGTATTCCATTAGGTAGGCGTAGCCGCCGTGGAATATCGTGGGGTCTGGGGTGAAGCTGACTTCGGTTCCGCTAGTCCAGGACGCATCCTTGTTTTTCTTGATGCCCGTGTCTTCCAGAAGTTTTCCTTTGGAGAAGCTGGCCGAGCGGTATTTTCCTTCGCGGGTGCAGGTGATGGTGAGTGCGTTTGAAAGTGCGTTGACGGCTTTGCTTCCGACTCCGTGGAGCCCGGAGGAGCGTTTGAAGGCCTTGTCGTCAAATTTGCCGGATGTGTTCATCAGGCTGATGCAGTCAACTACTGATCCCAGCGGGATTCCGCGGCCTTGGTCTTTGACCCTTACGGTCTGGGTGCCATCCTCGTTGGTTTTGATTTCCATTTCGATGCGGGTTCCGGCATTCATGCGGAACTCGTCGATCGAGTTGTCGAGGATTTCTTTGAGCAGGACGTAGATCCCGTCGTCGTGGCTTTTCCCGTTTCCGGTTCGCCCCACATACATCCCGGGGACTTTTCGCACGTGCTCGATCGGGTCTATGTTCCGGATGTTGCTTTCGTCGTATTGGGTTTGGGTTTTGGACATCGCGTTTGTTATCTGGTTTGCCGGGTGAGGAGGCAAGGGCGAACGTTCTGGATTGTTAAGGCAGGAGGGCTTTGTTGTGCCAGAAGAGGAATGATTTGCGCAGGGCGGCCTCAAATTCTTCGGGGCTCATTTTGGTGCTCGTTCCTCCTGAAATCAGTTGTTTTTTGCAACGAGCCTGCAAAGTTCTATAAATTCGTTTTCTTCTAATGCACGTTTGGCTATATTTACGTGCTTGTCTAGCCATTGGATATTTTCTTTTGTATATCCTTTCCAGCTGAAGCTGTTTTCTCCTTTTTTTGGTTTGCATCCGCAACTTTTGTTTTTTAGAAATTGGCCGTAGCTCATTTTCCGGATTGCCCCGCAGTTGCATTTGACTAACCATAATCGTTTGTCCCATCTCCGTTCCTTTGAATCTCCGATATGGTTAGTGCATCATGGTTCTCTTGTAGTTTGTCTTGTTGAGGCACTATGGCATTATAGTTTTGTTGTGCCAGAACAGGAAGGATTTTTTAATGGCTGCTTCAAATTCTATTGCAGTCATTTTTGTTTTGGTTCCTCCGTTTCCTTCCCAAGAAAAATGATTATGTAGCAAGGTGTCGGGGGGCATGGGTTGATCTTCCTCGGAGATCTTGGTGAGGAAGGTGATGACTTCATAGTCTGCGGTGGTGTCGGAGTTTTCGTTTTCCTCGGCGAGCACGCCCTTATGGTAGAGGACGGCATCGACGGCGACGAGCGGATCGGGCTGGATGTCCCGCATGGGGTGCCAGAACGAGTTGTGGATGACCCGGATCTGCTTGCGGGGCTCCTCGTTTTCTTGGCGTCGGGAAAACGTCCCTTCGAGCCGGTCCCCGTCCTGCAGGGTGACAATTTGGCCTTTGAAGTGTTCTGGTTTGACGGGGACGAGGATGACGCCGTCCCGGTAACCGGGTTTGGCGAAAGGGATGCCGGCTGTGATCTCCGGTAGGAGATTTTCTAGGGGGATTTTGCAGGCGTTCTGGTCGCGGCCTTTACAAAAAGGGCTGATGATGATTTTTGGGCTCAATTTTCTTTTTGGGTTTTGAGTGTGGCGACGGCTTTGCGGATTTGGGATTTGAGTTCACCCATCCGGTCCACAGTCCGCTCGTTGATCTGGGTGAGGACGCTGGCGTATTCCTCGTTGTGGTATTGGCTCCGGATGTGGGCGACCTCGTGGGCGCCGATGGAATAGAGCCGGGCGTAGTCCTGGCAGGACAGGTTGATTTTCCCGTCGGTGTCCAGCGGGTTGATATAGAGGATATGCCCTTCGTTTTCTTCTTCTTTTTGCGTTTTGCACATGCCTCCGATGCTGTTTCCAAATACGAATCCTGGGAGGTATCGGATCTCCTCGCCAAAGATGTCGTGGAGTGTTTCGAGGAAGAACTGGAGGGTTTCGTCCCAAGCGAGGAGGAGCTTGAGCCGGTTGCCGCTGATCGCTTCCTTGTGGAAGCGGCGGGCGGAGGCGTTCAGATGTTTTGGGGCGTCTTCGTAGTGGACGGAGTATTCGTAGGGGAAGGGGGCTTCCGGGGCGAGCGCGAGCTCTCCCGTGCAATAGGCGGCGGCAGCGAACCCACCGTGCCAGAGGACTTCCGATGTGCCGGCCATGCTGGCTTTGGGTTGCTCCTCGGTTTTTTCTTCCGCGTTATCCCTCCGCTTTCCGATGGTTTTGAATTTCCCGAAGATTTCGGTTTTGTTAAGCGAGCAGTCCCGCGAGAGGGATTTGTTGTCGATGGTGATTTCCGTGATGAAGGTGTTGAGCTCGTGCTGGGCATCGTGCTTCATCTGGTCTCGGGAGACCGTGAGGATCTCGCGGGATTTCTGCGGGTCGATTTCCAGGATCGCGCTGGTTTTGCAGGCGATGTATCGGGTGAACATGGCGACCCCTCGGACGCGGGCGATGGCGCAGTATTCCCGTTGCTTGGTGGTGTGCACGCTGCCAAAGGAGAGGACGCGTGTGGCCTTCCGGCGGTAGAGCCAGTTGGAAAACCCTTCTTTGTTGATGGTGACGCTGCAGGGGAGCTGGCAGGTCTCCAGGTATTGTCGCAGGGCGTATTCCATGCGGGACGCCGTGGATTCGGAGAGGGCTACCGATACGATGCAGCCCTTGAGGAAGGGGTGGTTGTTTTCCACGGAGAACGATCCGCCCTGGCCTTTGCACAGGAGGTTTTGCGTGCGGATCTCGTAGGAGTCGTGGGCGAAGCAGGTGAGGATGCGTGCCCGCCCGTGCCCCCCGATGGTGTCTGCACCTTCCTTCCCGGTGGCCCCCAGCTGGAAGTAGATATTGCGCATGGTGTCCTCGTTCATTCCCGGCCCGTTGTCGGAGAATGTGATGGTGCAGATTTGGGAGGGGTCTTCGTGGAGGGCTTTGATTTTCTCGTAGGCGGCTTTGGCCGGCTGGAGTTCCGCGAGGAATTTGGAGGGGTCTGCTCCGCTTGCGGAGGCGCCATCAGCGAGGCTCTGGAGCTCCTCGATTTTTTCCTCTTCTCTGTCTGGGTCGACTTGGTGGATGGTGATCTCGATGCGCGAGCAGTTTTCGTCCACGGAGTTCTGGACGAGTTCGCGCCAGAATGCCTTTTCCCATTCCGAGTAGTTGTTGAGTTCGTGTTTGAAGAAGCGTGGGGATATCCCGATAGTTTCCATGTTGTTTGTGCGTTGTCGTTGGGCCGCGAGGCTTTTTTGCCTTGCGGTTTGTGAGGTTAGGGGAGCGTCAATTCCACTCCCGCCAGGGTTTGGCGATGAGGAGGGAGGTGCAGGCCGTGAGGAGCGCTGCCCCTCCGGTGCTGATGAGAAGTTGTGTGGTGTTCTGTTCGAGCAATACGCTTCCGATACAGGCGGCTCCGATGGTGAAGAGGATGCCGATCATCCAAGGGATTTTCCCTGGCCGGTGGCGCGGGGATTCTTGGAGGTTGCGCTGGCAGCCCCAAGTGGCAAGGATCCCGATAAGGGTGCTGAGAAGAAGAATTCCCATACCCCCATTCTGCGACTTTTGGGCGCTGGGGTCAAGCCGGCGAGGTGAGCGCACCAATTTTGGTGGCGCAGCCGATGCAGGCGGGCACTTTTCCGAGGCTGGGGTGGCTGATGTTTGTGGTGGCCGGTTTCTGGCAGAGGGTAAATACTTTGCAGGATGCGTTCTGGTCGGGAAGGAAGTGGGTGAGTTTTTCTCGGAGCCATTTCATACCGTTCGGGGTATTCTGATCGCAGGTGATCCCGTCTTCGTCGGGGGCGATGACGCTCCAGCGGGATTCGTTTCTCAGCTTGTGGAATCGAAACCCGACGGATTCTGCGAGTTTG
>Ga0247844_1005198_pt1 | contig 16793 bp, 9 predicted proteins | sample LaCtaG_FD_192421 | JGI IMG/M metagenome (GOLD analysis project Ga0247844, IMG submission 192421) | Freshwater microbial communities from meromictic Lake La Cruz, Castile-La Mancha, Spain - LaCruzMarch201714.5m_1 | ecosystem: Environmental > Aquatic > Freshwater > Lake | place: Spain: Castile-La... | reverse complement strand
TGATTGATAATTTGTTCACAAAACACAACGAAATAAATCAAAATAAGACCGAAATGAAATTGAATCATTTTGGATCAATAAGATTGTTGAAAAAAATAGGGTGTTTTCTTTCTGACACTATTTATTCAATAATCGGTCTGAGATATTATTAAACTCCAAATCCATGCAAGCAATCATCTCTTGATAGAAAATAGTATTTTGTTCAGCATTCGATTCTTTCGAACCATTTTTCCAAAGCCCTGGGCGCTTGATGGAATTATTGCGGTGTTGCTCAATGTTCAAAAGCAATATGGATTGAAATTTCAGTTGCTTGGAAAGTAAAGCACTGTTTTCCTTTTCCTTTTCAACCAGAGCATGCTCTTGCATCAGCAATTGTTTCTGCGATTCTAATTGTTGTTTTTTTACTCGTATTTGCCAAAACAAAACCAGCACCACAAACGTACTAAGTATTAAAAGTATAATTAGTATTACGATACCATATTGTTTGTTTTTGATAGTCAACTGCTGTTTGGCAATCTGTAAACCTTGGTATTTGTATTTTGTTTCCAATCCTGCAAAGCTGACATCAAGTTTGGTTTTGTACAATGAATCTATGGCATCGATTGCTTTTGAAGCATACAGCAGGGCTAGGTTCAATTTGCCTTCCTTTTCGTATATTTGTTGCCACAATACATAATAATCGGGTGCCATTTCATGTAACTCTTTTACTTGGTTCAAACAGTACCGTGCTGAATCAGTATTTCCGGTACGGACATATACATTGGCTTGCAAAAACCATCTATTACTGTTGTAAATTTCGGCAGTAGTTACAGGTACTTTATTGTAATAGTAGAGTGCCTGATGATAGTTTTTTTGTTTTAGATATACAGAGCCAAGATTACGATAAATAGCTGAAATCAATAAAGTGTCATTTAAACTTGTAGCCATTTTTTCAGCTAATAAACAGTTGATGATTACACTGTTAAAACTTGATAACCTCAAATACTCGGTACCTAAATTTAGTAACCCAATAATACTATTATAACTGTCGTTTATTTTTTTGAATGATTGATAGGAGCGTTTGAAATAGTTGATAGCACTATCAGTTTTCCCTTGTGTTTTATACATTTGTCCTTTGTCGGCATACACTAACGCCTTCAGTTTGTCATTCTCTGTTTTGTCGGCATATTCTTGTGCTTTGAGCAAGGCATCGGCTTGCCAATTTACGTCCCCTTTATTATTGGCCACCCGTGCGGTGTAAAACCAGGCGTAGGCTGCATGTTGTGGTTCGGATTCGCTGTAATAATCGGTAGCAATGTGTATCAATGAGTCCGATTCCACCTTGATGTCTTGTTTATCCAGCGCCTGGCTCATCAGCAAGGCATACAAAGCTCTGTAGGAAGGGGTAAATAAACGGTTTTGATTGATGTGTTTTAATACATGAAAAGCCGAGTCGGGGGCAGTGTCCATGAGCTGTTCGGCTTGGTTCAGCTCCTTGGAGTAATTAGTACAACCTACAAAACAAATACACAAAAGTGAAATGAAATAGCTCCGTAGATGTTGCATTTATTTTAAATTTGATTTATCAGAATGCAAATGTAGTTAAATTAACTCAGATAACAATAATTTAAAAGATGGATGGGTATTTAGTAATAGCATGACTTGCAATCAAACTATTACTTGGTTGTGAGATGGTTATACAGTAATAGCATGACTTGAAGTCAAACAATTATTTGGTTGTGATATGATTATTCAGTAGTAGCATGACTTGAAGTCATACTATTACTAAGGATGGCTTACCCCTTATTTCCCCGTAATAATCCTTTTCACCTCGCTCAGTTTGTTCAAGGCTTGAAGCGGTGTGAGGTTATTGACATCCAGGTTTTTAATCTCGTCGCGGATTTGTTCCAGCACCGGATCGTCCAGTTTGAAGAAGCTCAGCTGGTAACCTTCGCGATGGTCCGCAATTTCGCCGATGGGTTTGGCAACTCCCGATTGGCGGTTGTCCGTTTCCAGTTGTTTCAGTATCTGTTCCGAGCGCTTGACAATGCTTTGTGGCATGCCCGCCATTTTGGCCACATGTATACCAAAGCTGTGTGCGCTGCCACCCGCCACCAGTTTGCGCAGGAAGATGATTTTCTTTTCCACTTCTTTCACCGACACGTTGAAGTTTTGTATGCGCGCAAAGGATTTCTCCATTTCGTTTAACTCATGATAGTGTGTTGCAAAAAGCGTTTTGGCCTTGCAAGTAGGATGTTCGTGAATGTATTCCACTATGGCCCAGGCAATGGAAATGCCATCATAGGTACTTGTGCCCCTTCCCAATTCGTCGAAAAGCACCAGACTGCGGTTGGAAAGGTTGTTCATGATGCTGGCCGCCTCGTTCATTTCCACCATAAAGGTTGATTCTCCCAAGGAAATATTATCACTGGCACCTACACGCGTGAAAATCTTATCTACCACACCAATGGTGGCACTTTCTACGGGCACAAAACAGCCAATCTGAGCCATCAGCGTAATGATGGCCGTTTGGCGCAACAGGGCAGATTTACCCGACATGTTTGGTCCGGTAATGATGATGATTTGCTGCGTTTCGTTGTCCAGATACACATCGTTGGCAATGTAACTTTCGCCAATGGGCAGTTGTTTTTCAATCACCGGATGGCGACCTTGCTTGATGTCCAACACATCGGTGTCGGTTATTTCGGGACGAACATATTTATTTTCTGTAGATACTTTGGTAAACGAAAGCAGGCAGTCCAGTTGTGCTATCAAGTTGGAATCGAGCTGAATGGCGGTAATATAATCTATCAACCCCAAAACCAATTCGTTGAACAATCGGGTTTCTATGGCCAGAATTTTCTCTTCGGCACCAAGTATTTTCTCTTCGTAAATCTTGAGTTCTTCGGTAATATAGCGCTCTGCACTCACCAGCGTTTGTTTGCGAATCCAGGTTTCCGGCACTTTGTCTTTGTGCATGTTGCGCACTTCAATGTAATAGCCAAACACGTTGTTGAAACTTATTTTCAGACTTGGAATACCCGTAGTGGCACTTTCGCGCTCCTGTATTTTTTGCAAAAAGTCTTTGCCCGAAAAAGCCAACTCTCGCAACTCGTCCAAACCTGCATCTACTCCCGTACGAATAACTCCACCACGGTGAATGAAATTGGGCGGGTCGTTGGAAATTTCGGCATCTATTTTCCCCGAGATGTTGCTGCAGGCATTCAGCTGGTCGGCTATCTTGCGCAGTGTCTCGTTCTCCGACTGCGCACAAGCAAACTTTATTGGTTCAATGGCTTGTAGGGCCACTTTGAGCTGCACCACTTCGCGTGGATTGATGCGACCAACCGCCACTTTGGAGATGATACGTTCCAAATCACCTATCAAGGCAATGTTTTGTTCCAATAAAAGTTTCAATTCGGGATTCTTGAAGAAATGCTCCACCACGCTCAAGCGTTCGTTGATGGGTTTCACATCTTTCAGCGGAAAAGCCACCCACCTACGGAGCATACGCGCTCCCATTGGGCTGATGGTTTTGTCGATAATATCCAGCAGCGTGCGTCCGCCCTCGTTTATCGTTCCATACAATTCAAGGTTACGAACCGTAAAGCGGTCGAGCCACACGAAACGTTCTTCCTCAATGCGCGATAGCTGCGTGATGTGTCCCGTTTGTTGGTGATGCGTCAAATCCAAATAATGCAAAATGGCACCGGCAGCTATCACTGCATTGGGCAAGTTGTCAACGCCAAATCCTTTGAGGTTCTTGGTTTCGAAATGCTTCAACAGGCGCTCGTTGGCCGAATCGGGTCTAAAAGCCCAATCTTCCAAAGCGTAGGTAAAGAACTTGTTTCCAAAAATAGCTTCAAATTCCTTCCGTTTATTTCTATCGAAAATAACTTCTTTGGGGCTAAAGCTATTGAGCAGTTTATCAATGTATTCTGCAGTTCCTTCGGCCACCAAAAATTCACCTGTTGAAATATCAAGAAAGGAAATACCCACTTGATTTTTATTCAGATAAACGCTGGCAAGGAAGTTGTTTTCTTTGTGGTTGAGTGTTGTATCGCTGTATGAAACACCGGGAGTCACCAGTTCCGTCACGCCGCGTTTCACTATTTTCTTGGTCAGTTTTGGATCTTCCAGCTGGTCGCAAATGGCCACGCGCATACCTGCTCTTACCAGTTTTGGCAAATAAGTATCGAGTGCATGATGCGGAAAACCAGCCAGTTCTATGGTTTTGCCCGAACCGTTGGCCCGTTTGGTGAGCGTAATGCCCAGCACGCTTGATGCCTTGATGGCATCGGCAGAAAAGGTTTCGTAGAAATCACCGCAACGAAAAAGCAAAATGGCATCGGGATGCTTTGCTTTGATTTCGTTGAATTGTTTCATCATCGGCGTTTCTACTATATCGTTGTTCATAGGAGTAGGAAAAAATGACCCCAAATCCGCAAGTTAGTGGAGATTGAAGTTAGTGTTGTTTTACATAAAAAGACCCGTAATTAATCCATTTTATGTGGATTAATTACGGGCTACAAAGTTAGTATTGTTTTTCAAGTTAGCAATACCAAATATTTCAAGACATTCTTTTTTTGATTTGCGATTTGTTGTGTCATTTGCGCCTATTTGTGGAAGGCAGGTTCAAACTCTTATTCTGTTAAAGCTTGGGGTTAAATCAAAATAAGAAGTATTTTTCTAATCCTTTTTTATCCGTTTATCCGCGAAAATCAGCGTTCTATTCTTATTTTTTATACAGATTTCTTTATTTCAATGGTACAAACAGCCCATCAATGGCGGCCGTCATTTTCGACCACAAGAATTTCTTTTTTTCGATGCGGATATTTTCAATCATAAGTTTTGAACGTCCATTACTGAAAAAATCAACCATGGCATCTGCAATTTGCTTTTTGTCAACTTCAACCACGTAGCCCACTTTGCCGTCGGGAATGGTTTCGGCCAATCCGCCCACGTTGGTTACCAACATAGGTTTTTCAAAATGATAGGCAATCTGACTCACACCACTTTGGGTAGCCGAACGGTAAGGCTGTGCAATCAAATCGGCCACGCTGAAGTAGTTTTTTACTTCGCTGTCGGGAATAAAACTAGTGCGCAATTCCACCAAGCCCTCCAATCTCAATCGGATAATCAACTCCAGATAAGGTTCCGGATTTTCGTAGAATTCTCCGGCAATAATCAGTCTTACAGGGAATTTCCGAAGCCTTTCATCCGCAAACGCTTCCAGCAGTAAATCCAATCCTTTGTATTGACGGATAAATCCAAAAAACAAAATGTAAGGTTTCTCTTCGTGAAGTCCAAGTTTCATGGCCGCTTCTTGTTTTGTCAAAACATCACCATAATGGTCATAAATGGGGTGAGGCGAAACAATTTTGGGTTTGTGGTCAGAATCAAAATGATTGATGTCTTTAATCACCGATTCGGCCATGGCTACAAAACCATCCATTGCTTTTACAAAATAGCGTGGGAAAATTTTATCAAGAATGGTTGGTTCATGCGGTATCATATTGTGTATGAGCGCCACCATTTTGGTTTTTGGTAAGCGGGCAGCACGTGCAATGGTGCCCAAACAAGGAGCCATAAACGCCATCCAATAACAGTAAATCACCATGTCGGGTGATTTTTGTTTGATTTCGCGTCCCACCTTCACCCAACTTAAAGGGTTTACGGCGTTTATTTTGCGAGAAATTTTTAAATCAGTTGGTGCTTTCTCGGTTGACAACTGCGTTTGTCCAGGGAATAAAAATCCGGGATATTGCACAGTGAATGTTATAATTTCTACGTCATGACATTGCTTTACGTATTCACGTGCCAAACGTTCGTTGTACGCAGCCAGACCACCTCGATAGGGGAATGCGGTTCCTACAATTATTATTTTCATACTAACCAGTTTAATGAATGCATATTATATTAAAATGTTGATAATTAAAGCCAACATGTTAACACCCTTGTTTTCCTTTTGCAAAAGTACGAAATAATTCATTGGGGTGGGCAATTTTAATGACTATTTTTTTTATTCCAAAATGAAATGTGACTTGATAAGACTTGTTATTTTTCAGCTTTTTTGTCATAAAACAGAAAAAGAAACCCTAGAAAAATGATAGTATACACAATTCCTTTTTGTATTTTTGTAAGCAGCAATATGTCATTGAAACAGCTGAAATAGAATTTTGTGTTTGCTGCAATAGTAAGAAAACCAATGATATAACGAGAATTTAAATTGTTATTACAGACTTTCGAATACATTGCTTGTATGAAAAAGATTGTTTTAATTATGTACCTCACAATATTCTTACTGCCTTTGCTGAGTGCCCAAAAAGTTGGACTCGTTTTAAGTGGAGGAGGAGCAAAGGGAATTGCCCACATAGGCGTGTTAAAAGCATTGGAAGAAAACAACATTCCGGTCGATTATATTGCGGGAACTTCAATGGGAGCTATCGTGGGAAGCTTGTATGCAATGGGTTATACGCCCGACGAGATAATCGACATCTTTAAATCCAATGATTTTAAGTACTGGTCATCCGGAGAAATAGAATCAAACTACATTTATTATTATCGAAACGGCGACCACAAGCCTGATTTCATCAAACTGAAATTTAAGATTAACAAGCAGGACACGCTCGACATTAGGTCCAAGATTCTACCAGCCTACCTGGTGTCGCCACGACAGATGAATTATGCTTTCGTACCCCTATTTGCGCAGGCCAATGCAGTGGCTCGTGGCAATTTCGACAGTCTATTTGTACCATTTCGTTGTGTGGCTTCTGATATTTTTCGAAAGGAAACAGTTATTTTTCGTCGTGGCGTATTGGGCGACGTGATTCGTGCTTCTATGACTTTTCCGTTCAGATTTAAACCCATAATGATTGATAATAATTTGCTGTTCGATGGGGGTATTTACAACAATTTTCCGGTAAACGTGATGCGCGATGATTTCAAACCTGATTTTATGATTGGCAGCGTAGTTTCCAATAATCCAGAAAAACCTGACGAACAGGATGTTATGACGCAGATTGAGAATATGATAATGAAACATACCAATTATGATATTCTCAAAACAGAAGGTGTATTGTTGCGGTTTGATTTAAAGAACATCAGCACTTTTGATTTTTCAAGAATTGACGAATTGGTCAAAATTGGCTATGACTCAACAATGCATAATTTGGCTGAAATCAAATTACGCGTTCCTCGATCGGTTTCATTGACCGAATTATCTCAAAAACGTAAAGCCTTCCGAAGTCGTTTCCCAGCCCTTAAGTTCCAGAATGTGATTGTTGAAGGTGTTGACAGTCTACAAAAAAGATATGTGGAACGCACCTTTCACTACGATAATTATGTGTTTGATTTAAAAGAGTTTAAACAGGCATATTTTAAATTGATTTCGGATGATAAAATTTCGGAAGTGATTCCGCACGCTATTTATAATCCTGCTAATGGATTATTTGATTTGGTGTTGAATGTCAAAACTGAAGACCACTTGAAAGTACTTTTTGGGGGCAATATATCTTTGTCCAATTCCAATCAGGCTTACGTTGGATTGTCCTATCAGAACCTGACCCAATATGCACAAACAGCCTATCTGGATGCTCATTTCGGACGGTTTTATAATGCTTTGAGACTGGCTACAAGAATTGACATACCCACAAAACTTAATTGGTACCTGAAATTATCTCTCACGCTTCATAAATTCAACTACATGGATGGAAATAGTTTGTTTTTTGACAACAGTCAGCCGACTATTTTTAAACAGACTGAAGCATACGGTAAGTTCTGTGTCGGATTTCCTTTTACCATGAATGGACGGATGGAATTTGGTTCAGGTTATGGATGGTTAACCGATTATTATCCACGTAACAATGGATGGGGCACCACTTCAGGTATTAATGAAAAGAGCACCTATTCAACTGGTTGCGTTTACGGACGAATGGAAAGTTACACCCTCAATCACACCATGTACGCCACAAAAGGGTATAATTATTCCACGTCCATCTATTTATTTGGAGGTGTCGAGAACTTCAATTCAGGCACTAATACAATCCAAAAAACGGAAGTGTGGCTCCAATATCGGGCAAAAATGGACCGTTATTTTCCAGTCTTGCCGCAGTTTAGTATGGGTTTATACGGCGAATTGGTTTACTCAAACCGAAATCTATTACAAAACTATACCGCAAGTATCATTCAAGCTCCCAGTTTTCATCCAACTCCACACAGCAAAACCGTATTTAACGAAGCTTTTAGTGCCAATCAATTTGCTGCCATTGGTCTAAAACCCATTTATAACCTAAGCAAACAACTACATATCCGTGAGGAATTGTATGGTTTTGTGCCCTACAAAACGATCTCTCGCATGTACGATAATGCGACCATTTATAGCAAACCGTTTAATTCCTTCCAATTCCTATCCGAAACTTCCCTGGTGCTCAATTTCAAAGTGGCTTCTGCTACCCTGTTTGTAAATTACTACAGCTCGCCAACAAGGAATTGGAATTTTGGAGTAAATATTGGATTCCTACTTTTTAATTCTAAGTTTATGGAATAAGATTATTTTACTTTGTTTACGCTATTCCATTTATCTATAGTCGATTGTTTGTCAGCACTTTTTGAGAAATTAATCCCATAGCGGTTCATGCGGTCATATTGTCCATGCACTTTCTGTTCAAAAAAAGTATACTCTTTTTTCTCCGGCATGGTCCACAAACATTCAATCATGGCCAACGCGCGCGGATATACCATGTACTCCACTTGCGCCGTGGTTGTTATAAATTCAGCCCATACATTGGCTTGTCCGCCCAATATGTGTTTGGCTTGCTCGGTGGTTAGCTCTTTTGGAGTTGGGTCAAAAGTGTACACTTGCTGTAATGGCAAGAACTTGTTGTGCGGAAATGCAGCTGGCTCTTCGGCTTCAACGCCCTGATAATAGTCGAAATAGCAATGCGTGCCAGGCGTCATTACCACATCGTTGCCATGTTTTGCAGCCTCAATGCCGCCCTTGATGCCGCGCCACGACATGATGGTGGCAGTTTGGGTTACGCCTCCTTCCAAAATCTCGTCCCAGCCAATAATCTGTTTTCCTTTGGGTTGAACATATTTTTCAATGCGGTTGATAAAATAGCTTTGAAGTTTATGTTCATTTGCCAAATTCTCGGTTTTCATTTTTGCCTGGCATTTTATGCAGCGTTCCCAACGTGTTTTTCTGCACTCATCGCCGCCTATGTGAATATATTTACTTGGAAACAAAGGAATTACTTCATCCAAAACTCCTTGTATAAAGTCATAGGTTTTTTCGTTTCCAGCACAATAGACATCAGAAAAAATACCCCATGTAGAAGCTACGGTAAACGGCCCGCCACTGCACGAAAGTTCGGGATAAGCCGCTAGCACTGCCACTGCATGTCCTGGCATTTCAATCTCTGGAATCACCTCCACAAACCGTTCTGCTGCATAAGCCACCACTTCCTTCACCTCATCTTGTGTGTAAAATCCACCAGTGGTATCACCGTTGCATTCTTTGCGAAAAGCACTTATCTTGTTCAAAAGCGGATATTTTTTTATCTGAATTCTCCAACCTTGATCGTCAGTTAAGTGCCAATGAAAAGTGTTGTATTTATACATCGCCATCATGTCAATATATTTCAGTATGAATTTTTTATCGAAGAAATGACGTGACACGTCCAAATGTAATCCGCGATAGGAATAACGAGGTGCATCTTCAATTTCTACACACGGAATTGCCCAATTGGTGGGTACAGAATTTTCACTTTCAATGGCAGACGGGAAAAGCTGACGTAACGATTGCAGTCCGTTGAACAAACCATGAGCCGAACTTGCTGTAATAATGATTTGCCTAGGTTTCACACTTACTGAGTAAGATTCGTCATTGGCAGTTTGCTTCTTATCAAGCAGAAAAACGATAGCAGATTTGGCAGCATTAGCTGTTGAAACCTGAAATTGCAATCCCGAAGAACGGTTCAGCATTGCGGCTAATTTTTCAGCCATTGGTTTTGCTGTTTCTCCACCTCGATATTGAATTTTTGTATCATTGGTCAATGAAAAAACACCCTTGGACAAAGTAATTTTGTTGGGTTGCGGGATAATCTGAATGGTACCAACCGACTTAATTTGAGCAGACAGTTGGAAAATAATCAGAGACAGGATGAGTGGTACTAGTAACTTTTTCATTGTTTTAAATTTTAAAAAATGATTTTGTAGTATTGAAAAGACATTGACTATTTTTTTAATTTACAAAGTATTTTGAGAAAAAAAAATGGAATGAAAAGTGATAGAACTAATTCTAATTATATCAACATATTAGTTGTGAAACCATGAAAAAGTACTAAGCGCACAGTCAAAAGGGCAATACGACCAGGCGAAGATACGACAATTTCGTTATTTCTCAATAATGCGAGTTTTTGATACACCATTTTATCACTGTTAGTTATTTTGAACATCTAGTGACTTAAATTCTATTTGAATACAAGACATTCCAAGCTATTGTCATTTAGTGCAAATAAAGTATCACCACGTCTATTTTCCAATTGCCATTATTTAGCTTATCTTTGTGAATTGGGATGTCGGGAAAGATTGTTTTATAGATTTGTGATATCTTCAATTGATAATCAGTAGTTTATATCAGATTTTAATTATTATTTCTCACAACAAATATTATGCTAAACAATAAATATAGTAATTTTTATAATGACTTATTGAATGTTTTGCCTGCGGACAGAATTTATCTCGATGAAGTACGAAAACTGGCTTGGGGAACCGATGCCGGATTCTACCGTTTAATTCCTCAAATGATAGTCCGAACCGCCTCAGAAGATGAGGTGATGGCCACACTGAAACTCATCGACAAACACAATCTTCCTGTCACTTTTCGGGCTGCCGGCACAAGTCTGTCGGGTCAAGCTATTTCTGATTCTATTTTGTTGGTGGCGGGCAAGCATTGGGAAAATTATTCCGTTTCGGACAATGGCGAAACCATCACCGTTCAATGCGGCATTGTGGGTGGCAGAATCAATCAGATTCTGGCTAAATACGGCCGGAAATTGGGTCCCGATCCAGCTTCCATCAATTCGGCCATGATTGGCGGAATAGTAATGAACAACGCCAGCGGAATGAATTGCGGTGTACACGAAAATAGCTATAAAACCATTCTCGGTGCACGCATCATTTTTGCCGATGGCACTTTGCTCGATACTGGAAATGCAGAAAGTTGCCAACTTTTTAAACAAACTCATGCTGCATTTATTGCAAAAATAGATGATATCAAAAATCGCATTCGTTCTAACAGCACATTGGTAGAAAAAATCAAGCGAAAATACGCCATTAAAAACACCACTGGATTAAGTATCAATGCATTCGTTGACTATGACGATCCTATCCATATCATTGTAAATCTGTTGGTGGGTTCAGAAGGAACGCTGGCTTTTGCTTCCGAATTTACGCTCAAAACAGTGGTTGATTTGCCGTTCAAAGCCAGTTCCATGATGTATTTCCCCGATATTGTGACTGCTTCCAAAGCTGCGGTATTGATGAAAAAGCAGGGAGAGCTGGTGTATGGTGCAGAATTGCTTGACCGATTGGCGCTGAAAGCCGTTGAAGACCAAGATGGAATTCCTGCTTATTTAAAAGATTTCCCGGCTGGCGTAACTGCCGTACTGGTTGAAACCAAAAGCGATTCTCAAAAAGGGTTGGACGAAAATATTTCAGCTATCATAAAATTAATCAGCGATTTACCGACCGTAAAACCGATTGAGTTCACAGATAAAGCAGTTGAATATGACAAGCTTTGGAAAATCCGCAAAGGCGTTTTTCCTTCGGTGGGTGGTATGCGCCCCGTGGGAACTACCTGTTTTATAGAAGATTTGGCATTTCAGATAGAAGATTTGCCCAATGCCACCGATGATTTGCAGAAACTGATTGAACGGCATGGATATTCCGAAGGTGTAATTTATGGACACGCATTGGAAGGGAATTTCCATTTTATTGTCAATCTGGATTTTGACAATAAAGAGGAAGTGAATCGCTACGAAGCATTGATGAAGGACGTGGTTGAATTGGTGGTGACAAAATACGATGGGTCGCTGAAAGCCGAACATGGAACGGGCCGAAACATGGCACCTTTCGTTCAATTTGAGTGGGGAAAAGAGATTTTCGATTTGATGAAAGAAGTTAAAGATCTTTTCGACCCGAAAGGACTTTTGAATCCGGGCGTTATTTTCAATGATGATCCCGATTGCTACCTCAAGAACTTCAAATCGATGACGCCCACCAACAAACATGTGGACAAATGCATCGAATGTGGTTTTTGCGAAATAAACTGCTTGACCAGCGGATTTTCTCTTTCTGCTCGGCAACGCATTGTGGTACAGCGAGAAATTACAAGACTCAGAAATATTGGAACAGATAATCATAGATTAAAGCAACTGGAAGATGGTTTCAAGTACCTGGGCGAGCAAACCTGCGCTGGCGACGGATTGTGTTCCACCAGTTGCCCTGTGGGCATCAATACTGGCGAGCTGATTCACGATTTGCGCGCTACCAACAACCAGTCATTTCCCGCCAAACAATTGGGCGCTTTTACTGCCAATAAATTTGGCTGGATAACACCAGTTATTGCTCCCGCATTGTCGGTTGTAAATGCCGTTCACAGTGTTATTGGCACAAAAAATCTTCAATCTTTGGCCAATGGATTACGCTATATTAGTGCCAATAACATTCCACTTTGGACACCCGCCATGCCAGTAGGAATTTGTCGACCCAAAGATGTGACCGTCAATGATGGAAATCCATTGAAAGTGGTTTATTTCCCAAGCTGCATCAACCAAACCATGGGACCCGCCAAAAATGACACAGAACAAAAACCGTTGCACCTTACAATGATTGATGTTTTGCAAAAGGCAGGTTACGAGGTGATTTTTCCTGAAAATATGAAACAACTTTGTTGCGGTACAATTTGGGAAAGCAAAGGGTTTTACGTAGAAGCCGATAATAAATCGTCAGAATTAGAAAAAGCATTGCTTATAGCTTCTGATAATGGCCATTATCCAGTTTTGTGCGACCAAAGTCCGTGTTTGCACCGCATGCGGGAAACGATGAAAGCTCCTTTGCAATTGTTTGAACCAGTGGAATTTATGGTAGAGTTTCTCTTGGAAAAACTGACTTTCACCCAAACCCAAGAGCCAATAGCCATTCATGTAGCCTGCAGTATGACAAGAATGAACCTGACCAACAAAATCATCAAATTGGCGAATCTTTGTTCAACAAATGTGCTTGTACCCGAGGAAGTTGGATGCTGCGGATTTGCTGGCGATAAAGGTTTTACAAATCCAGAAATAAATAAATATGCACTTCGCAAACTACGACCTCAAATTGAGATAAACAATATAAAATTTGGATTCAGCAACAGCCGCACCTGCGAAGTTGGATTGTCAACCCATAGCGGAATATCTTATCAGTCAATAGTTTATTTGGTTGATAATTGTACGACTCCTAAAATAAAGTAAGAATGAAACTAGAAAATAAGTACCTTTAAATTCAAAAACCATGCGATTAATTATTCAACCCAATTACGAAAGTATTTCAGTATGGGCGGCCAATTACATAGCTGCCAAAATTCAGAAATTTGCACCTACCGCAGAAAAACCTTTTGTACTTGGACTGCCAACCGGCTCCACGCCCTTGAGCACCTACAAGCATTTGATAGAGCTCAACAAGCAGGGACTGGTTTCGTTCAAACACGTCATTACATTTAATATGGACGAATATGTGGGCATTGAAAAAAACAATCCGCAAAGTTATCACAGTTTTATGTGGGACAATTTTTTCAGTTTTATTGATATTTTGCCCGAAAATGCGCATGTTTTGAATGGAAATGCACCCGACCTTGAAGCAGAATGTGCTAATTATGAGCAACAAATACAAAATCTGGGTGGCATTCAGCTTTTCTTGGGCGGTATTGGTGCCGATGGACACATTGCATTCAACGAACCGGGTTCATCACTTCAATCGCGCACCCGTATCAAATCGCTGACCGAGGACACGATTCTTGTCAATTCGCGTTTTTTCAACAACGATATAAATCTAGTTCCAAAACTGGCGCTCACTGTTGGTGTTGGAACCATAATGGATGCCAAAGAAGTTTTGATTTTGGTAAACGGACATAATAAAGCGCGTGCTTTGTATCAGGCCGTTGAAGGTTCTGTTAATCATTTTTGGACCATTAGCATATTACAAATGCACCCCAATGGCATCATCGTGTGCGATGAAGCTGCCACCGAAGAACTTAAGGTAGGAACCTATCGCTATTTTAAAGACATTGAAAAGAAAGAAATAATGTAATAATGAGGGAATATTATAATTTGCTAATGAGATAATATTTTAATATGCTAAAAAGGTAATATTTATAATCTGCTAATGCGTTGTAAATACTACAGAATCAATTGCTCTTAAATTAATCAAGGATTATTTATTTTGACTATTTAACAGATTAATAAATTATCCCATTATCCCATTATCTTATTAATCCATTATCTAATTACCACATTAACCCATTAATATTATGAATTACGATTTAAGTTCCAAAATAACTCTAGAAAGAATTCCCACCCGTTATTTCCGGCCCGTGGATGCTATGGAAACAACGCGTCAGACTCGCTACGAAAAACTGTCAACGGAAATTTACGAAACCGAAGAGGAAGGTGCGAAGAATACAGCTGCGGAAATTGCAACTTTGATTCGCCTGAAAGCTTCCAAAGGTGAGAAATGCGTTTTGGGTCTTTCAGGAGGTTCGTCGCCATTGACCATTTACAAAGAATTGGTGCGATTGCACAAAGAAGAAAATTTGGATTTTAGCCACGTAATTGTTTTCAATGTAGCTGAATTTTATTCTTCAACACCCAATGTGCAACACTCCAATGCCCGATTGTTGAAAGAAAACCTTCTGGATTTTGTAAATATTCCAGCCGATAATTTCTTCACTCCCGATTCTAGCATTGTCAGGTCTGATGTTTACCAATTCTGCAAAGAATATGAACAACAAATTGAAACCGTCGGCGGACTTGATTTGGTGCTGGTGAGTGTTGGTTTGGTGGGTAATATTGCTTACAACGAACCTGGTTCTCAGGTCAGTTCCACCACTCGATTGATGTTGCTCGACAGTGTTTCCCGTCGCGATTTGAAACGTTTCTATTCCTCATTGGCAGAAGTGCCCGAAGGATCAATTTCTATGGGTATTTCTACCATTTTTGGAGCGCAAAAAGTGGTGTTGGTTGCGTGGGGCGAACATAAATCGGCCATTATTAAGGAAGTCATTGAGGGAAAAGCGGACGATACAGTACCGGCATCATTGCTTCAGTTGCACAAAAATGCGCGTGTAGTGATAGATTTGGCAGCCGCTCAGGAACTTACCAGGCTTAGTCATCCTTGGTTGGTGGGGCAATGTGATTGGACGGACAAACTGATTCGTCGCGCCATTGTTTGGCTGTGTGGTGAAACCGAAAAAGCGATTCTAAAACTGACCAACAAAGATTATAATCAAAATGGGCTGGATGAATTGTTGGCACTTTACGGATCCGCCTACAATGTGAATATCAAGATTTTCAACGACTTGCAACATACCATTACTGGTTGGCCAGGCGGAAAACCCGATGCAGATGACAGCAATCGTCCCGAAAGAGCAAAACCCTATCCCAAAAAAGTAGCTATTTTCAGTCCGCATCCCGATGATGACGTGATTTCGATGGGCGGAACTTTTCAGCGTTTGGTTGATCAACATCATGAAGTGAGTGTAATTTACCAAACTTCGGGAAATATAGCTGTTGGCGATGAAGAAGTGATTCGATACCTGTACTTGATGCGGAATATCCTGAGCAGGTTTGATAATAGCAACTCAGAACTGTTTGACAAATACAGCAAAATGCTTCATTTTCTGCAAAATGAAAAAGCGCTTGGTGATATTGATACTGCCGACATATTATACGTTAAAGGTCAGTTACGCCGAGAAGAAGCCCGAGCAGCTTGTCGTTTTGTGGGTGTAAAACCTGAGAACGTTCATTTCCTCGATTTGCCATTTTACGAAACTGGCAAAGTAAAAAAAGGTAAATTGACTGCTAAGGACGTACATATCGTGATAGATGTTTTGAAAACAATTGAGCCGCACCAAATTTTCGTGGCGGGCGATTTGGCCGATCCACACGGAACGCACAAGGTTTGTTTGGACGCCGTACTGGCAGCTTTTGAAGAAATGAAAAATGAAGCGTGGCTTAAAGCCTGCAAAATTTGGATGTACAGAGGTGCATGGGCAGAGTGGGAGATTGACCACATAGAAATGGCTGTTCCAATTAGTCCTGAGCAACTTAGACATAAACGTCAATCCATTCTAAAGCATCAATCGCAGATGGAGAGCGCACCTTTTTTGGGTAATGATGAACGATTATTTTGGCAACGTGCCGAAGACAGGAATCAAACTACTGCCATGTTGTATAACAAATTAGGACTTGCATCATATGAGGCCATGGAGGCTTTTGTAGAGTATAAAATTGACTTTAATTGATATAGAACCCTTTATAATACAATTAGTATTAAGGAGTCAAGTCTATTTGTTTCTTAATTATTATAGCAAATTTTAAAATGAGTTGTATAAAAAAGTTATAAAAGTAAATTAATATAAAACTTGATGTAGTGTTTGAAAGAAAACTTCTAATCATCAATAAGTCAATACGATACTCAAAGATAAATGTTTGAAAGTAAAGATGAATTAACCTTAATTAATTTGGCTGTTAATTATTAATTCGCTAACTTTG
>Ga0247844_1005191_pt1 | contig 16815 bp, 18 predicted proteins | sample LaCtaG_FD_192421 | JGI IMG/M metagenome (GOLD analysis project Ga0247844, IMG submission 192421) | Freshwater microbial communities from meromictic Lake La Cruz, Castile-La Mancha, Spain - LaCruzMarch201714.5m_1 | ecosystem: Environmental > Aquatic > Freshwater > Lake | place: Spain: Castile-La... | reverse complement strand
AACTTTGAGTTCGTGAAAAAGTTCAGATCTTTGTTCTGGCGTAAGGAATCCTTGCATTCAACCAGTTTATGATTTTTTATACGGGCCGTGAAGGCCCTACCTGAAATTTAAATTGCGATGGGTATACCTGCCTGCGCCATGGATAATGAAAAGAAACAGATAAGAATCATTAATGATAAAATATTCATGATCGCTCCATAGAACACATCTAGAGTTAGATATCGTAGTTCTTCGTCTTAAAATTCCGGAAAGGATTTGAAGATCAGTGGTTAGTATGCAGCTTTACAAGGAAGAGAAGTCGTTCCAAATTTTGAGACGAGGAGGGCGACGTTGTCCTTCAATGTTAAGGTGAAGATCTTGTTCTCATCTTTGCAAATGAAAGGTCCGTTGATTGACGAGCCGCAATCCATGTTGATCGCTTCGGAACCAATTTTAAGAATTGCCGTTTCTTCAAAGAGTACCCACGTTTCATATAGTTTAACTTCAACTTGGCCATCGTTTGATTTACAAGTAAAAAGTGGAGAATCGGCGAAACTGTTGATCGATAGAAGAAGTGCACAGATTGCTATAAATCTCATTGGTAACCCCCATTAGTTTGATTTGTTCTAGCTTTTTCCGAAAAGCCTTGTCCTAGGAGTTTGCATTTATTACATGATCCTTCGCGGAAAGAACTGCGAGTATTAAGCAGTCGTTCCTTGTTAACAAGTCAAATAGTTAAAAAGAGTTATTGCAGTCGATTATCTCCGTTTTAAAATGCAAAAATTCCGGATCTGATGACCCGAGGTTTTTGCTGTGAAATCTTAGTTTAAGCAAACAAATTGTCGATTGAATACTAGGCACCATTTCATAAGGAAATCCTTTAATTGAATTTGAAAACTGCTATATGCATTTGTTTAGAACGGTAATGGCCTTTGCATCTTCCATATTCCAGTTTCCTGGTGAATACAAAAATTCAGGAAGTTTGGGATTTTTCTTACAGGGCTGACGGACAAAATCATCCTTGACCTCCTCAATTCTACTCTCTGCTTCCGTCCATCTATTATTGCTGTTGAATAAGTTCTCGGCATTCACAGCTGTCAAAATAATTGTTTGATCTGAAAGATGCTTTGCAAAATCTGGACGGTATTTTCTTAATTCGAGAGTCCTTTGTCTGCTGATACGACAGTCATTAGTAAATGCCCAACGATCGTCATAAGAAGTTTTAGGAAAGAATAGATCGATAGTATTTTTCAAATTTAACATCCTGGTACTGTTTCAATGTCGGCCAAAAGTCATTCATCTGAAATGATAAGAAAAAAAAATCGATCTTAACTTGTTTTTTAGCAGGAATCTCGTCTCTTAAAGTGGATTAGGCGAGAAGGGGAGAGCTTTAAAAACCAAATGATGAAGAATGTTAGAAATGTTTTTGAAAGGTTTTTTTACTTAGTATCAAAATTATTGAATCAGTTTTTTTAGAAGATTTCTATCTCTAGGTAGTCGGTGACTCAGAGCTTTTTCTGCCAAATTTTGATCAAAAAGCGCCAAGAGTTGCAGGGCCTCAATACTAATGTCCAAAGATTTCTCGAACGCGGCCATCTGAGTAAGTTTATCAATAAGTTCTTTTGACTGATCCTCATCCAAAATTAGTTCATTGGCCTCAAATCTGAGTTTTAATTCAGAAAGAGCGTAGGACCTGATTTTATCCAACTTCATAAGAGGATGATGGCCTGGATGATGTGGGTCAACTGGGCCGGCCTGCGTGGGGACATAAGACCAGAGATCATCAATCACTGAAATGGGAGATTTAGAGTATCTAATAAAAGAGCCGACGAGAAAAAAGCTTTTTCCTAGATCGTCGGAAGTTAATTTTGAAAGATTAACTTTAATATATTGGAGGTAGTCTTGCTCCTTTAATAGAATTTCTTGTTTCGCTTTAAGATAGAGGTCATCAAGTTCATTTTGATCAAGCTGATCGAGATCTTTTAAGATGCCTAATGTTTTATCCATAAAAGGTTTAATGGATAGTTCAGAAGATGCGACTTTGGTCTCTAGATGAAATGAAGTGGTATGAACTTCTTTCGGGGCCTTCTTATGAGACTTTTGAACGATTTCAGTTTCTGGAGACTGGTCTTTTATCCCGATAATGAAAGCTATTAGGAGTAAAAGTCCAATGATTATTGGTTTCGCCATTTTTTAATTTCTTGGGTTTTAATTTTATTGAATCGATCCGGAAGAATACCTCTGATATGGCCACGCATTACTGATTTAGAAAGTGTGTTATCTTTTCTAGCGAGGGCCCAACCATAAAAATAGATGTCGGCATTAAAACCACTTCCTTCTAAGGCCCCATTATGAAAAGTTTCATCGCAGGCGCCATTTTTTCCACTATAATGGCCACCAACACAGGTTACGTGCCTAGGGGCCCCAAGGTCTGAATGTCGGGTTTCATGAATAATGGTACTGGCGCGGTCTTCGCGGCTGTCTTTGGCAAATGCAGGACAAAAAGTAATGACACCATTCCCTCCCATGGCAAGGGCCGTGCATTCTTTATTATATTTTACATTTTTTATATGAGTCTTAACGTAATTCCAGAAGTCAGGTTTAAACCCATCAGAGTTTGATTTGAAGTCCATATGATGAAGATCATAAAAGGCCTGGGCGACTTTAGATTCAAAACTAGGACATGTAAACGTTTCCGTATCCCAACTCACATTCAGGACTTTTGTATAGGTCTTATACCATTCAATCTCGAGAACCTTACACGAAGTAGACCAAACGTTTGTTGAGATCATGAATAGGGAAAAAAGTAGATATTTCATAGGGGAAGGTTAGCATAATAAAGGGCAGATCAACCTTTGAGGTTGTAAAAAGTTCACAAAAACTGAGGGAGATCCCAACGTCGGCCTATAATGCGCAAAACCTCTTCTCGTGAGATATCAATTTTTAATTCGATTGGCCTAAAGATCTAATAAAAAGAATTCATTAATGGGAGAGTCTTTGATCGCTTAAAAACAAAAAGGTCTGATGTCTTTCGGCGACAATTTTTTAAGAGGGTGAATATCTTACTTGACGCTATTAATCTTTATTCCTATATCTTTCCTGAAATAAAAAGGGTGTACGTGTGAAAAATTTTTGTCTTGCTATGATGGTTTGTTTCTCTGTCTCTCTTCATGCCGCTGTACCCACATTAAAAGAGTTCGTTAAACTTTCTTCCCATGAAAAATTGATTTTTCTACAGAATGAAGTAGAGGAAAGAACCGACGGCCCAAATATTCAGGCCTATTTCGCTAAAAAACGTGAACTTATGCCTATTCTCTTTAAAGGGGCAGAAGAAGTTGCAAAAGTTTGGCTCGATACCATATTAGAGGGTGACTATGCTCTGACTGAACAAGAGGTGACTGTAAGAGTGGTGGCCTTGCTTCACCTTCGAGGGGAAGTGTATGGACTTCAGGTTATGGCCGCTCAGTCGGCCATTCAAACAGGGTCAGATGACTGCCACTATGTGGAACGAAAAGATCAATGGTTTGGCGATGGTTGTCTTTTTGGGGCCATCACGCAAGTCTTTTACACTGATCTTAATGGTGAATGGTTGGAATCAGTTGACTATCCAGAATTTAACGACTGATCATCAACAAAGTATTTGAATTTTAGATCAGACATCCTTTACAACTTTAAATTAATTCTTTAGTCGATATAGTTTTTTTACCTTACTTTCAAAAAAATCAGCACTCCAGAGATCAAGAGATTGAGCTTTCTCAGGATTTAAAAATTTTCTAACGTCTTGTTTTACATCATCCCATTTGAGTGATTTTATTTTTTCTATTAAAGTATCCCTCAAAAACGTTTCATCGATTTGAATGTCTTTTCCCTCCCAAGGCCCAACTTGCTTCAAGGCATTTTTCAGTAGTTTTATATTTGGTGTGAAATTATTTTTTACATACCAAGAAAAGTCATACCAATCTCGACCTTTGTTATAAGGTCTACATAATAACGCATGAATTTTACCAGACATTAGGCTCGGAATATCATAGGCCAAAATCTGAAAATCATCTGGAAAATCAATATATTCAATTTTTTCGACTGCTCCGACTGAAGGCCGTGTATCAATTTCAACCTTGATTTTAATTTTCTGCCTTTCATCTTGCTTGTGCCTAAAAGTCAGCACCTTTTTTATAGAGTCATCTTTAAGAAATCTCGATTGAACATTTTTATCCCTAAGATCTTTATCATCGATTGTAAGTTCATAGCCATATGGTCTCATTATTTCCATTGATTTTTCTAAGTACATATCTAAATCAAAATCAGGATTAACGGACTTTGTAGAAAAATCTAAGTCTTCTGAAAAACGATCGAGTGAGTGAACAATTCTTAAACATGTTCCCCCTATGAAACATGCCTTTTCAAAAAAACCAACTTTATAAAGAGCGTACAAAACGACTTCTTGAGTAATCTCTTTGAGAGCATTTAATTCATCCTCTGCTGTTTTAATATCATAATGATTGTCTAGTCGGTTTTGAATAATATCTTTCACATTAAATCTCTCACTAAAATCGTAGCTAGTTTTCGGGTTGTTTTCTTTTTGTAAATATTACCAATCTCCAGAATTTCTCCTGGTTTAAAATGACTTAATATTTTTTGAAGTTCATTTAAATCAATTCTGAAATCATCTTCCAGGTCTTCGGCCTTTTCAAAAAGCTTTCTTCTTATATAGATGAGATCAAATAAGGCCCTCACTGGATTAGCAATTTTGGCATCAGTCATTTTATCTTTTTCAACTCCCAAATAAAATGGCCCGATGGGGGAGTGTGAGAAACTAAAAGTTCCTAGAGAATTTTTAAAAACGACATTTTTATTTAAGCATGCCGATGTTACTTCATAGACAGCTTCAGGAATGAGGCCATGATGAGATAAAGCTGATTCAAATGAAATAAAACTTTGTAAGACAAGCTTGTTGGCCAATTTAAATTTAGAAAAAGTATAGTGCCCTCCATTTTTTGAAGAAAGAGAATACAGGCCTCGTCTAAATCGTTCTAAATTTCGATTTTTAAGATGATAGGTCAGGGAATTATAAATGGCCGATGTTTCCTTATTCCGAAAAACCAGCTTAAGATCATCATCTGTGAATAATGGAACTTTTAAATTCTGTTCAATACTACTCAAAAATTCAGAACTCATTTATTTTCTCCCTTAACTATGAATATACCATACTTTTTCGATACCTTTCATTTTTTTTCAGACAGTAACTATGAATAATTCATAGTTACTGTCTGAAAAGCTGAAATATGATCGTACTATCAAGTAGTTGGATAAAGAACACGAGATTGTTGCGTCTTTCCAGCAAGTTTAAAGGGTAGGACTAAAAAGTGAGGGTCTCAATTTCATTTAGATCCTTACTTGGTTAAATCGGCGGGAGCGGCGTATAGATTTATCACATCGGGTAAGAATTCTAAGCACTTTGGAATTATAGGGTTAAGGCCTGGCCAAGGCTCCAGCAGTACTATATAACTATTTCGCAGTGCGTTGCATGCGTTCTTCATCCATGTTAGTTGTATCACATCTACTAACCTTTCAATGCTTAACTTCGGAAATGCATTGTTTATTATGGAGTCTTTTATGAAAAAGCTTTTTGCTTTATTGATGCTCATTTTCTCTTTTGCAACTTTTGCTGCTGGCATGTCTGATGCTGAGCTTGCTGAGGTCATCAAACAGAAGAACCCTGAAACTTCTGATGAAACGATCTCTGAAATTATTAGTGCTTTAAGAGACACTGAAAAAAGCCAGAACTTAGAAGTTACTGGTGTCATTTATTTTAATGGCTTCAATGCAGCTTGTTTCTACGACTCAGATAAAGTGATCGCTGATGCAACAGTCCGTGATGAGCAAGGTAACATCGTTACGATTCCTCAGTTATATGAAATTCAGTTTGATAATCATGGAATCAAAGGTGAATTAACTTATAAGTGGTCATTTGTTTTCACAACAAGTGATGTGAATGTTAAGTCTATGGACAACGCTGTATACGGTCTTGGATTTGGCCTAGATATTGATGCTGTTGTTGGGGTCGAAGTTTCGATCATGCCAGGTGAAAATGCTCCAGGCGCGCTTATTCAAGTTGCTCCTAAAGTTGGTCTTGGTGGCGGTATCCATTTTCCAAGAATGTCTTTTACAAGACTTATTGATTAATTAAATGAGCTTTAAATCAACCTCACTCTTTATTTTGTTTTTACTCGTGGATGTTCTGTGCATGAGTAAAAGCTTTTCTAGAGTAGAGGTTGATAAGCTTCTTGCTCCCGAAGGTTTTTATTGGAAAAGTCAAACAGATCAAAAGAATATTACCCTTAATTTAATTGCAAAAAAAAACGATGCACCTACAAAGGTTCAGTATGTTTGGAATAAGGCCAGTTTATTTAAAATAAAGATCCAAAGAGAAGATAATGATTTTGAGGTTTCGGTGTCTGGGCCAGGACGTCTATCCATGCATTCCCACCCAATGGAGATGCAGTCACTTGAAAATGTTTTTTTGGAATATCTTGAAGAATTAAATATTACCTATGAAAAACCAGAAAAGATTGTACAAGAAAAAGATTGTCTAACTTTCTCGGAGATGGATGACTTTATTGGTAGATCTAAAGAAAATAAGAATATCAAACTCCAGAATATCATAGACGAAGTAAAAGGACTTATTCAAAATTCTCTTACGACGAAACTTGAAGATCATGATGTTCACACAGAAAATAAGATCTATGAGATTTTAAATAAAACATTGGTGAAGGACAACTTGTTGGAAGCTGTCATCGATCAAAGGATTAGACGAGTAAGTTCTTTTACTCTGTCTCCGCTGTTAGTATTACAAAAAGAAAAAGAAAGGTTTCTGCAGCTTCTTAATAGAGTCTCCCAATTCAAAACATTTCAACCTGTTTTTTGGTTCCATCATGAAAAGGGTTTCGAAGAAAAAACCAAACTTGCTCTATTAATGTTAATAACTCACAACCATGTGAGCGAAGAGTATTTTGTGAAAGGTGTGATTGCTCAATATGGTATCCAGGAAGGGTGGCAGGCCATGCAGGCGATAAACCGCCTTTATCTTGCTGAAAGAAAGTACTGGAAACAAAAAATTCAGCAAGGAGATAAGAGGATAGACACTGAATTACATGTTCTTTTGGATGATATAAAGACTTATAAGTTTGAGGCCAAATATAATGAGAATCTAGTTAAAGTGATCAACCCAATGGATATTTCTGATGAAGGGAGCTGGCTTCCTTACGGCAAGCTTTATCAATATTACGGAGGATTTATTCTGGCCCGTTTGCTTAAAACATCGAATATCCCTTCATCCTTAGGCCCTTACTTGGTTAAAGCGGCGGGACCGGCGTATAGGTTTATCACATCGGGTAAGGATTCTAAGCAGTTTGGAATTATTAAGTTGTACTTTGAAGTAGCTGCTAAACATGGTGATTTTTAAGAGATTTATTTTGAAAAGTCATGATCGATTAATTGGCAAATTTTTCCTCTCTCATTAAGAACAATTCTAAAATAGAATAAGAGGTGTGTAAGGATATTTAGATAAAAAGTTTTTTTCTTTAAGGGTCTTGGTTGTGTAGAAGAGCAAAGAAGATTCATTTTGTATTAATATTAAAATTTTATTGGAGCTTATATTAGAAATCAACTGACAATCATCGTGTTGTTTTTGATTTTAGCTTCCTGCTCAAATCTTAAAAAAGGTACCTGGGGAAAAAAAGCAATTTTTCCTGTTAAAGTAGAAAAAATAAAAAATGCTTTTATTAAAAATATCACCTCTGCTCATGTCTGGGCACCTGTCGGAATTTCAGCAATTGTTTATGGTCTCGATTATGACAAAAAAATCTCCAATTGGATCAGTAATGAACGTCTGGCCTATTCTGATCAAACGGAGTCTGATAACTACAGTGATAACTGGAACATTATTTTAAAATACGAAATGTATCTTTCCATCTTCTTACCCCCGTCAAACAGTGATAAAAATATTGGCCATTATTTTTTAAACAAGGCCAAAGGCAGTGTGGTTGTTTTGGGATCAGAAGCTATTACAAGGTCCACACAGCATTGGCTAAGAGACAAGACCAACAGATTAAGGCCCAACTTAAAAGATCGTAACAGTCTTCCTTCAGGCCATGCAACACAGGCCGGATCACGACGAGTACTTACGTCAAAAAACTTAGAGGCCTCTCTTTTACCTCAGAAATATCACATTGGACTTAATACCTTCAATACTTTGATTAGTATTGGGACCTTAGTGGCACGGGTTGAAGGTCGCAGGCATTATCTTACTGACGTGCTTACAGGATACTCTTTAGGCAGTTTTTTAAGCGGCTTTATCTATGATTCGTTTATCAATTACGATCCTTCTACGGCCGTAAGTTTGGGCCCATTACCGGGTGGTGTGATGGGACAATACGCTTTTAACTTTTAGAATACTTGACAGGCTTTGTTTTAATATAGTTCCGTTAATATGACGATTAGGGGAGATGAGTTATTTTCTGGCCCCATTCTTCATTGTTCTTTTTCTCACGACTTTGGGCACTTCTTTTGGCGCTAACAATTGCAAAATAGCGTTTGAAGAAGTTTTACAAAGATTAGATTCTCCTTCAGTTAAAGATATCGTTCTCAACCCAAAAGTATTGAGTAAAACTCGGGATGATACAAAAAGTTATCTTGAAGTGATAAAAATAATTCATGATACGCCTTTAGAGAATATAGAACTTGGGCAATTAACTAATCTAAAAAATAAAGTATGGGTAGATGTGATGGTTCCTGGGCTTTATGAGTCTATACCTGCTACAGAAAAAATGAGTGTTAATGGTTATCAGCTTATTACTTTTAGAAATAAGGATAAGGGGTTAACCAGTGTGATCATAGGGAGTCATTATACGGAAGTGGGGTCGGTCAGTCGCATGATCAGTGCCAGTGATAAATCGATCATCTTTAAAGAGGCCGAACTCAAAGGATCTTTCAAAAAGTTACCTCAAGCTGAAACAGCACCACGTTTTCTTAAACCATCTCAGGTGACTCCGTTAGTTCCGGAGAAGGGGATACCAACTCAAACATTTCTCACCCTTCAGCAGATGCGAATTCAAGGAATCATAAAAGGTGAATTAACTTCAGGAAAAATTGAGGTTGATAACATACGTACTCTGCTTGAAGTTGCAGATTCTACTCCGGTAAGAGCATGGATACTGGCCAATCCTGGTATGAATGTTCCGATGGATGTGTTAACAGCGGCCATTATGGAGACTCACAGTATGAGGTATATTCAAACTGTTCTTACGCAATCTGGACATAAAATTGTAAAAGCGAAAGTAACGAAGGCCCATTTTAATTCAGCTTCAAAAATTGCCGAAAAGATGATTGAAACAACGGATTTTAAAAAAGAGGCCGTTTTTCTTATTCAGAAAAAGCTTCCAGATGGAACGATCATTCCTCTTGCACCTGACCAGCCGTTACCAGAATATCTAGACATCGTTTTTGAACTTGCTCCACTTTGAATCATCATTAATTCAGCTTCCATGTGGGAGGGGCCTCTTGTCATAAGCGGGTCCGTCATTTTGACCAAAAGGTACGTGACACCTTTGGGAGTTGGCCCTAAGATGATCACTTTTCCAATCAGTCGAATAAGGGGTTGATCATGAAAGTAAAAGCGGCAGTAGCATGGGGACCGAATCAACCATTAAAAATTGAAGAAGTGGATCTTGCCCCACCCAAAAAGGGTGAAGTATTGGTCCGTATTGTCGCTACGGGTGTTTGTCATACTGATGCCTTTACGCTTTCGGGTGCCGATCCTGAGGGGATATTTCCAGTCATCCTAGGGCACGAAGGTGCTGGGATTGTCGAGGAAGTGGGAGAGGGTGTGACAACTCTTAAAAAGGGAGACCATGTTATTCCTCTTTATACTCCGGAGTGCCGTGAGTGTAAGTTTTGTTTATCGGGTAAAACAAATCTATGCCAACGTATCAGAGACACTCAAGGGCGTGGACTTATGCCTGATGGCACAAGTCGTTTTTCGAAAGATGGTAACCCTATTTTCCATTATATGGGGACATCCACTTTTGCTGAATATACTGTGGTAGCAGAAATCTCATTAGCTAAAATCAGCAAAGATGCACCTCTGGATAAAGTTTGTCTCTTGGGCTGTGGGGTTACAACAGGTATTGGGGCCGTTTTTAATACGGCCAAAGTTGAAGCAGGTGCAACCATTGCAGTTTTTGGTTTAGGTGGAATTGGTCTCGCTGTTATTCAAGGTGCAAAAATGGCCAAAGCTGGCCGAATTATAGCTGTAGATATAAATGATTCAAAATTTGAAATGGCAAAAAAATTTGGGGCCACAGATTTTGTAAATCCAAAAAACTTTAATAAACCCATCCAACAAGTCATTGTTGAAATGACGGAAGGAGGAGTGGATTATTCGTTTGAGTGTGTGGGTAATGTAGACCTCATGAGATCAGCACTTGAGTGCTGTCATAAAGGATGGGGAGAGTCGATTATCATTGGTGTGGCAGCGGCCGGAAAAGAAATTGCCACAAGACCTTTTCAGTTAGTCACAGGTCGAGTTTGGAAAGGGAGTGCCTTTGGTGGAGTTAAAGGGCGCACGGAGCTTCCTGGTTATGTAGATCGTTACATGTCTGGTGAAATTAATCTGGATGATTTTGTAACTTTTAAAATGCCTCTCAAGGATATCAATAAAGCTTTTGAATATATGCATGATGGGAAAAGTATCCGAACAGTTATTGATTTTGGGATGAATTAGTATGAGACTGAAGCTTTTAAAAAAGAACAAAACTTTTAGTGGAGAGACTTGTTTTTACGAGCATGCCTCGGAGGTCACTCAAACAAATATGAAGTTCTCTGCTTTTTTACCTGGTGATCGCTCTCAAATCCAAAACTGCATCATCTGGCTCTCAGGTCTCACTTGTACTGAAGAGAATTTTATTACGAAGGCCGGCGCTCAGCAGTTTTTAGACGGTACCAATACAATGATCATTTGTCCTGATACTTCCCCACGTGGACTTAATCTGCCTGGTGAGCATGTCAGTTATGATTTTGGGTCAGGGGCAAGTTTTTATGTCAACGCCACATCCCCTGGGTATTGTGACCACTATAGAATGTATGACTATATTGCCAAAGAACTAGTTTCGATAATTAGGTCTGATTTTGGTGCTAAAAAGATCTCGATTATGGGTCATTCTATGGGTGGCCATGGGGCATTAGTTCTTGGTCTTCGTGAGCAAGATACTTTCGTTTGCGTTTCTGCATTTTCTCCTATTGTTAATCCCATTGCTGTTGATTGGGGTGAGAAGGCCTTTCATGGTTATTTGGGAGAGAACAAGGAAGATTGGAAAAAATATGATGCAACAGAAATCATTCGTAGTGGGGTTTCGAGAAAAGATACGTTACTTATTGATCAAGGTCTTTCTGATGAGTTTTTAGAAAAACAACTTCTTACTCAGCATCTTGTTGATGTCGCCAAAAAAAGTGGTCAAAAAGTTATAGTTCATTTTCGAGAAGGTTATGATCACAGTTATTTTTTTATTTCAACATTTATTAAGGAACATCTTGAGTTCCATTTAAAGGCCTTCTTGATGCGTGAAGCTGAGATTAATTGAAAAACTGCGTGTTCACAGGTCTTTCTCATGTTTGTGAAGTTAAGACGATTCATCTTTTTTAGTTTCAAATTCTAAAAGTTTCATTTTAATTTCTAGACCACCAGAATATCCACCAATTCCTCCATTTGCCGAAATGACTCGGTGGCAAGGAATGATGATGCAAAGGGGATTTTTTCCGTTTGCTGTTCCCACGGCCCGAGTGGCCTTTTCATTTTTAATCATGCTGGCAAGGGTTTTATATGAGCATGTCTTTCCGTAAGGAATTTTTAAGAGATTTTTCCAAACCTGCATTTGAAACTTTGTACCTTCCATTTCCAACGGAATAGTAAATATTGTTCTTTGGTAGGAGAAGTATTCATCCAGCTCTTTTACTGCTAGTGCAAGTATGTTTTCAGGTTTTTTGGCAAACGGAACTCTACATCTATCCCAGAGTAAACTTTTAAGACCTTTCTCACTGGCCACTAGATACAGAGGGCCTAAGATGGATTGATACTTCAACTGTTTCAACTTTTTTTTCCTTGGACCACTTTTTTTCGTTAAAATTAACTTGGGTCCTTTGTGCGTCTTGTTGCTAGGTGATGTTCAGATTCAGGGGAGAATTTTTCAATGCCTATAATGTTAAATTCAACTCCCTCATCAGCAAATTCTTGTTGGTTATGCTCCAGAAACTCCATCATTGAGTGATCTACAATGATACAGTCAGATAGGTCGATGTAGATGATCTTAGCGTTTGGTAAGTTGTACAAAGTATCTTTTACTTTATATATAGACCAGAAAATTGCGGCGCGAATAACCTTTATTTTTACAACCGCGCCTTTTCTATTATAGACAAGAACGTTGGTGAAAAAAATTTCTTTGATTTTAAGACCACGGATAAGATGAATGAAAATTTTAACCAAAATACCGAACGCTACTCCCGCTAAAAGGTCTGTTGCAATAGTCATAATAACAGTAGAAGTAAAAATGATTAATTGATCGATTCCAATCTTATAAATTTTAATAAACTCTTTGGGTGAGCCTAATCTCCATCCAACAAAAACTAAAAGTGCGGCCAGACTTGAAAGAGGAATTTCTTGAACTAGCCAAGGAACACCGGCCACAAAAATAACCATAAAAATACCGTGAAAAAAGTTTGACCACTGAGTTTTTGCACCATTGTTGACATTTGAAGATGAACGGACAATTTCAGCAATCATCGGAAGACCACCGATAAATCCAGAAATAGTAGTACCCAGTCCTAAAGCGATGAGATCTTTGTCAAAGTTTGCTTTTCTCTTTTGCGGATCTAGAGATTGGATTGCAGAAGCGGAAAGTAAAGTTTCTAAACTTGCTACAAGAGCAATTGATACTGTCACGATCCAGAAGTTAGCTGTTCCAATTAAACTCCAGTTAGGGAAAACTATGCCGTCTACAAGGTTTTTTGGAAGTTGAACTAAAAACTTGGGGCCAATCTCAAATTGTTGATCAAAAAATGTATAAACATGTTCTTGTTGTAGATTAAAAATTTTATCAAAACAAATGCCAACAATGACAACAAGCATAGGAATGGGAACTTTTTTAATCCAAGAAAATGGGATTTTAGGAATAAAAATGAGCATCAATAGACTGACAATTCCTATGACAGTCACCTGGGGGTTTAAATGTCTTATGCTATTAGGAATCTCGGCGATAACACTTAAAATTTCTTTTGATTCAGGTTTTACACCTAAAAGCACGTGAATTTGTTTACTGATAATGATGATACCAATAGCGGCCATCATGCCGTGGACAACTGCTCCTGGAAAAAAAGTTGAAAGTTTGCCAGATTTCATAAATCCAAACAAAACTTGCATGATCCCCGCAATAACAATGGCGGCCAGTGTTGTTTGATAGCCAAGAGTAAGATCTCCGCCACCCAAAACATCAACCCCATGAATGATCACAACAATAAGACCGGCCGCAGGACCGCAAATAGTTAAATGGGAACCAGAAAAGATAGAAACAACGATCCCACCAACTGCTGCAGAAATAATCCCGGCCATGGGTGGGAATGAACTACCAATGGCGATTCCTAAAGAGAGAGGTAGAGCAATGAGAAAAACAAGAAAGCCTGATAAAAGATCGGCCTTCCAATTTTTTTTTAACCTTTCGCCCGTCAGTGAAACAAACGATTCTGGTTTTTGTACTTTTTTCATAAAGCTCCTCTCAAAATGATAGGCCTATGAGTTGAATGACATGTTTATGTTAGGCAACTTTTATAGAATTAATGTATTTTTGATTGTGAAGCCGGGCCAAATTCTAGTCAACAAAATAGCCATGAATGATTCTTAATCCTTTATGGCGGATTAAGATATTTTCATTCTAGAAAGAGGGAGGGAGGGAGGGATAATCAAATTATCTCAGCATTCTAAACTGGATTTTGTAATCCCAGCCAAATGCTCCTTCATTCTGGTGGCTTTTTGCCACATCAACATAAGACTTTTTAGACAGAAGTTCAGTGATCTCTTGCGAAGTATAACCTATAGAACCAGTGATTAAGCGGTCATCACTGTTCTGAGTTAAAAGAAGGTCGGCAAGGGCCTTAATCTCTTTTCTGAGAGATACGAGGACTTGTCCAGTGGGAGTATTTTGAGTTGTATATACGGCAATGGCCATGTCAATAATGATTGATGAGAGCTGTTGCAGGGCCTTGATGTCATCGCCATCAGATTCAATTATGCCATAGTCCACGATCAGGTGATTTTGAGGTGTTTTGGCCGGGATTCCAATAGGGGGGAAAATAGCTCTATCTGTGGCATTAAAAAAGAAGCCTTGCCTTGAAGAGATATTTTTATAAATGTCTGTTACTTTACCTGTTGGAATCACACCATCTGTGACGAAAAAATACGCATAAACATCATCACCCATATATTGAGATGATTTGATCACATCAATTTTGGTCGCATGGAAAGAAATCTTAGGTACGTTTAGATCGCTACTTTGATGAAGTGGATTTTTTATCCATGTATCGAACTTGTCATCTGCACGAAGGTGCCAATGACCTTTTGAAAAGCGCACGTGTTCTAATCTTTCTAGAGGGATGTTTTTTTCTCTAAGAACAGTTAATATGGTTCGTACCTCAGCTCTGAGATAGAGATGATGTTGAGTTTCTGATCCATAGATTTCAATGGCCTCTAAAAAGGCAGGGATAAGAATTGAAGTTTCGGCGTGGGCCAAAGTTGTGAGAAGAAACAAGGATAGTAACCATTTCATCTATCATCCTTTTGTCATTTGCTACAAAAAGAATAAAGTTTTAAGTAGCTGACTGGCAAGCTCGGGAGAGGTGTTTTTCTGGTCAATGACGAAAAAAAATAATCAGTTAGGATTAATTTAAAATAATTCTTCATGCGTGTTGCGGCATGTGATCTTTATGTGTGGAGCAAAGATTTAAAGGACTAATTAACGGGCGCGTTTCTCATTAATCTGCTTGAGTTTTTTAACTGTCTGCTCTTGGAGCTTTCGAAGTTCATCGTGAATTGTTTTAAGTTCTTCTTCTGATAATTCTTCAAGGTCAATGAATTGGTTGCGTGCATGTTTATTGGCACGGATAAGTTCGTCCAACTTCATTTGTGTGGCCTGGGAATCTCTGTTCTGAGAATTCTGAATGAGAAAAACCATCAAAAAAGTGATGATTGTTGTTCCTGTGTTAATGACGAGCTGCCATGTGTCTGAGTAATTAAAGAGATGGCCCAAAAAACTCCAGATTATGATGGTTCCCAGTGCAATACCAAAAGCGAAGGGAGTTCCTGTTGCCATAGAAGTTTTGTGAGCAAATTTTCTAAATTTTTCTTTCATCATTGATAATTACTCTTGTGTCTAAAAACTGTCACGTAACAATGTCCTTGTATTAAGATTTCTTAAATAGGACCTATGATTTATCGATATGATTGCCTTCAACCAACGTTTATTTTATAAATCAAGGGTGCCGATAAGAATTTTAAAACCATGGAAAAATCTTTCGATTCCTAAAAAGCTCTACTTCGTAGTGGGCCTTATGGCGTCATTGATTATTATTGAACTTTTGACTCTGAATTTTTCTATGGGAAATCTTTCAGCGGTCAGGGCCTTTGTAGGTGGTGAGGGTCTTTGGACAAAAGGACAAAAACAAGCGGTCTATCAACTTCAACGATATGCACTCACTCGTGATGAAAAAGATTATCAAGGTTTTAAATATGCTCTGAAGGTAAACGATGGAGATCATGAGGCACGTCTGGAGGTATTTAAACCAAGGCCTGATATGAATATTGTAAGACGTGGATTTATAGCGGGACAGATTCATCCGGATGATATTGATCCTATGGTGCATTTACTTCAACGTTTTCATCGCATCAGTTTTATTAAAGAGGCCGTGAGTGCATGGACGGAAGGAGATTTACTTATTGATCAATTAAAAATTTCTGCTGAAAGTTATCATGAACTTATTTCTGCTGGAAATCATGACCACTCATCTTTTAAAAAAATATCAGACCGTATTTTAGAACTGAATAATCGACTATCTGTTGTTACGGCGAGATTCTCATTGGTTTTAGGTGAAGGATCACGTTGGCTTGAAAGACTAGTTTTTGTGACTCTATTTTCGCTTGTTTTAACAGTTGAGTGCGTAGGTCTTACGCTGACTTTTTTTACCAGTAAGGAGATTTCATCTGGTCTGTCTTCGTTGATCGATGTCTCAAAAAAAATTGGAGATGGTCAGTTTGATCAGCGTCTTAAAATAAAATCCAATGACGAAATTGGGCAACTCACACTTGCTGTAAATAATATGGGAGCACTTCTTCAAAAATCCTATACAGGACTTGAAGAAAAAATTCGTAAGCGCACTCAAGAAATAACTGAGATCGCTTTGGAGAATGCGGCCCTTTATGATAAGGCCACTGATGCAGTAAAAATGAGAGATCAGTTTCTTTCAATCGCTTCTCATGAATTAAGAACTCCAATCACTGCGTTGCTTTTACATATTCAGATGTTAGACCGTTTAGTAAAAAAGAGTGGAGATAAGTTGGATAAAGAAAAAATTCTGGATTTTACTGAAAAAGGGATCATGATGAGTCGTCGACTTGCTATACCCATCGCAATTTAAATTTCAGTTAGGGCCTTCACGGCCTGTCTAAAAAACCTTAAACTTGATGAATGCAAGATTTTCTTACTCCTGAACAACGATCTGAACTTTTACATGAACTCAAGG
>Ga0247844_1005183_pt1 | contig 16831 bp, 17 predicted proteins | sample LaCtaG_FD_192421 | JGI IMG/M metagenome (GOLD analysis project Ga0247844, IMG submission 192421) | Freshwater microbial communities from meromictic Lake La Cruz, Castile-La Mancha, Spain - LaCruzMarch201714.5m_1 | ecosystem: Environmental > Aquatic > Freshwater > Lake | place: Spain: Castile-La... | reverse complement strand
GAACCCCTGCCGTGGCATGGGCATCCTGCCCATGCAAGCCCGGGCACATGCCCGGACCCACAATAACTGCGCGGAGAATCCTGTCCGGCTCACGGACGCGTCTCGGGATTCTCCGGAGGACCACGAACAAACTCCGCGCCACCGCGCGACGGAGGGGCCCTCCCTGCGCTTGAGGCTCAAAATACCTGTTACTCATATGAAAAAAACAAACTTCTTCCTTACTGTCGCCATGCTCCTCGCAGGGCTCTGCGCGGCATCGGCACATATCGGCTATACCAACCGGGATTTTGGAACTCTCATCATCGACAACTCGACAGTTGTCCGTGGCAACCAAACCATCAGCAGCAGCTTCGGATGGGCCGATGCAGCGGATTCTGACTATGGCGACAGCCACCGTGGTCGATTCTACCGTTTCACCCTGACCTCAACGGCCTCCGTTGTCATCTCGGCACAAAGGGATAATGCAGGCACCTCCGCCAACGGAACCGAGAGCAATTTCCTTCCCGGGATCTCGCTTTTCCAGGGCTTGGGCCACCTGTCACCCGATCAAGAATCCCACGACAGTGCCGCCCTCTCTGTTTCTTCCAGAGACGTCGGCACCGAGGGATCGTTGCGCACTCTGACCAATTGGTCGATCGGAAATGACCCGACGTACAATCCGCCCAACCCTGAAACCCCGCTCGACCCTTACAGTGGCGGGATACTCTATCCCGCAAGCCTTCGGTCGTTCACCTACGTCGGGCATATCGCCGATGGCACGTCAGCCAATTTTGGTTCCGCAGCCGGAATCGTTGGAGATGGCGTCGCAGATGGATTCGTAACGGCAACATTCGCCGATCTTGGGGCTGGAGATTACTCCATCTTCGTAGGGGGGGCCTCCTACGGGCGTCAGACGGACGAGCCGGGCCCAACCTATCCCACCTACGGCGTCGATGTATCGGTTCGGGCGATTCCGGAACCAGGCACGATCGGACTGATCGTGCTCGGACTCGGAACATTCGCCTTCATCCGCAGTCGCCGTCGGACCAAATAACCTTGGGAACCTCCTCCCTGCCTGTCGCGGGGAGGAGGCCTCTCTGGCCTAAACCATGCGCAACCCAAAGTCCAAAGCCGGTTTTTCCCTGGTGGAGCTCCTTTGCGCCACTGCCATCATCGCGATTTTGGGAGCCGTTGCGATCAATGCCAGCGCAGCAGCCATTGAGCAAACCCGCTCGGTCGAGTGCCTGAGCAACCTCCGGCAGATTGGTGCCGCCATGGGCCTGTATGTGGGAGAGAGAAATGGACGCCTTCCCTCCAGTGGCCACCATCGCGCAGAGGATGGGTCGTCTCTGTCATGGACGAATACCCTCGCCGACTACTTGGGAACTAACTTCATCGGACGATGCCCGGCTCAGGCTTCGCATCCTGCGCGCGTCACGTACGGGTGGAACGACCTGCTTACAGAGGCCTCGGGCGAAAATGCCGGAGCCGGCATCTCAATCGCCCTCTGCCGCCAGCCAGCCTCGACGCTCGTCGTTGCAGAACTTGCGACCAACCAGACCAGCGAGCACTTTCATTTCCGTGGGTTGCTCCGCAACGGACGCATCACCTACAACCAATTTCGTTCCCTGGTGAATGTCTCAGTCCATGGAAAATCGGCCAACTACCTCTTTGTGGATGGCCACGTCGCTTCGCTCCCCGCTTCAGAGATCCAGCACCGCATCACGCCTGCCAACTCCCCGCTCATCAACCCATGAAAAAGCTTCTCCTCGCCTTCCTCTTGCCAGTCACCTTCCATGCCGCAGCTCACGACCACATCGATATCGGAGTCGACCCGGACGACGAGAACCGCCTTGGCCTGTATGGGCCTGTGATTCAGTATGCGCTTCTCGTGCCGGTTGGAGAACCTTTCAGCGGTTATGCCCCGAATTTCCCGGGAGGCTACTACGCGAATGAGTTGACGTTCGTCACGGAAACCTATGTCCTTGAACCCGCTCCCGGCGCAGATCCAAGGATCGAGTTCCTTTCCGTCACCGGGCCGGAAGGCAGTGTTCTCGCCTTCTGGGAGGCAGGAGCCAACTCCCCCACGCTCTCCATGCCAACCGGCTGGAGTGCCCCGCCAGACACGCCCCTCTCATTCCCGGTCGAATTGGGGGGTGACGGCCATCTTCATGGCCGCATATTCACTGCGACCCATGCAGGAACATACCAACTCACATTCCGTGCCATTGCGACGGCAGGCAGTTGGACCCCCAGCCTCCCCAAAACCATCACCTTCCACGTGCTGCCGACTCCTCCGCTGAGCATCGCCGTCAGTGATGGAAACATCGAACTGCAATTCAAAAGCCGGACCAACCTGAACTACGACATCCAGGTCTCCACCTCTCTGACTTCTAACGATTGGACGATAGCCGACACGCTGCTCGGCACCGGAGGCACCCTCGTGTGGAGCGACCCACTCAACAACCGCCCCCGCATATTCTACCGGCTTGTGGAATACCAATAGGCCAATCCGTGGTCGGCAAAATTCCTTGCGGTGGATCAAGGAAAGCGTGATTGGGCGTTGCCCTGCGGTCCCCAGTGAAATACCGGTCGGGAATGGTTCAATGCATTGGACGTGCTCTCATTTTGCTGGCGATGTTTTCCATCGTGGGCGGACACTGGGCGGTCCTGCAGGCGGTCGCCTGGGTTGGCATGGTGGCCGACTACTCCCAGACTTCTTCGGTCGGGGTCGCGCTCGGCAAGACCTTCAGCGGCGAGGACCCGTGCTCGATGTGCCGGGCGATTGAAAAGGGCAAGGCGGCCGAGACCAAGCTTCCGGCCCTCGCCCAGGGCGGCAAAAAGTGGGATGGGTTTCTCCTCTGGCAAACCGCCTCCCCGCCCCCGCCCCCCGAGAGCCCGTTTTCCTACCCTCCGGTCGCCGATGTCCTGGCGTCCGCCCTCTCCTCCGCGCCTCCTTCTCCGGTCCCCAAAGCAGCGTAGGCGAACCCCTGCCGTGGCATGGGCATCCTGCCCATGCAAGCCCGGGCACATGCCCGGGCACATGCCCGGACCCACAATAACCGCGCGGAGAATCCTGTCCGGCTCACGGACGCGTCTCGGGATTCTCCGGAGGACCACGAACAAACTCCGCGCCACCGCGCGACGGAGGGGCCCTCCCTGCGCTTGAGGCTGAAAATACCTGTTACTCATATGAAAAAATTCTTGTTTGTATTCACACTTGCCGCGCTGGCCCAGTCAGGCCAGGCCACCGTCTTGACCTCCATTCCCGGGCCGGATGCACAACCGCCGGGGGAGAGTGGCATGATCATGCCGATGGTGATGCTGAACGAGGGAACCAAGACCCTCTCGCTCATGTTTGACCCTTACACGCCACCGCTTCTGGCTCCACTTACCTACTACAGCCCGGGAGATTCGTTCGCTCCCGGTGCGGTATGGTATTCGCTGCTCAATCCAGCGCCGGGTGGGGCGGGCGCATTGTTCAGCAACCGTTTCGGCTTCTCCAGCATGTCGGTAACACTTCCCTCGGACAGAGCGCTTGCCATCCGGTTAGCCTCAGTCAGTTCTGGTCTCATGGAGTTCTGGAACTATGTGGATGGGGACACCTTCTTTGACGAGGTCTTCACGGGTGCGGGAGATCAGGTGCTCTGGGACGGCGTGATGTGGCACAACTACTTCACCCTGCCAAGTAGTGCCGCTCCCGGCACTTACACCGCCTCTTTCGAGGTCTTCGTGGCGAATGCCACCTTCACGAGTGGCACAGGCCATGCGGATTACACAGCAGCCGCTCTCGCCGCCACCCGCGACATGTCCTACAATACCGTGACCATCGACTATACTTGGCAGGCGATTCCCGAACCTTCCACCTACCTTCTGCTGATCAGCGCCGGAGCATCCCTGCTCTTCATCAAATTGCGCCGGGTAAAGCAACGGAACTCCTGATTGATCTTTATGGCCCCACTATCGGGGCGCTATATCGCCTGGCGGTCCCCCCCGGCCGCCAGACGATTGCGCCATGCATTCACGCTGGTCGAGTTGCTTTCGGTCATCGCCATCAGCGGGATTCTCATCGCGCTGGGTGCACTCTCCATTTCTAGGTCCCTCCAGAAGGCACAAGACCTCCGATGCCTGGAAAGGTTGCGCTCCCTCGGTTCCGGAATCCGTCTTTACTCGCAGGATAACGAGGCCAATTTTCCCCGAAGCATCCACACCGGCGGGGAATGGGGCATCTCCATTGTTCCCTATCTTGGATATTCGGGAAATTTGTCCGAAGACGAATCTCTGGCTCTCTTCAACACAGCTTTTCGATGTCCAGCCCATAAAAGCACCAACGCCTATGTTTGGAGCTACGGGATCAACGTGTTCTTCGAACTCGGTTCGGGCGATGGCTACGAAGGCAAGCCCGCCACCTGGCACAAGCTCATCAACATCGAGCGACCAGGCAAAACCATTCTCTTGGGCGAGTTGAAGGGCAGCTCCGGCTTGGACCACTTCATGTGCCATCAATGGGCCTCCACATCCACTGCAAAAAGCGCCGTGGCATGGGACCGCCACGCGAAAAAATCCAACTACCTCTTCGTAGATGGCCATGTCGAGGCATTGCCGGTGGAAGCAACCTTTAATCCGGGCGCTGGCCTCAACCTGTGGAACCCGTCGCTGGCGCGGTGAATTTCTACGAATTTCCCGCTTGTGTCTGGGCGGGGATGGGCGAGAGTCCCGACGCCATGCCGAAACTTGCAATTCTTTTTGGAGTGATTCTTGACCTGCTGGGGGTGGGGGCCTTTGTTGCCACGGGAGCGGTGACCTCGCTGATCCCGACGATTTTCGGGTCGGTGATCCTGGTGAGCGGGGTGGTGGCGCTGGTCCGTCCGGGCCTGCGCAAGCACGTGATGCATGTGGCGGCGCTTTTCGGGCTTCTGGGGACGCTGGGCGGGCTGGGCATGGGATTGCCGAAGCTCGGGATGCTGCTCGACGGGACGGCGGCGCGTCCTGTGGCGGTGGGGATGCAGATCGCGATGGGGGTGATCTGCCTGGTTTTCCTGGCGCTTTGCGTGAAGTCGTTCATCGACGCGCGGCGGGCGAAGCCGCAGGATGGCGGAGCCTGATAACCTTCTCAGGGCTCGTTCGTCGTGTTGGCCTTAAACGTCTCGCCGATCGTCTTGCCGGCTTCCTTGAAGGCCTGGCCGATCCCTTCGATGGCATTTTTCGCGCTGTCGATCGCCTGCGACATCTTGGCGGCCTGAAAGTCGGAGCGAAGGCTTTGAGCCTGGCGGCGGAAGAGGTCCGCCTGGACGCGGTCGCCCTTCGCGGCGAGCTCCTCGACCTGGGCATCCAGTTTGGCGAGGGAGTTTTCGATGGCAATTTTTTTCTCCGGGCTGGGGGCGGCCTGGAACTCAGCGATCTGTCTGGACGTGGTGTCCACGGTGCGGGACGGGGAGTCGCACCCGATGAGAAGGGCAGCGAGGGCGGCGAGGCCGAGGAGTTGAGCGGAGGATTTCATGCGGAGAAGGTATCGGTTGACGGGGAGCGGCCGCTTTGGGATTTGACGTTTGGCCGGTTGGCGGCGAGGTGGCGGAGGATATGGAAGACGTCTTCGGGGTCGGCCTCGACGGCGAGGGCGACCTGCTCGGCGGTCTCGGGCCTGCGGGCGGAGGGGAGGTGGGCGAGCACCTTGGCCTGGAGCTCGAGGATTTTGGCGGCCGCCTTTTTTCCGGCTTCGACGCCGGGCTGGTGGTAGGCGTTGATCTGGACGAGCGATCCGTAGAACCCGACGGCGCGCTCGTAGAGTGCGATGAGGGCGCCGAGCTGGAACGCACAAAACTCGGGGATGCTGATCGTGATCGACTCGCGGCCCTTCTCGTGGAGGGCGCTGCGCGTGCCTCTGAGGAACCCCTGGAGGTAGTCACCGGGGGTGACCCCGGGCTCGACCTCGAGGGCGGGCCCCGAAGTGGCTTTGCGGACCTCGATGAACGTCACAAAAAAGTTATTGATCCCATCGCGGAGCTGCTGGACGTAGGCATGCTGGTCGGTTGAGCCCTTGTTCCCGTAGACCGCGATCCCCTGGTTGACGGCCTTCCCGTCGAGGTCCAGCTCCTTGCCAAGGGATTCCATGACGAGCTGCTGGAGGTAGCGGCTGAAGAGGAGGAGTCGGTCCTTGTAGGGCAGAACGACCATGTCCTTGAGCCCGTGGCCATCACCGGCATGATACCACATCAAGGCCAGAAGCATCGCGGCGTTTCGCCGGATGTCATCCGTGCGCGTGCGGGCATCCATCGCCGCAGCCCCCTCGAGGAACGCCTCGACGTCGAGCCCCTGCAACGCCATCGGCAGAAGGCCGACGGCGCTCATCACCGACGTGCGCCCGCCCACCCAGTCCCACATGGGAAACCGGCGCAGCCATCGCTCGCCCACGGCCACCTTGTCGAGGGCGCTTCCCTCCCCGGTCACCGCCACAAAATTTTTGGCGTAGGCGAGGCCGGCCTTGCGGAAGGCCTCCTGGGCGGCAAGCATGCCGTTGCGGGACTCCATGGTCCCGCCGGACTTTGAGATCACGGCCACGAGGGTGTTGCCAAGGTTGGGCCCGATCTGCTGGAGGACTTTTTCCATGCCGTCGGGGTCGGTGTTGTCGAAGAAGTGGAGGCGCAGCGGATCCTTCGGGCTCCAGAGGGCATCGGCCACGAGCTCGGGTCCGAGCGCGGAGCCCCCGATGCCGACCACAAGGAGGTCGGAAAATTTTGCGCCGGCGGCGGAAACGATCGCGCCCGAATGGACTTCGGCGGCAAAGCCCAGAACCGCCTTCTTGGTTTCGAGGATGGCATCGCGAATCTCCGGGGTGGGGGCAAGCGAGGCATCGCGCAGCCAGTAGTGCCCGACCATGCGGTTCTCATCCGGGTTGGCCACGGCGCCGCCTTCCAGCTTCGCCATCGCCTTGCACGCCCGGTCGGCCGCAAGCGCCGTGCCCGTGAAAAAATCCTCCGGGAAATTCATCCGGCTGATATCGATGGAGAACCCGATGTCGTCGTAGCTGAGGAAATATTGTTGGAACCGCTGCCACAGGGAGGTTGTGCTCATGGGGCCAAGCGAACTAGATTGGCCGCAGCATGGCAAATCCAATTCCAGACGATTTCCTCCGGGGCGTTTTCTGTGCCGGCGAGGGGGAAACGTGCGCGCTGGCGCGGAAGATTGTGCCGCTGGTTGGCGAGCGCCTGGTGCTGAGCCTGGAGGGGCCGCTGGGTGCGGGGAAGACCTGTTTCGTGCAGGGGCTGGCCGAGGGCGCGGGAATCGACCGCTCCCTGGTGGCGAGCCCGACGTTTCCTCTCGTGCATGAATACCCGGGCGGGAGACTCCCCTTTTCGCACCTCGACCTCTACCGTCTGGAGTCGGTCGAGGACCTGGTCCCGCTGGGGTTTGACGAGTATGTCCATGCCCCCGGAATTTGCGCCATCGAGTGGGGGGACCGGTTTCCGGAGGCGCTGCCCCGGGGGACCTGGAGGATCCGCTTTTCGATGGAACCCGCCGGGCGCCTGGTGACTGCCACCCTGCACGCATGAACCAGCTGGTGATCGAGGCGTCGGGACCGGAGGGGAGCGTGGCCGTCACCCGCGGGGGAGAGCTCGTCGGCTTCTGGGGGTTTCAGAGCCCGCGCGGGCGCGGCGGGGCGATGTTTCCCGCCCTGGAGGCGGCGGTGGAAGCCGGCGGCCCCTTCGGTGAGGTTGTGGTTGGCACGGGGCCCGGCGGATACAATGGTTTGCGCATGGCGATGGCTGCAGGGTGGGGGATCGCCCGAGCCCATGGGGCGAAGCTTCTCGGCGTGCCTTCCCTCCTCGGGTATGAGGCCCCGGACTATTTCGCGGCCGGAGATGCGCGGGGAGGCCGGTGGTTCCTTGCGCGGGTGGCCGACGGCCGATGGGTGGATGCGCCCGTGCTGCTGGATCTTGCGGACCTCCGCCAAAGGCTCCTGCCCGGCGTGCCGGTCTTCATCAGCGGTTCCGATGCGCAGGAGCTGCCCGGGGCCACCTGCCTCGCTCCGCGCGCAGACGTGATCGCCCGCCGCCCCGGTGCCTTCGGTCCCCCGGTGCCCATCTACCTCAAGCCGCCGCACATCACCGAACCCAAGCCCCAGCCTGGCGCAAAGGCCTGATCCGCCGGAGCCGGACGATCCTCCCCAGGCAAAAAAAACCGCCTTCAGTGGATTTCCACCGGGCAGGGGGGCATGGCGCGCAGAAAAGCCTTGCCGTAGGGCTTGCTCACGATGCGGCTGTCGAGGATGACGATCGTTCCGGTGTCGGTCTTGCTGCGGATCAGCCGGCCGACCCCCTGCCGGAGGCGCAGGATTGCTTCGGGGAGCGAGTAGGATTCGAACGCGCGCCCTCCGGCGGACTCGATGGCTTCGAGCCGGGCTTCGGTGAGCGGGTGGTCGGGCGTGGCGAACGGGAGGCGGGTGATGATTACGTTCGAGAGCGCCTCGCCAGGGACATCGACGCCGGTCCAGAAGCTGGAGACGCCAAAGAGGACGCTGTGCGGGTTCTCGCGGAACTCCTTCACCATGCGCTGGGCGGGCATCCCGGTTCCCTGAACAAGGAGCGGCCAGCCCTTTTTCTCAAAGTGGGCCTCCATGGCTTCCGCGACGGCCCGCATCGTCTGGTAGCTGGTGAAGAGGACAAAGGCCCGCGCCTCACTCCGGTCCGTGAAGTGCGCAATCCACTTCTCGAGCGACTTCTCGTAGGCGGTGTCCTTCGGCTCAGGCATCTGGCGCACGAGGTGCAGGCTCATCTGCCGCTCGTAGTCGAACGGGCTGCCGATCTGGAGGGCCGGGACATCGTCCGCCCCGACGCGCTGCCGGAAATACGCGAGGTCCGGGGCGCCGACCGAGAGGGTCGCGCTCGTCAGCACGCAGCAGGCGCCGTCCCGGAAGAGCAGCCTGCGGAGCGCCTCGGCCAGATCCACCGGTGCCGTCCGCAGCGTGCAAAACGGCTCGCGGCGCCCGCTCTGCTCGACCCAGTAAACGTGGTCGTCCTGCTCGAGGGCAAGGAAGTCGGTGATCGCGGCGCGGGCGGAGCGCAGCTTGCGCGCGGTGTCCTGGAGCTCGGCCACCCCGATGTCGTCCTGGCAGCGCGAGACCTCGGTGCCGATGAGCTCGCCCAGCTTGGCCAGCGTCGAGCAGACCTCCCCGCCGTCCGCCAGGCCCGCCTCCCGGACGCGAAATTCCCTCCCGCGCTTGAACTCGCAGCGCTTCGCCACCGCCTGAAAAAACCCGTCGGCCACGGGCAGCACGTCGGAGACCGCCTTGCAGGCCGCCCCGTTCTTGAACATCTGGAAGAGCCCTTTTTTCGTGCGGGGGTTGTAGAGGCGCTGGACGGCGCGGCGGAGGCCGAGCTGGGAGACCTCGATGCCGATGTGGCGGGAGGCCACCTCCTCGATCGTGTGGGCCTCATCGAAGATGACGAAGTCGTTGGCAAAAAGGAGGCCGCCCGTGCGGGTCCCGACATCCTCGGCCGCGCCGAGCAGCGTGAAGAAGAGCGCGTGGTTGAGCACGACCATGTGGGCGCCCGCGATCCGGCGCCGGAGGTTCTGGTAGTGGCAGCCCGACTGCGGCCCGCACATCTTCGGGGTGCAGAGGTGCTGCTCGCTGCGGACCTCCTCCCAGACGGCAGGATCCGGCTGCTCGAGGAAATCGCTCAGCGAGCCATCCTTCGTCGCCAGGCTCCACTCGCGGATCCGCTCGAGCTCGGCCTTCTGCTCGGTCGAAAACAGGTCGCCGGCCTGGCGGATCGCGCGCGCCAGCCGGGTCGAGCAGAGGTAGTTCTGCCGGCCCTTCATCAGGATGGCCTCGAAGTCCTCCTCAACAAGCTTCTGCACAAACGGAATGTCCTTGTAGATGAGCTGTTCCTGGAGGGCGATCGTATGGGTCGAAATGACGGCCTTGCGCTTGGTGCGGACGGCATGGAGGGCCGCCGGGACGAGGTAGGCCAGGGATTTGCCGACCCCCGTGCCGGCCTCGATGACGATCGGGCCGCCGCTCTCAAGCGTCCGCGCCACCGCGCAGGCCATGTCCTGCTGCTCCTTGCGAAACTCGAATCCGGCACCCAGCGAGAGCCGGCCCGTCTCGGAAAAAATCCCGTGGACCTCGCGCTCGAACGCGGACGGCCCGGCGCCCCCACCCTCTTCCCGAATCGAAATCATCCCGCGAGAGTGACGGATCGCCGCCGTCTTCTCAACCCCTCATGCGGAAAAAATCCTGGGCCGGCTGCTAGGCCGGCTCATCCGTGAAGTGGGCCTCAAACATTTTCGAGATCTCGTTGAAGCGCTCCTGGGTGATCGTGCGCCGGGTCGCCGAGGCGAAGCAGTTGAGAAGGTTCAAGGCGTTCAGGGAGGCGTCGTGCTCGACGTAGGTGGTCAGGCGCTTGACGAAGGCCTGGTTGACCATGCTGACCTGCTCGAAAAAGGCGGGGAACCGCTTCATTTCCCAGTCGGGGACATACCCCTTGTGCTGGCGGAAATACTGCGCCATGAGATACATCGAGATCATGCGATACGTGCTCTCTTCGGTGCTGGTGAACGGAAGGTGGGTGAGGACCATCGGGCGGAGGCGGTCCATGATCGGGCACCCGGCGGTCACCATGTAGATTCCGATCAGCGACCCCACGGCCTTGGTATTGTTGGCGCGGGCGGTGTAGGTCCTCGAGGGGGTGATCACCTCGACATCCGACTCCTCGTGGGAAAAGACGTCGTGGAAGGCCTCGATGACGCCCACGAGGTTGCGGGCGATCGGGCAGTGCTCGTGAGCGTTCGCGGAGAGCGGGCAGTTCGGGCATTGCTGGTGGCCCAGCTCGGTCCAGGCCGGCAGCGTCTCCGCGGAGGGGGGCCGCACGAGCCCCAGAGCGGGCTTCTCGAGCTGCACGCAAAATTCTTTCGTCCCGCCGTCAGGATCGTGGAACCGGTAGGTGATCACGTGAAGCGCCTCGTTCATGGCGCAACCATTCTCTCTTCACGCCCCCCGCGTAAAGAAGATTTTCCCGGAAGCAAGTTCTTCGTGACCTGGCCTCATGGGCTTGTTAGTCCTCTGGGCCACATGACCAACGAACCCGCTCCCGCACCCTCCGCTCACCCCGCCATCACCGCCAGCCGTGGATGGCTGATCGCCGGAGGCCTCCTCTCGATCTTTGTCGGTTTTGCTGCGATGGGGAGCCCCCTGATTTTTTCGGTCGTGATCGCGCAATTTCTCGGCATTTTTGCCCTGATCACGGGCGTCATCTCCCTGGGGCTCGCCATTTTTGGCAAGCACACCCCCCACCGGGTCCTGGAGGGGCTGTCCGGATTGATCCGCATCGCGGCGGGCATCATCCTTCTCCAATGCATCGGCTCGGGGGTGGCGATCATCACGCTGGTGCTGGCGATCTACTTTGCGGTGGAGGGCGTGTTCACGATTGTCGGGGCGATCCAGCTGCGCGGGCATGCCGGCTGGGTCTGGACGCTGATTAACGGGATTGCCGCGCTGCTGCTGGGGCTGATGGTTTACTACCGCTGGCCCGCCGACTCGGCCTGGGTTCTTGGTTTGCTTTTTGGCATCAACGCGCTCTTCAGCGGGATGTCGTTCCTGATGCTCGGCCTCGCGGCCCCGAAGCCCGCGGCCTAGCAGCAATACTGTTCATTTAAGAGCGGATTCCCTAACCGCAGATTTTCACCGATTGACGCAAATTGGATGCATAAACCTCTCTTTTTCATATTGTTCTGACGGTTATTAATCTGTGAAAATCTGCGCGAATCTGCGGTTGAATATTCTTAAGTGAACGGCATTGGGCCTAGCAGGCCTCCCGGACGCAGACTTTTTTGGCCTTGCCAGAGCGCGGGGTTGCGGGTCGGGACCTGGCGGGGTATGCGTGGAGGATGAGCGAATCCCATTCCCTTTTTGAGGCGGCGCGACGGAATATTCCCGGCGGCGTGAACTCCCCGGTGCGGGCGTTTCGCGGGGTGGGGGGCGAGCCATTTTTCACGCGGTCGGCAAAGGGCTGCCGTCTCGTGACGGCCGACGGCCGGGAGCTCATCGATTTTGTGGGCACCTGGGGGCCAGCAATCCTGGGGCACGCGCCGGAGCCGGTCATCTCCGCCGTGCGGGAGACCGCTCTGCGTGGTCTGAGCTTCGGAACCCCGAACCCTCTCGAGGTCGAGATGGCCGGGCTGATCTGCCGCATGGTTCCATCGGTAGAAAAAGTCCGGATGGTGAACAGCGGGACCGAGGCGACCATGAGCTGCGTCCGCCTGGCCCGCGGGGCCACCGGGCGCGATAAGATCCTGAAGTTTGAGGGCTGCTACCACGGGCATGTGGATTCCCTGCTGGTCAAAGCCGGCAGCGGGGCGCTGACGCACGGGCACCCCGACAGCGCCGGCGTGCCGGCGGCTCTGGCGGCCCTGACCATCACGATTCCTTTTAACGAGCCTGGGGCCCTGCGGGAGGCCTTCGCAGCCAACCCCGGGGAACTGGCCGCCGTGATCCTCGAGCCGGTGCCGGCCAACGCCGGTCTCTACCTGCCAGAGCCCGGGTTCCTGGACGAGGTCGCCCGCCTCTGCAGGGCCTCGGGAACGCTCCTGATTTTTGACGAGGTCATGACCGGGTTTCGCCTGGCCCCTGGCGGGGCGCAGGAAATTTATGGGATCCGCCCGGATCTGACGGCCCTGGGGAAGGTGATCGGGGGAGGCCTGCCGGTCGGTGCGTTCGGGGGGCGCGCCGATCTGATGGATCAGCTTTCCCCCGATGGGCCGGTTTACCAGGCCGGCACGCTGTCAGGAAATCCCCTCGCCATGGCCGCCGGCATCGCACAGCTCCAGGAAATGGAGCGGGCTGGAGGGTGGAGGCGCCTCGAGGAAATCGGCGAGGCGTTTGAGAGGCGCACCCGTGCGGCGATTGCCGGGCGCGCCTGCACCTTCCACCGGATCGGCTCCATGTTCTGCCTCTACTTTTCGGAGGGCCCGATCCGGAGGCTCTCGGATGCGATGCGCTGCGATCGGGACCGCTTTGCGCGGTTCTTCCACGCGTGCCTGGATGCCGGGGTCTACTTTGCGCCCTCGCAGTTTGAAGCAGGGTTCCTCTGCCTTGCCCACACCGAGCCGGATCTCGATCGGGTTGCCGAGGTCGTGGCCTCCTCGCTGGACCGGGCGCTCTGAGCGCCGGCACGCGGAGGTCGCTCGCCTATTTCGGGGAACGGGCGGCACCCAAGGTCCCCCCATGAAGGGTTTTTTGGCGGGGAGAAAAAATCTTTATTATTGACTCGGGGAAGGAAAACTGGGATTTCCCCCCGCGCTGCCTATGCTTACTTTTACTGCTTTCACCGTGCTTTCTTCGGCGCTCCTTGGCTGCGTTTGGTGGGTGAGCCGCGACGACCAGGGGGCTTCCTGAGCCCTGCCCGGGTCCTAGCGGGTCCCGGGGCTGCGTATGATATCTTGGATCAATTTTCAGTGGAAGGCGGGAGCGTCCGCCTCCGGTGACGCTTCGATCGCCCCCATCACCGTGCGCCCGGCAGGCAAGTCCGATGAGGAAGGTGTCTCCAAGGTGCTCAAAAGCGCGTTTGCCGTCGATTCCGGATGGGGGGATGTGAGCAGGAAGCTCATGGATTACCTCCTCGAAAATGTTGGGGCCGTCTTCGCGACGGAGGAGCCGAGCTGCCTGGTGGCGGTTCATGGCAGCCGCATCATTGGAGCGTCCCTGCTCGATCTTGCCCCCGAGGCGCCCAACCACCTCCTCAGCGGCCCGTGCGTCCTTCACGAATACCGCAACCGCGGGGTTGCAAGCGCCCTGCTCGGGGCCTCTCTGGCCCACCTCGCTCAGTCCGGGATCAAAACCGCCCGCGGCCTGACCCGCGCAAACTCGATCACCGCCCGCTTCGTCTACCCCAAATTCTCCGGCGTCTCTCAGCCCTACGAAGGCGACCCCCTGAAGCATCCTGCGCCCTGAAGTTCACTCCGCCCGGATTTTGCGTTGCCGGCGCGCGGCGGGTTTGTGATACGATCCCACGCTCCATGCCGCTCAGCGAACAACTGCACTCGCGCCTCGCCCCCGGATTTTTCCGGCCGCTGAGCCGCCCGTCGTGGCCCGTTTACGTGGATGTGGCCGACCGCCTGCTGGACGGGGCCGATGAAGGCGGGCAGATCTCGCGTGATGAGACGCTGGGGCTCATCCGCGAGACCGTCCTGGGGCATCCGAATGTGGTTTTGGACCCGGATGAGGGGGCGGCGTTTGCGGATGCGCGGCAGAAGGCGGCCCAGCTCTACAACCGGCTTCTCGAGGCGGGCTGGCTGCACGAGCGCCGCCTTTCCCTCGATGCGGTTCAGGTGCTCGTGACGCCGCCGCTGCGGTGGACGGTTCGCCTGCTGCGCGAGCTCTCAATCAGCGATGCCACGGACCTGAAGGACTTTGCGGCGACCCTGCGCTCGCTGTGCAGGGACTTGTTGGAGCCTCCGGCGCTGGACCCGGCGGCGCACGAGCCGGAGCCCCTGCGCCAGGCGGTGACCGACCTGCTCGCCCGCGCCACCCGCGCGGCGGACCAGATGCATGCCGTCGAGTCGCTGATCCTTGCGGCGGAGGCCGAGCAGCGGGGAAGCGCCTCGGCGGCCGAAACGCTCGGGCGCTTCCTGGTGGACTTTCACGCGGGCGAGCACATGGTCTGCTACGATGCCCTGCAGGAAGGCGGGCTCCTCCCCCGCCTGCAGGCCGCCAGAAAAGTTGTCCAAGAGGCCGGGGCCAGCGCCCTCGCCAAGGAGCGCCTCGCCGCCGGACTCCTCGCCTCGAAAAAATCCCTGGCCGCCGAGGCCGCCTACGCGGACGCGGAAGCCCTCCTCAAAAAGCTGGAAAAAGCGGTCGGTGTGATCCCTGCCAAGCAGCGGATCATCGATGGGCGCGTGGCCGATTTCAGCCGCCTCTCGGCGCAGCGCTACCGCTACCAGACCGAAATGCGCGGGCGCCAGCCCGGCCGGGTCAAAGCCTACATGGACGAGGCGGCGGCCCTGCACTCCGGCCGGCGCTTCAGCGATCTCGACCGCGAGCCCGGGATGGCCCTGCTCTGCCCGGCGGTGGCAATCTGCCAGGGGACCGATGCTCTGGCCCCGGGCCGCCGCGCGCGCGCCCGCATCAACCTCTCCATCGACCCTGCTCTCCCGGACCCCGAGAACGACGCGCTCGACGCGCAGGATGCCATCCGCCGACACAATCAGTCCGTCATCGCCCCCCAGCGGGCGCTCCGGTTTTTTGAGGGCCGCGAGATCGGGCCCGGCGCCCGCCTCAGCAGCGCGGACATTGCGGCGCTGCCCGAGGACGACTGGCTGGACCTGCTGGCCGTGCTCGCGTTTGACTCCGCGCGCAAGCCCGGCGCCCGCAAGCCGGTGCGCTGGAAAGTCCATGCGGCCCGCAAGGAGGCCGGCCTGACTCCGGACCGGATTCCGACCGACGAGGTGGGCGGGAGGTTGATGGACCGGGTGACGATTGAGCGCCTCGCATGAGCTCCCTGCCCTGGCCCGCATTTTGGGAGCATGTTCCCGAGTCCGACCGTCCGGCGCTCGGGGAGGTTCTTGCCGAGCTCCTTGCGACGGGGGTTTTGCTCGGCACCGAGGGCCGGGGCCGCAGCCTGTATCTGCTGGCGCGCGATTACAGCCGCGAGATTTCGGACTACCTTGCCCCTCTCCACCTGGAGTATCTGGAGGATCCTGAGAACAGCATCCTTCAGGCGCGTCCGGTTCCGGGCGAGTGCGGCCTCACCGCCCGGTTCAGCAAGGCCGAGACCCTCGTGCTGCTCGTCCTCTGGCGGATCTACGACGACATCCGCCTCAACCAGATCACGCCGGTCGCGCTCACCACCGCTCAGGAGGTCTTCGACAAATGGCGCCTGTTTTTTGAGCAGATCGAGCCTCCGGCGGAGTCCCAGCTCGACCGGATCCTCGGCCGGCTGCGGCGGCTGCGCCTGATCCGCCTGCAGGCGAAATCCGAGGTCGAGAGCTTCGGCGACCTGAGCATCGAGATCCTCCCCACCCTGCCGCGCGTGATCCCCTTCGAAAACGAATCGGCCTGGCAGCAGCAGGCTGCGGTCTACCAGCATGAGCCCGGCAGCCTGGCGGATGCTCCCGGGCAGGGTGGGGAGGAGGAGGCATGACCGACAGGCGCATCTCGCTGAGCCGGATCATCGCGGTGAACTGGTATGGGTTTCGCCAGATCCTCGACGTCTCCGGGCACACCCTGGTTGCAGGGGCCTTCGGGACAGGAAAGACCGCCCTCCTCGACCTTCTGCAATACGTGTTGCTCGGCAGCCACTGGCGGCCGAACCGGGCTGCTGCGGGGAACGTGCGGAGCCGGTCGCTGGTCAGCTACTGCCTCTGCGACACGAACACCCGCCAGAACGGCCAACCCCACTACACCCGCCAGAGCGGGGTCACTTTCATCGGGCTCGAGTTCACATGGCCGCAGACCGATGCCGAACGCCGCCAGGACGCCGGGCCCCGGCGCGAGACATGGGGGATGCGCGTCGAGTTCAGCAGCCCGACCGCCGAGCCGCACGCGACATGGTTCGGAATCCCCGACCGCCTCGAATGGGACCAGATGGCGCCCGGCGGGACGTTTCTCGAGGAGGATGCCTTCCGCAGCTGGCTCCGTCGCGAATACGGGCGCGAAGCGGTTTTCAGCCGCCAGGTCGATTACCTGAACGAGATGGCGACGCCCCACCACCTCTACTTCGAGGCGGAGGCTTTCCGGCGCACCCTCCCGAAGGCGATCGCGTTCGAACCCGAGGACAACGTCGAAAAATTCCTGCGCGAGTTCGTGCTGGAGGAGAGCGCGCTGGACGTCCGCGATGTGCGGGCCTCGGTGGCGGCC
>Ga0247844_1005181_pt1 | contig 16838 bp, 16 predicted proteins | sample LaCtaG_FD_192421 | JGI IMG/M metagenome (GOLD analysis project Ga0247844, IMG submission 192421) | Freshwater microbial communities from meromictic Lake La Cruz, Castile-La Mancha, Spain - LaCruzMarch201714.5m_1 | ecosystem: Environmental > Aquatic > Freshwater > Lake | place: Spain: Castile-La... | reverse complement strand
TAAAATCTGTTCTTTTAATTCCTGAGAATAATGATTGCCTTTCATGAAACACTCCTGTTTAGACTAATTTTATCAAAAATTTAAAAATTAGAAAGTGTCCAAACTATATAGGGGGTTAGAAAGGAATAATGTATCTTTAATTTTTTGCAATTCTTCGCCTGTTGGTTTTCCTTTTGTTATTGGCATTTCACTTTTTGGATTTAAAGATATAAATGGATGATTTATTTTAGATCCATCATCTTTAATTAATTCTTGACCTGGTCTAGTTGACGCGTGAGCAGATGCATTCTCCCAAAGATATTGTCCTTCTTTTTCACTACAAACTATCGCCGCATTATTTAATCCATTAAGTGCACTAATTCTTGCCTGAAATAATTCATTCTTGTTGGGTATTGAATTCAAGCAATTTAATTTTTTATCAAATGAATCACTTATCTCGTTTGAAAAACTTACTCCCCATTTATCAGTACAATCTGAACTTGTACTATAATTAATGCCGCTAACAGTTAAGTTTGTCGTATTTTTTTTTGCATCCAAAATTTTTAATAACTCACCCGGGAAAGATTGATCTGTATTGCCTTGCATAATGCAATAATCATTTGCAATTGCAATGTTGCTTAAGAAAATTAAGGGTATAGCTCTAAATATAGTATTTTTAAAAAGATACAATAGGCACTCTCCATGCTGTACCTAAAGTATCGGACAAATTTCATTTTTTCTTTACTATAAAAAGATGCTTGTTGCTTCACTGACTTTTTTAAATGCACTATCAATAGTTTTTAAATCACTCGGATCAAGTCGATTATTTATCTTGAAAACAAGCGAGGTAATTTCTTCTTTAGAATAATTATTTCTAAACATATCACATGCCGATTTAAACAATGTTGCATTCCAAAAACCTTCACTTGCGCCAATACTAAGAAAGTTTCGTGTAAACGGACTTAGGTTTTTAAGCAAAGAAATTGAACCAAAATGATTAGACTGAGTAGATACAACTTCAACTTCTTGTCCAATTTTAGATTCTATCCAAAGTTTAAGTTTTTCTTTTGGGATTCTTTCACTTAACTCATGAAGATATTGAATTGCACCATTTTCAAATCTAATCGCCCCTGGAATCCGACTAAGCCGGCTTGGATTTTTTGTAGAAGGATCGTTGATACCGCCAAGTGCTTTGTATAACCGTTTGACCAATAGATCATATTCCTTTCTAGTCTCAAAATCTTGCTCTAGCGTGATAATGAAGTGATAGCTTTTGCCACCTGAGAACGTAATTGCAGTATATGGCATTCCAGTTTTTTTAATTAGCTCAACTTGTTCCTCTTTTGGAACTGAATCAAGTTCAACTAAAATTGATCTAAACGCAGAAACATTAGCATCACATCTTCTTGCAATATCTTTGTTGTGATATGGCTCAGAAGCTGCAAGATCAAAATTATGAAGTGGATTAATAGAGAAATACTCAGCATCAATTTGTTTTGAAATATCAGCCAAGGGAAACACTCGAGTGTGCTTCACATCAGATACCACTGAAACGTACTCTCCTTCGTTAAATAATGCTTTAAAAAATTGATTTACATTTTTTTGATTTTTCATAAGCTGTATTCCTTTTTATTTATTGGTTGTTGTAAGTGATGATGGAATTTCACAGGAAGAGCAAATCTCGTAACAGTTGGCGGTCTTGCCGTTCACTTTTTTTGAGAAAGACTTGAATCCGTAATTGCTAAGTTGCTTACCTAGTGTTTGCTTGGTGAAGCGATTGCTAATTCCAGAATTAATTACAAAATCACAATATGCTTTGAATATTTCATCTGCGGTAATAAATTTTGTGTCTTTATTTTCTGGAAGTCTTAAGCTGAATTCTTGGAAGAATTCCTCCATTTGAGGCTTGGAAGCAAGTTGCTCTTGAGATTTTCTAAGTCGAGTAAGTGATTCTCCGTGGAGATAGCCTTCGGGTTTTTGTTCATCAATTCCCTGAAAAAGTTTTACATAGTCGATTTCATTTATTAATTCCCAGTTAATTTTAGAAACTTCTATTTCGTGAAACCTGCGATTTTGACTATCAACGATAATTAAATTTAATCTTCTATTGGTTGAACCTATAAAACTGGCACGATTCGGCACATTAAAAACTGAATTTGTTCCAAGCTTTCTATAGGTAAGTGTTTTACAAGTGATTACATTTTTAAGTGCTTCAATTTCAGACTTTGCAGACCATCCACTCAACTCCTCTACTCGAGCTACAAATGACTCAGCTAAAGCAAGAGAGTAACGGTCATCTGTTAATTGCTTAAAATTTACATCAATTACATGGCTCGATATCGGCGATAATATTTTTTCTATTGCAGTAGATTTCCCCACGCCATGTGCCGAGCTATAGAGCACCGGGAATATGTGATTAGTAACTTCTTGATCACTCATTTTTCTTTTAATCGCCCAAATAAAGTGACATATCACGTCTATGTCCACATCATTTTGCGAGCCAAGTGCGGCACAGAAAGTCTTTACCGGATCAAGGTTTTCTTGTGAGCATTTTAAAGATTCGAATATTTTAATTCTTTCTTCAAGCTTCACCGCTTCGCAAATTTCCTCGATAGCCATTTCAAGGTCTTTTTGGGTGCAAGGCTTAGCAATTTTTCGATCGCGAGGATTATGATTCTGTATTACCTCGGTCGCGTTGTGGGCAATGATTTGCTCGTTATAATCGAGCCACATTTTGTTCTTGAGTTGATCTGCCTTGCTTTTGCATGATGATCGGAGTTCACCGTTGCTGATTACCTCTACATCGTTTTGAGCGAGCCATGCTTTAGTGAATTGCCTTGGAAAGAAGTAGTCTCTTGGATTTTGATTCATTTGAATGCCTTTATGTTCGCTCCCCACGATTAGAGAACTTACATATCTGGGCATTTTTTTGATATTGGCATAATCTACGGTTAATCCTCTAGCAATCTTAATGCTTTAGCCCTCGGTCACGATAGACATGGCTGTCATGGCAAAAAGCAGGTACTCGTCTCTATATATGTATTTATTTAAAAATTAAAAAGATTAAAATATAGCCATGTCTGCCATGACCATGTTGCAGGTTGCTGAAATTGTTATGATTTTTTGGTCACGACACGGTCGTGGTTGATTTTCTGCCATGACTAGTGAGTTTAATAATCTCACTTGAAGCTTCGTTGCTATTTTTTATAAACAAACGATAGATCATCAACAATTGCGTTCATGCTAACACAAATTAATTCGTTCAAACTTAATCCATTTACCTCTGCTTTTTTCTTTAATTTTTCAAGCAACTTTGAATCCATCCGAACAACGAACGCAGTTCTTTGCGACTTCTTTTTCTCTAATGTAATTTTCATTTCAATCCTTGATATCTAAAGTTGATGCCAAAAAATGTTGTCATAACTAGATACTATAATATGTAAGTTTTACATGAAATCAATAATTGATATCAATTTGTGATATCATATAAAAATAGTCGGTCTTTGAATAAGACAAGCTGTCGGATGCGTAAGACATATAAGGAAATTTTAATAATGCTATCTGAGAATACTCAAATGAAAGAGAAACTAATGCTTAGCAAAGTACTGAGAAAAAACCTAGAAAACAAAAACCTGGCAGCCGTAGGTAAGGCAGTAGGATTGGACCGAAGAATACTGCACAGCTGGATATATCAAGACCGTATCCCATCACTTAAATTTGCTTTCCAACTTCAAGCCTTGGCGGATTACTTAAATTTAAGGCTAGAAGAATTGCTATTCGATTCAAGTGACAAAAACGCAATCGCATCATTCACGTTTAAAGACGAAGGCTCTGTGTACAAAGTTTTAGTTGAAAAAATTAATTATTAACAAAGGAAAAATGCATGGCTTCAAAACTGGTAAGCGTACTTATGGTTATATTGCTTAGCTCCTGCGGTGGAGGCGGTGGCGGCTCATCAACGCCCTCTAAGGATATTTCATCAATATGGGAGGCGGTGGACACTAATTTCGTAATTGATCTTCGAGAGGCAACTCTAAATGAACCTATTTCATTCTTATTCTTAGACACAGACAAAGAAACTATTCTTTGCACTTGTAGCGCCCAATTAACTGGAACTAAATACGCCGGCTCGTATGCTCTAGACTGTTCAAGTTGTTCTGCGCCTTATGATGTTTTGGTCTTCACAAACGGTAGTTATAATATTTCAAGCTCAAATAATGTGACATTCTGCGATGTCGTCGGGGACACAAGTACGTGTGCCGTATATGAATAAATTTTAATTTTATTAGTAAAATAATTTAAAGCCATTTAAATGACTAATTGGTTTTAGGAAGCAAGGAGGCGTTAAACAAGGAACCAATTTGAATAAAAGATACAAGCGAGTTTGCACAGGCATTCGCCAGGATGTAATAAGTGGTCACTATCAAGCGATTAAAGTACTTAATGGCAAACAAGCAGTTGAAACATTTAAATCTCTCAGAGAAGCTAAAAATTGGTTCAAATCTTATACGCCTAAAATTAAGACCTGCACAATAACCAAAACCTTGGGCTCTACTTTGGGCGAAGCTCTGGCTTTGTATTTAGAAAATCACGTTGCACATTTGGCAAGCAACACTAGACAGACAGTAAATCGACGGCTGACTGCCTTTTATAATAAAGAAATTAAGCAAATTGAAATTACGGCGATTAATTCACAAATGATCGATGATTACCTAAAAAGATGTATAGTGCACTCTAGCTCCAAGGGCTTAAGTGATTGTAAGCGTTCAAGTTATACCAGTGAACTCAAGCTATCTAGAACCTTTTTTAATTGGTATTCTGCCAATTATAACGAAACTCTTGTAAATCCAATTAAGCGAAGACACTTTGCCATGGGTAATGTCAGGGCAAATAATCCTAAAAGAAGAAAATTAACAAAAGTTGAAATTCAATTATTCTTTAAAAATCTCCATGGAATGTTTCTAGGGCTTGCAAAAATACAATTCTTCACTGCTTCAAGAATTTCAGAGGTGGCTGGACTACATTGGACTTCTGTTAATGAAGCCAATTCAACGCTAACAATAAAACACTGCCTAGTTTGGAGCCATAGTACTAAAAAATTTTTAGAAATTAAAGAAACTCCAAAGAATGAAACAGAGCGAGTTTGCTACATAAACCCTGCCATAGCGATGGCTCTTGATAATAGAAAAAAAGCAATGAATGGACCGCTAGTATTTCACGAAAACGGTATGCCTTTAAGTTACCGTCAAATTCAGTATCAATATCGAAAAGCTCTTATTAAATCTGGGCTAAATGATGTTACAAGTTCTCACTTCCTTCGCCATAGCGCTGCTAATTTAGTTAGAAGCTTAGGAGGGTTGGATTTAGCTCAATCAATTACTGGACATAAACATAGGTTAATAGTTGAGAAGACATACACTGAGATGCCAAATAATTTACAAAGAGAAGCAAGTGATTTGCTTTGTAATATATTTAACAACAATAATCTAACGTGAATATTTTCTTAAAAATATTATTTTGATTCACAGTTAGTTTCAACGGAACCACCGTATTTTGTACTAGTGCATTTAGTTTTTACAGAACTTGTATCACGCCCTAGTCCTTGAAAAAAAGTCTGAAATGCTTTGCCAATCCTTGCTTTCTCATTTTCGTCAGCAATTCTTTCTTCATTTTCAATATTTTCTTGAATAAGAAGTGCATTTTCTTTAATTTTTGCATTATGGCTGCTGCGAAATAACTTTTCCAAGTAAAGTAAGTCATGACAAGAAACTAAATTTGCCTCGCAATGCCTATTTATCTCGATTGTGTCAGCAAGTTCATATTTGATAAACGTCTTCTTGTAGTACTGGTTCATAAATTTTGAATAACATTCATCATTGTTTAACTTTGTGCAAATAACTTTTTGAAACTATTTATATTTTTTAGGCGATAATTCTTCTTGGCACAAGTAAGGGGAATTTTCAGGAATAATTTTTTGCTCAAGCACTAAAACCGATGCAGGCTTTTCCACATAATCTGATTGTGCCTCAAATTCTGCTGGAGCACAGCTTGTTAAGAGAGAGATTATTAGTAAACATTGTTTACCATTCAATAGTTTTTTTGTTTTCATGGACTTTTTATCGGAGAGACTCAATGCTAGCTTGATTATAAAAATTAAGTAAATCCAAGTAATAGATCAAAATTGTTAAAAATTATTTGATATAAACTTGATAAATTTGAATTAAAACATTCATTGCTCTTAGTAGATACAAAATTTCAACATGATAGATAAATAAAAAATCACAATGGTGGAGGTGGCGGGAATCGAACCCGCGTCCGAGGACTCGTCCAATAAAGAGTACTACGTGTGTGTCCTATCTAAAGGTCTAGGCGCCTGTTCTACTCTTCGTTAAAAGCAGCAAAAGCTCGGTGACTTTATTTAGAGGGGCTTCCCGACATAACCCCCTCCCCCGTTTATTTTACCGTGGTACAGAGAAACCACTTTGTCAGCTTGTTGTTATCGGGAGCTGACCCCTCATTAACTGGACTAACCTAAATTAGGCAGCTAAAGCGTAATCGTTAGATTCGCCTGTTGTGTTTGATCACCTTTTAACGAGGCCTGGTGATCAACCTCGACACGCACTCAGTCCTTCAAAGTCCCCGTCGAAACCTTGGCACCCCCATAAATAAATCAATTACTAAAGATAAAATAAAAAAAATAAAAGCGGCTTTCAACCACCAGATTGAAAGATTAGATTATTGTATAATGAAAAAATGATATTTAGACTATTTTTTTAAAAATCTGATCAACTGTTTTTTTCTAAAAAGTTTTTCTTCTACACAAAATTGATCTTGATCATTAGCGAGCTGAATTTTCTGCGCCAATGCTTCTTTGGTTAAATCTGGATCATGCTTCACTAATTTCCGATAAACCGATTGAAAGGGTGATGACTGATGGTAATTCCCCTCTTCCACTGCCCTTAGAACTTTTTCCGTCCATTTTAAATTTCTAATATTTGCTTTAACAATTTGATTATAAGTAATTATAGGAACTGCCACTGCACCAACTGCTGCACCACCAATAAGGCTACCAAAGAGTAATCCCTGACCAACCGCCACAAGCACAGAAGACCCATCGGCCACTAAATAAAACATGGTTCCCCAAAAGGCTGCATTAAGGCCCCCTACAGAACTAAAAACTATTAACTCTGCTTTTTTTTGTTTTTTCTTTTTTAATAATAACTTTTGCTCTAAACGTTTTATTGAATTTTCATAATGAGGTAAACAATTCGCCCTGGCCCCTGGAAAAGAAAGAGTGAGAAAAGAAGAAGAAATGAGAATTGCAAAAAATAGTTTTTTCATGGCCTTCACCTTTAGCTCATTTTCCTTTCAAATTCTAGAACTCTGTAAAAATTCTTCTTAATTTTCAGAATTATCCATAATAACTTGAATTGCCCTTTCGCCTAACAGACAATTATTTATTATTTCACTTAAAAGGATTTTTTAATCTTATGGAATCAATTGCTGAATATTTTACAATTGCCTACAATGTTCTCACCCACATTGATATGTATCTTGGGCTACTAAGCCAATTTTTAGGTGTTTGGCTTTATGTCATTGTTTTTGCCATTATTTTTTGTGAAACAGGTCTTGTCATTACCCCTTTTCTACCTGGTGATTCACTTATCTTTGCACTCGGAGCACTTTGTGCAGCACCATCAATGCCAAATGCAGGAGTAGAACCTACTCTCAATTTCACTTATCTCTTTTTTACAATATTAGTTGCGGGAATTCTGGGAGATGCTACAAATTATGCTATTGGAAATTTTGTTGGACCAAAAATATTTCGACACAAACCAAAGAACCGCTTTCTAGCGATGCTCTTCAAACAGGAATACCTCATCAAAACACAAAATTTTTATCTAAAACATGGAGGTAAAACAATTGTCTGGGCCAGATTTATTCCAATCATTAGAACATTTGCCCCATTTGTCGCAGGCATTGGAAAAATGAATTACAAAAACTTTGCTATTTATAATTTTTTAGGGGCACTTCTATGGGTGGGTTCCCTATTAACTCTTGGCAAAATATTTGGAAATCTTCCAACGGTTAAAGATAATTTTCATTACGTATTAGTTATTATTGTTTTTATTTCTCTTCTTCCGCCGATCATTGAATGGATTTTACATAAAAGAAAAAATCGCCTTCCTCGCATTACAAATAACTAATTTTAATTTTTAAACTAATACTGCGGTCCTTATCCTGATTAAAAAATTGAATGACCTCTTCATGTCCCTTGGAATTTATCGCTGGAGTTAAATAAAAAGTTCCACTATCACTAGAAAAACTCCAATTTTTTACAAACTGAGGTGGAAATTCTATTTTCCAATCCCCCAATTTTATTTCTGGAATATCATTAAAAAACTTATTTAAATCAATGCTAAGAGGTGTTCTATGACTTATAAGCATGGAATTTCTTCTCGAAATGCTTTTATCTCCCCCCAAAGAAAATACTTTCATTGCCGCTGGATTTTCAAAATTATTATCATCTGTATTAAATATGGCCACCACTTGAATAGGATGAATATAGGTTGCTAATAATTCGTTATATTCTTCTTTTGTAATAATTGACCTAACTTCATTTTCACTAATTTTATCTAAGTGGATTGTATTTGCTAAAATGGATCTCTCTGCATGATTAGCAGGAATAATAACTGAAACCATCTCTCTTGCACTAATACGAAACACCGAAAAATTAGAAAACAATAATATTACAAAAACATAATAACAAAAAAAATTAAATGACTTTTTTATATTCATTTAATAACCCCACTAGGATCAGGTAAAATAGAAAGCAAATAATCTATTGGTTGTTTATGTTTATTAAAAACCCCTTCTATAATATTTCCCTTTGGATAAAAACCTGCATTCCCAGCAGCTTCAGAAGGGCTCAACTCAAAAGTCAAACAATAGACTTGCAAATTTGCAAAAGTCCAATCACAGGTATCTCCTGTTGCTATATAAAGTGCCGATGACTGCATGGCCTTATACTTAGTCATTTTTGCAAGTTCTTCTGCTATTTTTTTCATGGCCGCTCCATCCTTACCTGGCACTGGCCCAGACTCTCCTCCCCAGGGATAAAGAACTAGTTCAGAAAAGGCATGATAACTTAAAGTAAATTTTAAATTGGGAAGTGATTGCAAAAAATCTCTAAAAGCTACTGTTTCAGGTTCTGAGAATGCGCTAGGGCCATGATAGACATCAGAACCAGGATTTGATGATGATCCACCCTGGGCCCATCTCTGATCATAATTTCGATTTAAATCAACACCTATAAAACTACTCGATCCTGCATTTTTACGAGTATTTTTTCGCCAATATCTAAAGCTTGTTGCACTCAAATCATAAATGGCTCCGTCAGGATTTAGCATTGGTGCCACAATAACTGTTCTTGAACTAAATAAAGCTTGAAAAGCAGGATCGGATTTTGCCTTCTCAATCATATATCCAATAAGTCTAAGTGGAATTTCTGTGGATAAATGTTCTCGAGAATGATGAGTCCCTACCATGACGAGTGTTGGCTTTTGATCAGCAGACGCATGATCATTAGAAAGTCGTAATGAAATGAGAGGTAATCCACCTGCTGATTTTCCAAAAACCACTAATCTTGCAAATCCATTACTAGAATTTATATATTCTTTTATTTTAGTAAGAAATTCTTTGTAAGTGTGATACTCCGTGTAACCCGCGGGAAAAGGGAAATCAGCTCCACTATAGTCAATATTGTCATCTCCACAAAGACTATCACTTTCAACAATCAACCCACCATGATTTGCAACGTATTCTTTATATTCATCTAATTTTTTTTTATTATAACCAATTTTCGTTTCATCAATGCAGGCAATAAATTTGCAGTTTTCACTAGTACTAGCTGCCCCATTTGGATTGGGATTAAAATTGGTTGCTTCAGAATGAGAACAATATTTAATTGAAGTTAAATTCCCTGGATCAATAAAAGCAGATTCATCCACCTTTTTTTTCAAAGGATTAAAGCACCCTTGAAGTAGACTAATCATACCAAATAAAAAAATTGGGATGACTTTACTTATGACTTTACTTATGACTTTACTCATAACTTTTTTATAATTATTCATAGCACTTTTTATATTACTAATATTGAAGCAATAACTCTCAGCTAGGTAATTTTACGCTTTTATTGGTAATGCAAACTGATCGGCGCATTTCAAACTAATGAAAATACAAACTTTTAAGGTTAAATTTTATTCCTAGAATTAAATCTTACAAAAACACTTATAATTGACTTTATCAATTCAAAGCATTTTAATGCAGCACGAGGTTCACATGTTTTTTAATAAAATTCTGATTTCAATTTTTTTACTCCAATTTTTTCTCACTCCACAATCAAGTGCAAATGAATTTAAAATTAATGCCAATGAACATAATGTGAGAGAACTCATAAGAGGTTGGACAAAACTCATTATAGAAAAAACTGGGATCACACCTCAAGTAAGCTTTTCTCCAGATTTAACTTTTCAAGCTGGAACTAAATACACAAGTTCTGAAATATCCTTCTACTTCACTCAAGGGGTTATGAATAAATCTGATGATGAAGCGCTACTAATTGCTTGCCATGAAATAGGTCATATTCTGGGAAAAGTTTATAAGAATCCTCGTCCAGGAAATCTAAAACTCACTGCAACTGAAGGTGAAGCTGATTTTTTTGCTGGAATGTGTTTAAGAAAATATTTTGAAAGATTTCCAAAGGAACCATTAAATTATTATAATATTTGTAATAATTCTAAAACCTGTAATTTAATACTTCAATCGGCCCTTGAAATGTTTAATAGTGATCCCTTTAATCTCAATTTTAGCGAAGAAACCCTAAAGCTTAATTTACCTCCCTCGCCAACAGGAAAAACATTACAAATTTATCCAACAAACGAATGCCGTTTCCACTCTATTTACGCAGGTTTTTTACAAAAACCAAGACCGAACTGTTGGTTTCTTCAACCTTAAAAACAAACTTAAAAACCTGTACCGATATCCAAGGTACCCGGCGAAATATCTCCCGCAGGCATTGGATAAATATTCGGAGTACCTCCAGCCAAATCATCAGTTATAAGTAAAAAAACTCCAAGATATAATCCAGCATCCATACTGCATCCATTAAGATTTAATGTATGAGCAAGTGTTGGAGGGGAGGAAGAGCCACACCCTGTCTGTAAAGTATTTCCCGTTCGTTTTACCCTATAATAAGCAGTTCCCCCAGATCCAGCAATCCAGCATCCAGTAAACCACGGTTCATTGATATGAACTGTGGCACCACTATAACTACATGAAGTAGTACAGGCAGGATCATCTTTAGTAAAAAATTGATCATACCTTTGAGCTTTACTTGAAAGTCCTAAAACACTATAGGTAAGACTACTAGCTGGAATATAAGCACTAATATAAGGAACAAAACTCATACTTCGATAAAGTCTATGTTGAGGACCATTAGTTTCTGATTCCATATTACTCATTGTACTAATCGGTCCTGAAAATGATGGTATGGAATCAAGAGTAAAAGTCACATCAAAATCTCCTGTTTTAAATCTATACCCGCCTCGATTTACATGACGTTGGGGAGCAATTGGAGATTCAGCAGAAATACTAAATGAACCCCCAGTTGAATAATCAATAAAATCAGCTTCACTATGAAATTGCCAAGTTCCGAGCGTACAGGGTCCAGGAATAGGAGTACTTGTAGGCGTTGGAGTTGCTGTATTTGTACCAGGTCCAGGAGTAGGCGTATTTGAAGGTACTGGCGTATTAGTAGCAGTGGCAGTTGGGGTTGGTGTTGCAGTACTACTTGTAGAAATTGGTAAACAAGCGGTACTTGCTAAAACATTTGTCATATTTTGATCAGAATAAACCCTGCCAATAATCCCATATAATGTAAATTGTAGGGGAAAAGCAACTGGAGTACATATTTTAGGATTTGTAGCCCAAACTCTACTTGAATCATTCGCTGCTGGTGGGTTAGGTCCTCCACAATTTGCCACTAGTGACGAAGTATCTAATCCAGTGCAAGGTCCCTCCACCACAAATGCTCTTAATGGATATGCGGTCGCTGTTGCCACAGAAACTGCGACCCCGTCGCGGAATAATTGAAAACTGTAACTATCAGTTCCAGTAATAGCAGGTGTTCCAAATCTTAGTTCATAAACTCCTGCTGTTGGAGTATTTGTTGGAGTACCAGTAGGAATGGGCGTGCAGGCAATATTAATATTATATAATGTATCATCTAATACTTTTTCAATGGGATAGGTTGTGCCAGTTGAGCAATCGGAAAGTAATCCATGGAAATATTGACTAATATCATTTGGTTTAATTGTTCGGCATATAATTTGATTGCTGGAAGCATTATAGCCCACTAAAAATTTCCCACTTGCACAGGTTAAACTCTTAGGCAAATCTACTGTCACACATACTGGCCTATAAATGGGAAGCATTTTTCCTGCCCCATCTGGAATATTAACCAATTCAAACCTAGAAACTCTTTCAGTAGCGGGGCATTGCTCTACGGAATAACCTGCCCAGACACATTTATCATCCGTGGTATCAGCAGGAGTTTCATTGTCATCAAAAATAGCGCCTTCTCCATTACAGGCATAATGAATGAGGTCCTCAGTAGCACTAGTTATAGAAAAACTACAGCTATCAATAATCGTTGGATCAACTGAATTTGGAATAGTAGTTAATCTTATATTTCTACTTACTTCTGTGGTTTTTGTAGAAGATGTACTGGTCCTTGAAAATTTAACGGTAAGATCAGCTCTGGTGGAATTTATTTGAGCTAGACTCATGGCAGAAATAGTAAAGCCTGATCCAGTACTCATGCCAACACTATAAATAGTTGTACCATTTACATTTGTAATATTTCCTACACTTGCTTGGGTGGCACTTTCTCCAGCAAAATTGTAATCACACACTCCCTTGACACTTATTTTATAAAGTATATCGCTAGTCATTTCTGCAATTACTGTATCAACTTCATTTTGTAAGGCAGATTTATTCAAAGAAATGGCCAAACTTGCGACCATCATTCCAGTAATACCAAGTAAAGCAACACCCACTAATAATTCAATTAGTGTCACTCCCTTTGCATTCCTTATCTGTAATATATTCTTCATAAACTTCATTTTTAACAAACCTAGAATGGACAAATCATTCTATTCGTAAAATTAGATTCAAAGGGAGCTTGGCTTCCACAAAACTTAACTTCAGTACTAATACCGTGAGGATAACCATTATAAAAAACAATAGTCCCTCCAGCAGTAGCCCCTAGCTTACAAATAACCTGTCCATTTAGCTCCTGTGCTATTATTTTAATCGTTTCACCAGGTATGACTTGGTCACAATAAGTGGTTAAGCCATTAGGACCAGTGCAATAAGCGTTTAAGTTGTTTACTTGAATAGTACAGGATGAATAAAGTGGTTCTACACAACAATGATTTGAAGAACAGGCAGGAACTGCATCATAACTTTCAACTGTTATAGTTAAAGTTTTATTGCAAGAAGAGCCAGTGGCAGGACATATCCAACGAAGAGTCATATCTTCATTAGAATTACAGTTTGGTAATCCAGCAACCCTATTAGTTGAAGGACATCCTGTATTAAAAGTACAACCTGTGGGAGTTGCTGTTGGAGTATTAGTCGCAGTTGGCGTGTTTGTGCTTGTATAAACTGGAGTTGGTGTTGGGGTTTCTACAACCAATGAACCACTTCCTCCAGTAATATCAAAACATGGGGTACAAAGTCCTGGAACTGGAGAGGATCCGTAGGTACAAATTTTTGCAGCAGTATCCGACGTAGATAAAAGGCTAGATGTTGATCCTAAAGATTTTGAAGAAGATATTCCACAAACCTTTGGATTATAAATCATAAAGGCTGAGGGACAGGAATTAGTTGCTGATCCAGTTCCCTGGGAAGTTTTCCCAGTTCCTGAGCAAGAAGGATTATCATAGTGATACATAATCAGTTGAAAAAATGTGGCTGTTGCCTGTGGAATTGGAGTTAAACTTAGATTGACAAGCTGAGCTCGAATAAATTTATTACAGGATCCAGCAGCGCAGCTATATTCGCTGGCATTATCAGGTGGAACGTATGACGTAGTGATTACTCCAGGCGTTGCCACTCTCAATGCATAAAGAACTGATGTGCCTCCATCAGCAGAGGTTGGGGTGGGAGTATTAGTTGGAGCTGGAGTACAAAGTGTTCTAATAAGCGAAGCATTTTCCTCTAATCCTAGCGTTGGTTGACCTTGTCCGCAATCAAGTGGAGTAGCTCCATTAAAAGCTGTAAAAACCTGATTCACTGATAAAGGCACACAATAGGGAGTTCCATCACTATTATATTTCATCATAAATCCAGAGGAACCACAGGAGAAATCCTTAATCGCATTCCCACAAAGGTGATCGTAAAGATATGTTCCAGAATCATAGGTAAAACCTGAAGTAATTTTAGTGGCAAGTAAACTACACCCAACTGGTGATAATCCCTTTTTAATACAAATCATTTCAGCAGGATCACTTGGATCAGTAATCTGAACCATAACATCTCTACCCTGAGCATCTAAATTATAATTACATACTAAGGATTTTGCAGAAGCCCCTGCCCCATCAGTTATTCCCATGCATCGAACCATATTATTTGAATCATCAATTTGTGCAAAAATTTTAAAATTTCGAGTATATTCTTGAAGACCAGCATCTGACCTATTTCTTTGAATAGTCAATTGAAGATCAATCCAACTAGTACTTGCCACCCTTGCAGCAGTAATCGCAGAAACTTTAATGTATTGAGAATCACCGTAATAACTCTCTCCTGTGGAAACTAATGTTGTGGAACCATTTGCAACCTTATCTAATAGACTCACAAAGGATTTATTCACTGTTTCACCTATGAGAAAATTTGTTTCGCAAATTTCACTATCAGCAAATTTAGTCTCTAATAAATGAAGCAGAGTCATTTCATCTAATTTTGCTTTTTGTAAAACTGAAAATTGATTTGAACTAGTGGATAATTGTAAAATTCCAAGGGATAAAATAGACATTAACGCAAATGAAACTAAAATTTCAACGAGCGTAAATCCTGCCTTAAAAATCTCATTTAATTTTTTCATGGTGAAATCACCATTGATGGACATGGAGAATTGGTATTTGTACCATTGCCCAGTTGCCCCAAATCATTATGCCCCCAACAATAGAGTATACCTGTTGAAGATATCCCACAGGTATTTGCATTCCCTGCATTCACATTCACAAAATTATAGGATCCACTTTTGACAATTGGTGATGAATAGTAGGTAGGTACGGACCCAGAACATCCTGAAGAAACTTCCCCTGAGCTATTTGCTCCCCAGCACCAAATCTCACCAACACCTGAAACTACACAGGTATGAGAACCACCGGCTGATATTTTAGATGGAGCAATTATTGAACTAGACAATACGCCAACTGGGGAAGAACTATCAACAAAATCTCCAGTTCCAAGCTGTCCATAGGCATTACTTCCCCAACAAAAAATTTTTCCATAATCACTAGTAATAGCACAGGCATGATATAAATTTACAGTTAAAGTCTCAGGAGCAAAGGTAATGGTACCGCCCGAATCATCAATATTAGTTGGTACAGATGTAGCTCCTGGTGATGAACCATTTCCAAGTTGACCTAAAGAATTTAAACCCCAACACTTAATTTTTCCGGCCGTACTGTTGTATCCACAGGTGAAATGATTTCCGGCTTGAATATTGGAATAAACATCAGTTCCAAAAATAGCATATGGTGTATGATGATCTGATATTGATAACCCGTCACCAAGTTGGCCGTTATGATTTCTTCCCCAACAATAAACTTTACCAGAAGTAGAAATACCACAAGTATGTTGATTACCCACTGATACTTTGGCAAAACTTTGATCCCCTATGGGTAATGCTGAAACATCAACTTTTACTGGAGTTGTTGAATTTGTGGTTGATCCATCCCCAAGCTGACCATATGTATTCTCTCCAACGCAATACATCTTCGTAGATCCAGTGGCAATAACACAGGAATGACCTGAATTACTCGCAACTTCTATATTCAAAGTTGACGAATTAAAATACGTGGGTTTATTGCGATGAGTAGTTGTGGAATCCCCCACTTGTCCTGTTCCATTATATCCCCAGCAAAAACTATATTCAGATCGCATAATACCACAAATTGTTTTAGATTTTGATTGGCCTAGAGAACTAAAATAAATTGGGTTTCCAGGATCACAATCCACGCGAAGTTTATTATTAACAAAATTTAATTTTGCCATTTTGGATGGACAGTATTCCTCTACAAGATTTTGCTGATTGGAATCCACAGTGTCCCAAATATCACTGGCGACAATTGCCTTACAATCAATATTTCCATTTGCGAGAAATCCATAGGGAGAATTTGAGCTACCGTAACACCCAGAAGTATCGTAGGCTAATGACAATGTTTCACAAACAGGATCCATCATCATTGTGGATGCATTAAAAGTAAGTCCTTGCAAATAATAATCTGAAGGACAATTCAAAGGATTTAGGCCGATAACGTAGCACCTATTATTAGTAGTATCAAGAATGGCTCCAGGTCCTGTGCAAAACCTTTCAACTCCATCTGAACTCGTCGCGCCATCGGGAGAAGCATTACAGCCCGTTATACTTGTAGCATCGCCAGTTAAAACTAAATCAATAACTCTGGAAAACTCCCTAACTCCAAGCACCTCACCATTGTCCACATTGTAAGTCCAAGATAAAGTTAAAGTCCCAGCTGTTAAAGAACTTCTGGCCAAGGTAATAGCAT
>Ga0247844_1005171_pt1 | contig 16864 bp, 18 predicted proteins | sample LaCtaG_FD_192421 | JGI IMG/M metagenome (GOLD analysis project Ga0247844, IMG submission 192421) | Freshwater microbial communities from meromictic Lake La Cruz, Castile-La Mancha, Spain - LaCruzMarch201714.5m_1 | ecosystem: Environmental > Aquatic > Freshwater > Lake | place: Spain: Castile-La... | reverse complement strand
GGAGGCCACTCCGGCGGAGGGCACGACCTACCGGTTCGCCCGCATGGACCAGAAAAATCTGGAGGGCATCCTGCAGGCCGGGACTCCCGAGGCGCCCTACTACACGAACTCCAGCCAGCTTCCCGTCGGCTGGACCGATGACCCGTTCGAGGCCCTGCAGCACCAGGACGAGCTCCAGAAGCGCTACACCGGAGGCACCGTCCTCCACCTCTACATGAACGAACGCATGTCCTCACCCCGCGCCTGCGGCGAGCTCATCAAGCGCGTCTTCACCAACTTCCGACTGCCCTACCTCACCGTCACCCCGACGTTTTCCATCTGCCCGAAGCACGGCTACATCGCCGGGGAACATGAGTTCTGCCCGGTCTGCGACGAGGAGCTGCTCCAGAGGCAGAGCAAAGCCGCCTGACCCCGACACTATGAAAACCAACCTGCCCGAGACCGAAAGAACCCGCTGTGAAATCTGGACGCGCGTGATGGGATACCATCGCCCGGTCTCGCAATTCAATGCGGGCAAACAAAGCGAACACCGCGAGCGGACCCCCTTCTGCGAGAAGCGCGCCGAGGAGCGCCGTGCGGCGTAAGCCCGCGTCCGGGGCGGGGCCCGGATGCCTGCGATGACGACCCGCAGCCTACAGGTCGGCGGGTTTGTCCCCTTCACAACGGTGGACTACCCCGGCCGCCTCGCGGCGGTCGTTTTTTGCCAGGGATGCTCCTGGCGCTGCCGCTATTGCCATAACCCCCACCTGCAGGCGTTCTGCGCCGGAAGCCTCGAGTGGGAAAGCGTCCTCTCCGGGCTCGCCGCCCGCCGGAACTTCCTGGAGGCGGTCGTCTTCAGCGGAGGCGAACCGACCGCCCAGCCGGCGCTTCCGGAAGCCATCCGCTCCCTCCGCGGGATGGGCTACCTCGTCGGCCTGCACACCGCCGGCCTCTTCCCCGGCCCCCTTGCGGAGGTGCTGCCGCTGGTGGACTGGGTGGGCCTCGATATCAAGGCCCCCTTTGACGGGCGCTACGACCGGATCACCGGCCGCGAGCACTCATTCGAGGCCCCCTCGGAGTCCCTGCGCCTCCTCCTCGCCTCCGGAGTTTCCTACGAGCTCCGCACCACGGTTCACCCCGGACTGCTCGGGCCGGAGGATGTGGAGGATGTGAGGGAATGCCTGAGCGCCCGCGGCGCCGGCCCACCCGTCATCCAGACATTCCGTCCGCAGGGATGCATCGACCCCGGGCTCGCCGGGTGAGCGTCAACCCCTCTGCGAAAGGTGCCGGATGTCCTCCGCATTCACCGCATAAACCGTATCCTCCGCAATGCTGGTCGCCTGGTCCCCGATCCTCTCGAGAAAACGGGAAACAAAGATCAGCTCCAAATACCCCTCGATCTGCAGCGGGTTCTTTTGCATCAGATCGGTGAGTTTTTCGGCGTAGTCGCGGTTCAGGGCATCCAGCTCGCGGTCGCGCCCCTTCAGCGTGCGCGCCAGCTCGGCGTCCTCATCGGCGAAGGCCTTGATCGCGTCCTTCACCATGGCATCCGCGTGCCGGAACATCACCTCCACCTCCGCGACCTCCGGCAGCGAGGGCTTCAGGTTGAGCTTCCGCGCGCGCCGGGCAATCCCCACCGCCTGGTCCGAGATGCGCTCCAAATTGGCGCTGAACTTCATCGTCGCGATCACCTGGCGCAAGTCGGAAGCCACCGGCTGGTATTTGAGCAGCAGCCCGATCCCATCGTGGTCGATCTGAACCTCCAACACATCGATCTCCTCGTCATCCGCGATCACCGTGTTGCAGGCTCCCTCGTCGCGCTCCATCACGCCCTTCCACGCCCGGGTAATGCTGCGCTGCGTCAGGCTCCCCATCATCAGGGCATTCTTGCGGAACTCCATCAGACGGCCTTCAAAGCCGGACAGGATGTGGGGTTTGGAGGGCGCAGGTTGAGCCATGCCGGGCAAACTATCGGGCGCACCGGCAAACTCCAACGCTAAAAATACTCCCGGCGATGCGACCCGCCGCCGAAGCGGGGCCCGCAGTCCCTTGGGAGAACCTTTGTTTCCCCGGACCTGAGGTTTTGTCTGGAATTCCTGCCTGCGAAGGATACAACTCGCCGTAACGATTCTTCATTTTCATGGCCGCCGAATACAACAAAGACCCCGACCCCTACCTCGACCTCGATGAAGACGCCCCCGGCGAGCTCGGAGACAAAGTGCAGCAGGTGCGGGCCGAGCTCGAAAGCCTCAGGCAAAAACAGGAGGAAATCGAGCGCGAAAAACAGCGCCTCGAGGAGCTCAAGCGCCGCCAGGATGAGCTGGAGTCCGGGCGCGCCGACATGCTCGACAAGCTCACGCGCTCGCTCGTCGTCGCCCAGCGCGAGGTCGATGAGACCCAGAAGCGGCTCGAGCAACTCCACAACATCTACAACTCGTTCACCCAGCACCTCCGCCTCCTCGAATCCATCAACTCAAGGGCCTGGAGCAACAATGAGCTCCCCCGCGAGCTCAGCAAAGCCATCAGCTCGGTGGAGGACGCCCGCGCCGAATACACCAAGGCCCTCGCAAAAATTTCTCCCGAGTCCCCCGCCGAGCCCGTGTCGCACGCCGCCTACGAAGGGGACTATGCGGTGGATGACGACCGCGGCTTCCTCTACTGGCTCAAATGCGGCTTTGCCTTCACTCTTCCGCTCCAGATCCTCGCCCTCGCAGGCCTGCTCATCTGGCTCTCCTCCCTCTTTCCCGCCGCCAAGTAGTCCCCGCTGATCTATGCCGCGATTCTCTCCGAGCCGCTCCCCACGCCTCACCGCCGAAGAACGCAGGCTTCAAAAGGAAGCCGAGGAGCTGCGCCGCAAGGAGCAGGAACTCGAAAAACGCCTGCGCGCCCTCCCCGCCCGCATGGAGGCCAAACGCTCCCGCGAACGCGAACTCGCCCGCCTCCGCGCCGAAACATCCCCCCCATCCATCTCGCTCAACGGAGTCCGCGGCTCGCGCGCCGGACGCCACCCCTCCCGTCACGCCCCCCTCCCCGCCCGCGAACTTCAAAACGCGCGCATCAAATTCCTCGTCCTCTGCCTGATCCTCGCGACCATCGTCATCCTCCTCTGGCGCGCCATCCCTTAACCCCGAAAACTGGACGGATGGCAAGCCCGGTCATCCTTCAAGGGGCGCCAGTCTCATTGGCTGCCTCGCATAGATTCGAACTATGACAAAATGATCCAGAATTAGAGCATTGCCATTGTTCGCCTGTGTTCTATCCTGATCTGATATGAGCATCAAAAATGGCATCCGTTCAGCTACCATAAAGGTTTTGAAGGATATCAGCAAGGAGAACACAAAGGCACATTCCGCATCAGAGATGAACGGAAAAAGTGCAAGGAAAGTGCAAGGGGCGATTTCAGCTCTCTCGAAAGCGGATGCCCGTTTCTGGCTCCAACCCGGAAAACTCTTCAAATGGAAAGGGTCCGCCAACTACTCGCTCCAGATTCAGCACAAGGGGAAGAGGCTGACCTTTACCACCGGCACCGGGAACAAGGAGGCGGCGGCGCGGATAGCTTCAGGAATCTATTCCGACCTTTTGATGCTCGGCATTCATGGCACCCTGTCGAAGCACAAACCGCAGCTTGCCCAAGGCGAGAGCATTGCGACGATTGGCGAATACCTCAAAGCCGCAAAAACTGTGATGGACGTGCGCCCCGCTACCCTCGCGGCATACGGGATCCAATTGCGACGAATCGCCGGGGACATCTTGAACATGCGGACCACACGGAAAGCCAAGATTAAAGCCAAGCGAGCGACAAAGGAGGCTATCGAGGGTTCGCCCCTTTCGATCTTCACCCCCGAAGCGGTCCAATCTTGGCGGCTTGGATTCGTGGCACGGGCGGGGGCGGATGCCCGGAAAACGCGCGCTGCGCGGATCTCCTCGAATTCGATGATTCGGCAAGCGCGGAGTCTGTTTGCCCCCAAGGTGGTCAAGTTCCTGAAAACCCTTCGCCTTCCCGAACCGCTGCCTTTTGCTGGGGTGGAGTATTTCCCGCGCGAGTCCATGCGGTACACGTCGAAAATTGATGCCGGAATTCTCATGCGACAGGCGCGGGCGGAATTGGCAACAAAGAACCCGGATGCGTTCCTCGTCATGCTTCTGGCACTTGGGGCCGGACTTCGCCGGGGGGAAATTGACCGCCTCCTGTGGAGTCAAATTGACTTTGCCGGGGGGCGGATCTTCATCGAGGAGAGCGAGCACGGCGCATTGAAAAGCGAAGACTCACGGGGGGCCGTTGACATTGACACAAGCACGGTTGCACTTCTCCGGGGCTTCAAAACCGCAGCATCGGGTCAGTTTGTCATTTCCGCGAAGCGAGCCGGGGACGGTGAGGAATCCCGCACCTGGGGCCAGCGTTACCGATGCGGGACGGTGTTCGAGAAAGTCAACGCATGGCTCCGGGCTCATGGCGTCGAGGGAGCAAAGGCGTTGCACACGCTCCGAAAAGAAGCCGGAGCAATCGTGGCAACCCGAGACGGGATTTTCGCGGCAAGCCAATTTCTTCGCCATGCCGATATTGCCGTGACCGCTGCCCACTATGCCGACAAGAAAACTCGGACTGTCATTGACATGGGCGGATTGCTCAACCCGGAGACCGCCACCCCTGAGAATATCGTCGCCCTGCCAGAGCAAACGGAAACCGAGAAACCCAAAGCTCGCAAGAAGCAAGCCCCGAAGAGACGCGCATGAAAAAACAATCCATTGCCGGGAAAAAGCAGACGGCGTGCTGCCCCTCCCCCAAGGGCGCTACAGAAAAGAGGGGTCCATTTTTGAAAAGCAAACCCGTGAAAGAAACCAAGCCAACCATCGAAAGGTATCAGAAACAAATTGAGAGAAATGGACCGGGATTCGTCATTCGGGGGGACTTTGCGCTTGGGTCTCCTGATTCCGCGTTGTCTGACTTACCCACTGAAAGCCTCGCCGACAATTTACACGCTGGATTGGTTGAGTTGCTTAAAAGGGCGAGGACCGACAAAGCAGGGACAGCATTGATGGCTTATTATCGTCTCATCCACACCTTTGTTGGGGAGTTGCAGGATGCACTTTTAGTGGATGTCGAGAGAGGAAAATCAGTCGCCTCTAAATATGATGTTCTTCCCGTTTTCGCGTCTGGAAGTAATTACAAGGAAATACTAACGACGCTCAGAGTCGGAGAAAACTTCCATTTCAACACTTTTGGCCTTCGGAATATCCAGTGGAACAACTTGTGGACGGTTTACGCTCATTCTGTTTTAGGAGCGATCTACAATAACGCGCGGTGGATGTTCGAAATAGGAATACTCAAAGGTTCGACTCTCAACGACACGAAAGTTGTAGATTCTTTTGATAAACAACAGCACAAGTTGTTCACTGTCCAAAATCACAATCGTTGCTTCAACTTGTTTGAGTGGCAATTGGAATGCGGGCGTGTGGCGCTCCCATTCACGGCTTGCACGGAAGAAATTGCGAAGATTAAGAATATAGCAAAGGAATGTGTTCTGCTTTACTGGAAGAATAATTCCGCGCGATACAGCGAGGCTCTTGGATTCGCAACCAAAAACCGAATGAGTCTTGGGATTGAGTCTGAGGCGAGACAACGAAATTATTGCATTCAGCAAATACGCAAAGCACTCGATACACTTATAAGAGTAAGGAAAAACGCTATTCCACAGCAGTAAGCATTTTCGCACAAATCTGCTCTTTTGATCAAGTGCCGACAAATCGGCAATGGTTGCGTTGTGAAAACAAACCACCGCACAACGCAAAAACAAATACCAAGACAAGAGGAATTACCGAAACTGCTTTCCAGGCGCGGACTATCTCAACGATGGGAGTGCAGTTGTGAAACAATAAAGCGAAGAGAAAAAGCAGGCATACTCAAACCCCTAGTATTAGGGGCGAGAATGGTCCGGTATACAATCGAAAACGTAATTGAGGTTGAGCGCCAAGCCGAGGTCAATTTATGAACGGCTTCCCTCCACAAACGAAAAGCTGGCATCGTGCTCTGCTGCGACTTCTGATCACCCTCAGAATGTCTCGCCAGCCAGTAGTTTTCACGGCAGCAAAGAACCACTTGGCGAAAGGGGAACCATGATGAGGCTCCTGCCCCACAGCTTCAACGAGGACGGCTTTGCCGTTCGGATGATAAAACGCAGCGGGCGCGTTGCCATGCTTGCAAAATCAAAACCAGAGATGAGGGATTTTTATGAGGTTGTTCAGATCCAGCAACGACCGGAGGAGACAATTCATGGGAAATTGTATCCTGCCAGAGAGGTCATGCCCCGCCCGGAGCAGTGGGGAAATGCCGGATGGTCATGCTATGACAAGGAGCAAGCTGAATTGAAGTTCGAGGCGTTGACCCGGAAAGGGGGCTTGCAAGGTGAAGGTATCGCCTAGAAACGCGCGACACGCCGAAGTAATGGCAACACCGCACCCCGAGGTCTCTGAAGCCTCCTGCATGCCCTCCCGATGGCCAGAGAGGAATCCCGAGGCAATCCGAGCAATCTGTGACAGGGGGTCGGGGCTGGTCGATCTTTGGGAAGCTTCCCCGGTTCGGATTGAAAGCAACATTCCACTGACGGACGAAATCATTGACACACTGTTTCCCGGCAATCCTCTTCTGTGTTGCGGGTGGTCCCGGCATCGGTTTGAAACCCGCCCCCGGCGGAATTGGCATAAAATGGATCGACTTCAACTCATCGTACCCAATCCCATGACGGAACGGGACGGGATCACCCTAGAAGGAAAGTCCTCGCAGCACACGCTGTCGAACACCGGGCCGAGGAGGTTTCTCGTCATCGAACAAGACAGAGGAGACATTGACGAGCAATCGGCGATATTGATTCGCCTTGCGGAGAAAGCTCCGCTGGCATTGGTCGTTCACAGCGGAGGGAAATCCTTGCACGGGTGGTTCCATTGCGAGGGGGTATCAGAAGAAATCACAAAGCCGTTCATGGATTATGCGGTTTCCCTTGGAGCAGATCCCGCAACATGGACGCGCTTGCAGTTTATCAGAATGCCCGATGGACTCCGAAACAATGGGAAGAGGCAGGCGGTATATTTTTTCAACCCCAATGTGATCACATGAAAACGGTATTCACCGAAACTTGGCAAACTGATGATATTCCCGACTTTTCCAATGATTTCCGCAATGAAGTTAAGGATGATAAGGAAGTAAAAGAAGAGAATGAAGATAAAGATGGGTGGGTGTGGGTGTGTGGGGTAGATTTATCAGATTGCATTGTGACTTGCCCGAAAACGAGCAATCGACTTTTGCACACGTTGGCCCGGAAGGTGAGAGGCTTTGAACGCACCAGGGGACGAATGCTTTCATTACTTCAGTATTACACTATCTTCGAAAGATGGGAGTTGGCTTCAAAATCATATCTGAGGGCAACAGACTACCTTACTGAGTTTCTTGCCAAGTTGGATTCTGTAAAAGTCCCTGAGGGCGCGACATTGGCAGCAGCATTTTTAAAAACAAAATCGCATTCTGCCCCGGCAAAGCTCGAAAAACACCCCTCTTCATCTGTTCAACATTTCGGGAGTCTCTGCCGGGAACTGTCAGTGATGTCGAACGGTCAACCGATCATGCTTTCGCAGAGCGCCATTGCAAAACTGTTTGAATGTGAACCACGTACTATTTGCAACTGGATAAAAGCGTTAAAAACAATCCGCCTGTTAAGCGTAGCAAAACCAGCCATTCCCAAGAAAACAGCCGCAACTTATTACTACTTGGATTAAAAACTGGCCGAAGATTATCGGTGAACAATAAAAAATCGGACATGAGGTGTATCGGGTGGAAAACACAACCTGAAATCTGATATATTCAATAAGCCCGAAACCGGAGGCAAGCGTAGAAAGGGAAATGGAAGAAACCCGGTCTTTCCTCAGACATTGGGATTTTTCTTTAGCTCAATCTCCAGCGTGCATTTGGGGGGACGGTCGCCCCGTGCTGCCACCATTTCCGCTCTGAGCTTGTCTGTGATTGCTCTCGTTCGTGCTGCTTGTGCGTTCGCTTCTTCCGAGGTTACTCGCGGCATCGAGGATCGCATCAGCCGACCCCAAACGCCCTCCGCTACCGAGGGCATCGCCAACGGCTCTTGCTCGTTTTTCTGAGGTGATGGTTTCATTGGGTCTTTTGTCATAAAATTACCATAGGCTGAGTGGCTTCACCAATGGAAAGTTCTCCCTCGATACTCACGAAAAACCAGAATTGCGTTGCGCGTCAGTGCCGATAAAATATGACATTTTGAATGTGATAACCAATTCCTCCGCTTTATCGAACTCATGAAGACCCCCGGCATCTTTTTCAAAGCGGGGAAACTACGCATTTTTACTGACGACGAGGTGATGACCGTGGAAGCGTGGCCCTCATTGAAAGCGGTTCACAAGCAAGGCCTGGCACCTTGGGAGGAGTTTGAACCGAGATTCCGAATTCTCCGGCCTCCCGAAACGCTTGCAGCGTCGGAAGCAGAGGAGACGCTTCCCAACGATGAGACGTTTTCCCGCCAGCGAGAAAAAGCATTCGCCGCCTTCAGGGAAAGAATTCCCGTTCCCGTCGCGGTTTTAGTGGAAAAGTACCAGACCCGCCAATTGAAGCTTCTTCGCCTGATGCTGAAAAGTCCGGCAGCTATTGAACTAGCCGGGCTCAATCCCTCTCTCTGCTTCGCATTGGCGAATTACAAACGATTTCGCGAGCGGTATTGCACGCTGGAGGGTGCCTCGATTGTGGCCAAACGACGCCAGAGAGAAATTGCGGATTGGGTGGGGTTCCCCGACACCGAAGCCGCTGTGAGAATTCTGGCGAAAGTTCCCCCGGAATCAGTCAGCATGGAATTCCTCAAAACCCTGCGCAGTCTGGTTCGCAAGCCGACAAATTTGAAAATCCTTTCTCATCTCCCGAAGCTCAATGCCGGTGTGATGGGAATTCTGACCAATGAAAGGCTCCGTGCTGTCACCAAGCCAGCGTTACTTGCGGAAATTTCAGAATGTCCACAAGAGATATTTCAAGCCTATGCTGCGGATAAACTCACGCACATGATGGAAATGCTTGCGCTGCTTGCGCCAAATGATTCTTTCCCGACAATCCCCTCGCTGGCGAAACTCCAGACGGTGCATGATGAAGTCGTCGCGGAATACCTCCGTGTTGATCCCCTGACTGATAATCTCCTTCCCCGAGCACCGATTTCGGGAACCGACAATATCGTTCCGATTCGCAACGGTGACGAACTGCGCAGAGAAGGCAGGGAACAGAAAAATTGTGCCGGGAGCTTGGTGAATCGAATTCGAGGTGGAAGTTTCTTTATCTATCGAGTCCTGAAACCCGAGCGGGCCACGCTCTCAATTGTCATGGATTCTGACGAAAACTGGATCATCGGAGAGTTGAAATGCTTCGCAAATTCCAATGCTTCTTCTGCTACACAGCAAGTCGTCCAAAGCTGGCTGGATAGGCACGCGCTTGGAGGGTGAAATTGCTCTGAACTTATCGGACAGCCTAGACTAAACCCCGATCAGTAGTTGGTTACGTTGACGTCTATCTCAGGTGTCACTGGACTTATATTCATATTAAAAAACACTTTTTTGGGAACAGGGTCGCCAGTCATAAAAGTTTTGGTTTGCACGTATTGGCCAGCAACGCTTGGAATGGCGCGCAGATAGCGTATTCTAAAATTCCTAAAACATCCGTTTCGTGTATCTCTTACTGGAACGACACATGGAGTTACTCCAAAGTATTCATTCTCAAACTCGATCTTTGCACCGGGCGGATCAGACTCAACTTCCATTTGTGCAGTTTCATTTTCAGGCGGATTTGATGGGTAGGTCGTTGGATAGTAGGTCTGTGATGAGGAGCATGAGCAAAACCAGATTGCCAAACTGAGGGAGAGAAGGATTTTTATCATTTGACTACCATGCGCAAAATTTCCTGATAAGCAGAACGAGAAGCATGGAAACCACGAAGAGGGGGATGGCTTCCAAAAGCACTTCTGATCCGTATTCTAAAATATCCCCGAAGTTTTTTGTTTCCGAGAGAGAACCGACTCGGGGCGAATTTAGGATTACACCTCGCCCCGCTTGGATTGCAAAATCTTCACCATAGCTTGCCAAGCCAGGGACTGTTATCTTTCCTATAACAAAAATCGCACCCCCAGCAAGCTCCTCAACTTGATTTGAACCTCGCGCGATGTCTTGAAGACGTCTTCCGAATACCCCCTCGCTTGTGTCTGGTTTGGCAGGGTTAATGCTGTTCCTAAATTTAACAGCAGACGTTTCCTCTACCGGAGCGTACGATTTACTTGGGTCTGCCGTCTCTACACCCTCCGGTAGCCCGTACTTTGCGATAATCTGTGCCGAAGTTAAGCCCATACAGAGTCCTAGTCTTTGTCTGGTTTTCTTTCCGCAGAAAACCCGTGAGATTGAAAAAGCTGCCTGATCACCGGGTTTGATCTCCACCAAGCCTCGATATTTCTACACCATTTCGCAGCGTATGAGACCAGAAGTGCCAGAAGCGCAATGGCAATCAACTTGCGAAGGAAGAATTCGCCGTAACCACCCCCAGGAAGAGTTCCGCCCGATCCCATGACGTAGAAAATCACTTGGAGAAATGATAGGGCGACGAATACCCAGAGCGTTTGAATAAAGAAAGGGGTGACGTGCTTTTTCATCGTGTGATGCTCTCATCACAAATCTAATTGTCTTTTCCAGATAGGGTCAAGCCTTCAACCGCATGACCCGGAAAGGCAATCTGATTGGTAAGCAAGTGAGCAAGGCGAGGAATCATCTCGACCTGTCCCAATCAGCTCTTGCCGCGAAGTGTCAGCGGGTGGGATGGGATCTGAGCCGGGACGTTCTGGCCCGGATCGAATCGGGAATCCGGGGAATCTCCGACAAGGAAATTGCCATTTTCTGCGAGGTTCTGGGCGTTCCCGTTCAGGAATTGCTGCCCCCGCGCATCGGGCAGGGATACGTGAAAACACTCCGGGGGTAATCGGGCCGGTCAGTCCCCTCAATGTTTCTCAATCGGGGCGAAGAGGATCTCCACCCGAGGAAAGTTTCCCAAGATGTAGGGAGGTTTCGAATTGTTCTGCCCGAGGAGGAGCATTCCCTTGCCTTGGCGTGTGCAGAACTTTTCGGCGCGTTCCTCAAGGTTTTCCCGGATGGATGAAATCGGGACAAATCCCGTCGCCCCCTGTTGGAAAAGCCGATAAACCTCCTTGTCCGGGACATTGCTGCTCATCAATTGCGTCGGCGGGTTGAACTTCGATTTGCTCTCTGTGTACCTCTGCACCCCGGTTTCGTACGCGCAGCCGGATATAAGACAAAGGAGGGCGAGGCCAGCGACGGATTTCATTTGGCCGTTTTAGACCCCGGACCGCAGCGGGGGAAGGTGATTTTGCCAGATTTTTTGAGAAGATCGGGGCAAAAAAGGAGATGAGAAACGAGTTCAGCCTGGAAAATCCATCGTTCGGCGTCCTCAAATAGACGGCGTTTTAGGGGGGGGGTTACCCGGAAAAGTGCAAGGAAAGTGCCAGTGTGGCAAAAATCGGAGGAACACCAAATCCTCACAACTGATTGATTATCAGTTGGCTGCCTCGCATAGATTCGAACTATGACAAAATGATCCAGAATCATTTGTGCTACCGTTACACCACGAGGCAATGTAAGTCGTTCATTTAAACGGCTTGCGACAGCAGCTTACAACAAGCCTACCACTGCGTGTTCCGGACTGCTCCCAGGCATGAATTTTTATCAGGTAATTCGAGCTGGTGCAACCGATAATTTTTACCGCGGCGGATTCATCCCTCATCCGCGCGTAAGCGCGGGACTTGCCCGGATCGGGCCGTCGAGTGGCGTCTGGGGGCAGTCAACCTCCCGAGAGCGGGTTGGCAGGCGTTGGGGAGGACAGAGATGTGGGACGCGGCTCAGGAGAAAGCGGTAGCCTGAGTGGGCAGATCAAAGACCTGCCAGATTTTCTGAATGCGGGCGATGGTTTCGGCCGAAGCCTGCAGGCGCAGGCGCAGTTTGCATTGGAAGCGGCTCATGCGCCCGGCGATGTGAACAAGCAGAATCCGGTAACGCTTGAAGCGCGCGCTTCTCTCTTCGGGGTCCAGACAAAGGCTCTTGATTGCACTGGCCACGTTGTAAGCCAGCAGGGCGATGGTGAACCAGGCTGCATTGACGGCCAGCTTCTGGCTGGGCATGTGTCCGCCGCCCAGTGCGTTTTTGATTTCATCGTGGGTGCGCTCGATGGTGCCGGCCTTTTCGCGGTGCCAACTCAGAAGTCGGCCCCCCTCCCAGTCCAGGTTGGTGATCACCGCGTAGTGTTTGCGGTCGCTGCCGTCAGCAAAGAGCCGCCCCTGGGCCTTGAGCAGGCGCAGTCCCACGTAGCGCAGAGTTTTGCTGGCCTTCTGTTCATACGGGTCATTGGGCACGAAGGAAGCTTCCGCCCATTGGCGCAGGGTGCCGTCGGCTTCGGTAGAGTAGGTTTTCCAAGCGTTTTCCTCCACGGCTTGGACGGCGGTGGCCAGAGCGGACTCCATGACTGCGCTGATGCAAAACCCGATGCGCCCGCCAGGCTCCGCTTCGCGGGCAGGATCCTTCAACCAGTCGATGAGCTCATTTTCGTGGCAGGCACTGTCGCCGCGGAAGTGTCGCTGTTTGAGGCCTGAGGGCAGGGCTTCAAAAGCCATGCGAGCGCAGGTGAGCGGGGCCTGTTTGGCTGGCACGTTGCCATCGCGAAACTCGCTGGCTACAACCAGATCGACCTCGCTCCAGAGGGCCACCATCGGCTGATAGTCCCGTCCCCCCTGGTAGTGGCTCAGAGCACTTTTTTTATGACTTTCAATGATGGTGGCATCCTGATCGATCGTGGCAATCTTCTGCTGCTGACCATGCTTTTTGAGCAGCGCGGACACCTGTCCGACGATGCCGGCCAACACGCGGTCGAGCCCCTGCTGGGGAGAACTGCGCGGCAGGATCAAGCTCTTCTGCCCTTCGCGGGCAGGACGCTCGGCAGCAAGCTCCTCGTCGTGAAATCGGTTGAGGAAGGTGCGCACCGCGCTGGCTTTTGGGGGCTGGTAGCCAAGTCCCCGGGTCAGACACTGGTCATCGGCCATCAGGGCGATGTCCTCAGGACAATCCCCTCCCAGGGTTTGCAAAAGCACGAGGCTTTCGACCATCTGGCCTTCGCTGAAGCCACGCAGCCTGCTTTTGAGGGCAAGATTGGCTTCCACCAGCCCGCCAAGGTTGAGCGAGCGCAGCGCCCGGGAGGTTGTCAGCAGTCCGGCGTGGGCACTGCCCATTTCCTCCAGGGGGCGGGGGTCGATGGCGAAGGGGCTCTTGTGGAGAGTGGGAATGCTGGCTGGCATGACATGTTGTAGATTCTATGTATATAAAAAATTCAAGAAAAAAATGCACATCAAGAGAGATTATTTTTAAAATTCAAAAATTACGCGCGGATCAGGGGCTTGCGCCATGCTGGCAAAAAATAGGCAGGCGCCGGGCTCTTCCGCTGCCGGGCCGGAACGGGTCAGGGCAGGCCGGCGGCCTTCCAGTCCACGTTGCGCATGTCCCCGGTCTTCAGGAATTTCTCATGCATGGCAAAGGCGGCGCTGAGGGTTGCGGGGGTCTGGCCTTTGGTGACGCTGTCGAAATACCCGTGGAGCTCCTTGCGGAAATCCGGGTGGGCGCACTTGTCGACGATCAGGCGGGCGCGCTCGTGCGGGGTCTTGCAGCGGAGGTCCGCCACGCCCTGCTCGGTGACGACGACTTGGACCGAGTGCTCGCTGTGGTCCATGTGGCTCACGAGGGGCACGATGGGCGTGATCTTTCCGCCCTTGGCGAGCGACGGGCAGGTAAAGATCGAGATGTAGCCGTTGCGCGTGAAATCGCCGGATCCGCCGATCCCGTTCATCATGCTCGATCCCATCACGTGGGTGGAGTTCACGTTTCCCGAGAGGTCGACCTCGATGGCGGTGTTGATCGTGATGATCCCGAGGCGGCGCACCATCTCCGGGTTGTTCGTGATTTCCTGGGGGCGCAGGCAGATGTGCTTCTTGTAGAAGTCGAGGTTCTCGTAGACCTCCTTGAGAACCTCGGGGCTCACGGTGAGCGAGGTGCCGGTTACGAACTTGCACTTGCCCTTCTTGATGAGGGCGATCACCGAATCCTGAATCACCTCGGAAAACATCTGGAAGTCCGGGATGTCGGGGTTGTCCCCGAGGGCGGCGAGGACCGCGTTCGCGATGTTGCCCACGCCCGACTGGAGGGGCAGGAATTCCTTCGGGATGCGGCCGATGCGGATCTCGTTCGCGAGGAACTCGGCGACGTTCTGCCCGATTTTTTGCGTGGTGGCGTCCGAGGGGTCGAAGGGGGCGACCTCATCGGGGAGGCTGGTCTCGACGATGCCGGCGATCTTGGCAGGATCAACCTTGATGAAGGGGGCCCCGATGCGGCTCGAGCAATCCTTGAGCGGGATGGGGTCGCGGTGGGGCGGGTCGAGCGGCTGGTAGATGTCGTGCAGGCCGCGGAGGGCCGCCGGATGGCTCCGGTTCAGCTCGATGAGGATCTTGTCCGCAACGCCGCAAAATGTCGGGGAGGCCCCGACGGAGGTGGTGGGAACGATCTCTCCGTCCTCGGACACATCGCAGGCTTCCACGACGGCCCACTGGAATTTTCCGAGGAACCCGTAGCGGACCTGCTGCGGGAGGGTGGAGAGGTGCATGTCGAAGAAGCGCGTCTTTCCGGAGTTGATCGCGGCGCGCAGGTGCTTGTTCGACTGGTAGGGCGTGCGCCAGGAAATCGCCTCCGCAAGCGCCAGCTCGCCGTCCAGCGACTGGCCGGTGGAGGCGCCGGTCACGACGCCGATCTGGAGCGGGCGCCCCGCCTCGTGCTCGACCCTCGCCCGTTTGGCCAGGGCGGTCGGAATCGCCTTCGCGGCCCCGGCGGGAGTGAACCCGCTGAACCCGATCGTGTCGTTGTGCTGGATGAGTGACGCCGCCTCTTCGGCGGTCATGAATTTGTCCCGGAGTGCCATCAGATTTTTTTGAGAAAGTGTTTCGGTGAAATTTGGGTTGAGGCGCCATCGTATTAGGTGAGCTAATAGATTTCAACCAGTTTCTCAACGCTGTGGTGGGGCACGAGGAACTCGCAGCCCGCGCCGTCGGTGAGGCGGAGGTGGCCCTGGGGGTTCAGGCCGGCGAAGTGCCCGGAGGCGTGGCCTCCTTCGGAGAGGGAGATGCGGACGGGGACCGGCTGGATCCAGCGGTCGTTGAGCTGCCGGATCGCGGCGGGCATCCCGCCCTCCTGCATTTCCTGGTGGGCATCGGCGAGGGCATTGAGCGTGCGGACGGCGAGGCCGAAGACCTCCGGGGCGGGATCCGGCAGGACCTGATCGAGGCTGGTGGACAGCCTGGCCAGGGCGGGGTCGATCCTCCAGGGGGCGTTTGAGACGTTCAGGCCGAACCCGACGATCATCGTATCGCGGGCGGATTGTCCAATGAGCAGACCGCCCAGCTTTTTGCGGCCGGCCATCAGGTCGTTTGGCCAGCGCAGCCGGGCCTCTGGCACGGAGAGGTCCTCGAGCATGCGGACGAGGTGGATCCCGACCATGAGCGAAAATCCGGCCCACTTTTGGGGTCCTCCCTCCGCCGGCAGAACGGCGGAGATCCAGAGGCCGCCAGGGTCGGAGACAAAGACGCGGCCGAAGCGTCCGCGCCCGGCGGTTTGGAAGTCGGCGCGGACCGCGCTCCAGGCCGGGAGGCTGTCGGCCAGGTCGTTCGTGGACCGCACCGTGCCATATTCCCAGAGCCGCCAGCCCGCCGTCCCGACAGCATGCGAAACGCGGGGAGAGGCCGCGCGGGGCGGAGCGGGCTCCGCGGCGGGCATCAATGCGTGCGCTTCAGGCATGGCGGTTTTGCAGGAAGCGGGTCTATCGGGGGGCGAGGAGCCGCTCGGCGTATTTGGCGAGGATGTCGCACTCGAAGTTGACGGCGTCGCCGGCCGCGAGGGACCCGAGGTTGGTGGCCTTCCGCGTGTGGGGGATGATCCAGATCGTGAACGAATCGGCACCGATTTCGGCGACGGTGAGGCTGACGCCGTTGATGGCGACCGAGCCTTTGTGGGCGACGTAGCGGGCGAAGTCGGGAGGCATGTCGAAGTCGAGGCGGAGGTCTCCGCCCTTGGGCGTCGCGGCGCGGAGGGTGGTGGTGGTGTCGACATGGCCCTGCACAAAGTGGCCCCCGAGCCGCCCGTCGGCGGCCAGCGCCCGCTCGAGGTTCACCCCGCCGCCGGGGCGCAGGCCCTTCAGGTTTGTGCAGTGGAGCGTCTCCTCAAGGAGGTCGAATGAGATGCTGCCCTTGCCGTGGGAGGTGACGGTGAGGCAGCAGCCGTTGACGGCGATGCTGTCGCCGGTGCGGATGCGCTTCTCGATGTGGGGAGCCAGCAGGGTGAGCTGGGTGGAGTCCGCCGTGCGGCGCAGCCACTGGCACGCGCCCATTTCCTCAACAAGTCCGGTAAACATAGGTCAGGGAGTATGCCGATCATCCGCCCCGGTGGCAATTTTTCCGCGCCCCTCGTCGATCACGGAGTTTTCCCACAGCGCAATTTTTTTGGCGTAGGCGGCGCGGCCGAGCATGTGGGCGGCGACGGGGGCGGTGAGGAAGATGAATGCGATCGTGAGGAGCGCCTTCGTGCCGACCGAGAGGTCCTGGAAGAACAGAGCGGCGGCGATGAGGAGGAGGGCGACGCCCAGCGAGGCCCCCTTCGTCGAGGCGTGCATGCGCGTGAAGAGGTCGGGCATGCGCAGGATGCCCAGCCCGGAGAGCCCCATGAACCCGGCCCCGGCCAGCGCCAGCACGCAGAC
>Ga0247844_1005170_pt1 | contig 16864 bp, 14 predicted proteins | sample LaCtaG_FD_192421 | JGI IMG/M metagenome (GOLD analysis project Ga0247844, IMG submission 192421) | Freshwater microbial communities from meromictic Lake La Cruz, Castile-La Mancha, Spain - LaCruzMarch201714.5m_1 | ecosystem: Environmental > Aquatic > Freshwater > Lake | place: Spain: Castile-La... | reverse complement strand
AGGCTCATTGGTTTCGTAATCAATGGTAACCGTGTTTTGTTTTATAGCTATTTTTGAATTGGTGCCGTATAATCCACTGCCAGACGAACCGTCAGCACTGCCTTCAAGATTCAATATTAATTGCTCTTGTTTTTCGCCCATTACATAGGCATTTCTTTTTTGAACACTTAAGAACAAAACAAAACCCGAAGAGCCAGAGCCTCCTCCATCGGCTGATGTTTCTACCACATGAATATTATTAGCCGTTTTGCCCAAGTAATTATACGAAAAATGGCCTAAGTTATTGCCATCTTTATCTGTTCCAAAGTAAATATCGTATTTACCTAAACAAGAATCGCAAAAATAACGGTTGCTTTCATTGGCCTTTTTTAAATCTAAAGCAGTAATGATTGGCCCATCCGACATATCAAAATCGCCACCAGTTAGTTCATGAATAACCCTAGGATTGATTGGTTGGCCGTTGATGGTAAATTTATTATTAAGTTCATCTAAAATGCTATCTATTTGTGTTTTAGTTTCGGTTTGGCTTTGAGATGCTATTTTTTGGTTATCTGAATTGTTACAGCTTAAAATCGTTAAAGCTGTTAAGGCTACTAAAATGGTTTGTTTAATCATTTGTAATTTTTTTTTCAATAATAATGGTTTTTATAATAAATTATCAAACACTTATTTGATGTTTGCTATGGTGTTTATATTGACAAATAGAATATTATCATTTCATTAAGTAAAAAAAAATGACACTTAAAAATATTGAATTCTAATTAGATTAATTAAGTTTGATTTCTAAAAATAAAAAAAACTATGATCATACAATCTTTATTAGGTGAATTTATGTACGAAGCAGAAAACACCCGCAAATTATTAAAAGCAATTCCTGATAGTGCTTTAACTTATAAGCCTTCAGAAATTAATTGGACAATTGCTCAATTGGCATCGCATATTGCTGAAGTGTATAATTGGTTCGATTCAACCTTTAACATGGACAAAATGGAAATGAGTGAGTACAAATACGACAAAGGTGATATCTCAAAAGCAGAAAACATTTTAGCCAAGTTTGAAGAAAATGTAAAAAATGCACAAACAGTTTTGGAAAATGCTAAAGACGAAAGTATGATGACTCCATGGACAATGACCATGCATGGAAATGAGTTAATGCCTGCCATGCCTAGAATTCAAGTAGTAAGAGGTTTTTTATTCAACCATTTATACCATCACAGAGGCGAGTTGGTAGCTTACCTAAGAGCATCAGGAAATATGGTGCCTGCACTTTACGGCCGAACTGCCGATGATAATAATTTTTAATTACAGCCCCGAAAGGGGCTTTTTTATTGATTTTACCACAAAAAAAATTGTTCACACACATTACTTTCAGTTTCATATTAACTATTTTGCAAAGCATTATTTTATTGAAAAATAAAATGAGTGGAATAACAAATGGCTAAGAAACAAAACCCCGATAATCCAGACAACGAAACGCCTTTAATGAGGCAGTATAACACCATAAAAACAAAATATCCAGGTGCTATTTTGCTGTTTCGTGTGGGCGATTTTTACGAAACTTTTGGTGCTGATGCTATTAAAACTGCTGAAATTCTCGGAATTGTTTTAACTAAACGGGCCAACGGACAAGCCTCACATATTGAACTGGCAGGATTTCCGCATCATTCGTTAGATACTTACTTGCCAAAACTAGTTCGTGCTGGCCAACGAGTTGCAATTTGCGATCAATTGGAAGACCCAAAAATGACGAAAACCATTGTAAAACGTGGTGTTACCGAACTCATTACACCTGGTGTTAGTTATAACGATAAAATACTTGACAATAAAAGCAACAATTACCTTTGCGCCATTCATTTAGATAATGAAAAAGAAGCAGGAATTGCCTTTTTAGATTTATCAACTGGGGAATTTATGGCTTCGCAAGGTTCAATTGAATACATAGATAAATTGGTGCAAGGTTTTAAACCTTCGGAAGTGTTGGTTTCTAAAAAACAGTTTAATTTTTTTAAGCAAAAATTTGGTGAAAAACTATACAGTTATCAGTTAGATGAATGGATTTTTCAATACCAATATAGTTATGAAAAATTACTCAATCATTTCAATACCCAAAATTTAAAAGGATTTGGAATTCAGGAAATGCCAATGGCAATTACCGCTGCGGGCGTTTGTTTGCATTATTTAGCCGAAACACACCACGAACAAATTGGTCATTTTCAAAGCATCAGTAGGATAGATGAAGACAAATATGTTTGGTTAGATAGGTTTACAATCAGAAATCTTGAACTCATTCAAAGTAGCAATGACAATGGAGTTGCTTTAATTCATATTTTAGATAAAACCATTACGCCTATGGGCGCTCGTTTGCTTAAACGTTGGATGGTTTTGCCTTTAAAAGATTTAGCGCAAATAAACGAACGCTTGAATATTGTTGATTTTGCCAAACAACAAAAAAGTTTTAGGCTGCAAGTAATTGATATTTTAAAACAAATTGGCGATTTAGAACGCATGGTTTCTAAACTAGCCATGAGGCGCATTAGTCCTAGAGAATTGCAGCAATTGAATCGTTCGCTAAAGCAATTAGAACCTTTAAAAAAATTGTTTGTACAACAAAATAATTCATTGCTACAAAAGCTTGCCGATCAAATAAATATTTGCCAATGGGCCATTGATAAAATTGATAAAGAGTTACATCCTGAAGCACCCATTGCTGCCAATAAAGGCAATGTAATCAATGCGGGTGTAAATGCTGAATTAGATGAATTAAGAGCCATTGCTTTTGGCGGAAAAGATTATTTGCTTCAAATGCAATTGCGCGAGCAACAGGCAACTGGAATTACTAGTTTAAAAATTTCGTTCAATAACGTGTTTGGTTATTATATTGAAGTAACCAATGTGCACAAAGATAAAGTGCCGCCTGAGTGGATTAGAAAACAAACTTTAACCAGTGCGGAGCGCTACATCACCGAAGAGTTAAAGCATTACGAGGAGAAAATTTTAGGGGCAGAAGATAAGATTGGTGTGATTGAGGAAAGGCTTTATAACGATTTGATTTCTGCTCTGCAAGATTACGTTTTACCTATTCAGCAAGATGCGATTGTGTTGGCTAAAATTGATTGCCTATTTTCTTTTGCCGAATTAGCCGAAAACAATAATTATTGCAGACCCATTTTAAATGAATCGCACGAGTTAAACTTGGTCGATTTGCGCCATCCGGTTATTGAAAAACAATTGCCAATTGGCGAAGCTTACATTGCCAACGATACTTTTTTGGACAATGAAAAGCAGCAAATGATTATTTTAACTGGGCCAAACATGAGTGGTAAATCTGCTGTTTTGCGCCAAACTGCTTTGTGTGTATTAATGGCACAAATGGGTTGTTTTGTGGCTGCAAGTCAAGCCAATATTGGTTTGGTTGATAAAATATTTACACGTGTGGGTGCTAGCGATAATTTAAGTGCAGGCGAAAGTACGTTTATGGTAGAAATGACAGAAACTGCCAGCATTTTGAACAATATTTCTAAAAATAGTTTGATATTGTTAGATGAAATTGGCCGCGGAACTGCTACATACGATGGTGTTTCTATTGCTTGGGCAATTGCAGAATATTTAAACAAACATCCATACAAACCTAAAACACTTTTTGCCACACATTACCACGAGTTAAACGAGTTAGAACAACTCGATAATGGCATCAAAAATTACCATATTGCAGTAAAAGAAACCGATAAAAAAGTTTTGTTTTTACGCAAATTAGCCCTTGGCGGAAGCGAACATAGTTTTGGTATTCATGTGGCTAAAATGGCTGGAATTCCAGTTACAGTTACTGGCCGTGCTGCCGAAATTTTAAAACAATTAGAGCAAGATAGAACAGAAGGAATTGGCAAAAACTCAACGATAAAAGTAAAATCTCCTACCATTCAATTAAGCATGTTTCAGGTAGAAAATCCTGAACTAGAAAACATGAAAAAAAGTTTGGAAAGTTTAGACATCAACACCCTTACTCCTATTGAAGCGTTAATGAAATTAAGCGAATTGAAACAGATGATTAAGTAAACGGTTGCTGAGCTTGTCGAAGCAAAAATTTAGGCGTCATTGCGAGGCAGGAAGCAATCTCACAATGAGATTGCTGTTGTTGGTTTGTATAAAGTCAAGGCCGTGAATCAATGTTTCTCATTGACTTGCAAGTGCTAAAAAATTAATAATTAAAGTCAGATAGACTGCTATTACCATTATATTTACATTCTTTATCTATAGATATTTCAAATAGTCTTCCATATATACTTGTTAGTTTTTTATCAATAGAAAGTAATTGACTTTTAGTAAAACAACTACCTAATTGGTCTTTGTAATATTTTACTAACTCATTCGCATCATCATTTGCTTTATTGAAATTATAAACACATTCTCCATTTAAGTCTTTTCCTAAACCTCGCATATATTCAGGTTCTGTCCTAATTGGAGGATCTTGATACCATAATATCACATCACCAAAATGGTACATCAGGTATTTATTATATTTTTCAATCAAATTTTTCTTTAAACTTTTAAAATCCATAGATTCATTTATTGAACTTTGAATTTCAATTTCATTTGTATTCATTTTTAGTATTGTATCTCTTTTTTCTAAATACAAAAATTGAAGTAGTTTCTTATTTTCATCAAAATTTTTCCATATCTTATCTTTATAAGTATATATAATAAATGTGTCTAAATTTTGTTCTTTTACATGTATAAAAGATTGATAGTAACCATCAATTTCTAAATTACCATTTGGGTAATATTTTTTATAAGGACCTATAATTATTGATTGTTGTAATCCATAATATTTTCCTGATTTGACTTTATTAACTTCATAGTTTATTTCTTGACGAAGAGTACCGTTAATATAGATGCTATTCTTTCCTGACTTTTCTCCGTCTTTATAATCATAATTTATTTTTTCTGTAATATTTTGATTTGTTTCATCAAAATAAATCCATTCACCAACTGTAATTAAATCGATTTCACCGTATTCTTTTTCTGTTTCTTTGCTTTCGAGTAGTTTTACCTTACCAGTTGCTATTTTCTTCTGATTAACATTATAATTAATTACATCTGCTAACTCAAATTTTGGATGGTCATCAAAATCGCTATTTATACCCCCTTTGTAGTCAATTTCAAATTGTATTTTTCCGTCATTATAATAAATATAGCCTTTCCCTAATCTAACACCTTCTTTATACTGACAATCTTGATAAATGGTCCCATCTTCATTGAACTCCTTAAACTCTCCTTCAATTTTATAATTACCACTATAGTTGAAACTAGCTAATTTATTTCCATTTTCATAATAAAATATTGCTGGGCCAAATTTATATCCATTATTATAAGTGATTACATCGAGTAATTTCTCTGTTTTACTATAATGATAACACTTCCCATGCATAACCTTATTTTCAAATGAATAAGTATTGTTATCATATCCTTTTAGTTTATTAGTTTTACTATCCCTTAGTTCAATATCACTGACTTGAGATTTATTTGTTACCAAATACTCCCATTCATATTCTACAATTTTACTGCCTTTGTAGAATGATTTGACTTTAGTGTTTTGACCTAATATTATTTTAGAAAAGAATAGAGTTACAATTAAGAAAATTGATAAATTTATTTTATTATCCATACAATATTTTTTCAAGTTTTGAATTTAATTTCATTATTGGATTATGTTTTGAAAGAAATGTTTTTGCTATTGTTTGCATTCCCCTTAAATCAATGGAGTCTATTTTGTAAATTACTATAAAAGAATCTGTAAACTTATTATTAAATAATAAACTATTAGATGTTACTAACAAATAAAGATAGTGATACTTTTCGGGGTTTCCAATATTCTGATTTGTCCCTTTATTGCTATTATTAATTTTTATTTGTATTCGTGATTTTTCATTGTTATTTCCAAAAGCATCGAATCCTTCATTTCTTTGGCTCTTGCAAAGAGTAATTTTAAAGTATTTTGAACAAATAAACTCTGCTATATCACAAATACTATTAGTACTTCTAGAAACGTCTAGATATTCTAATTTTGATTGACAGTAAAAAAAATTTAGTATTGATTCAATTTCATGTACTTTAAAAAGGCTGTTCGTTTTTTCAATAGCTTTATTGTCGATTATATCAATTGCTTTTACATAAGAAATGCTTCTTAAAACATCAAGCAAAGAATCCGCTTTATTATCAGGAATATCTAATTTTATTTTCATATTGCAAATGTATAAGTTTTTGAAATAAAATGGTTGCTTTTTCCACCCACTGTTCGTAGTCTTGTGAGCTGGGCAGTAGCGTTGATGACTACGAATTAATAAATGAAAAAGAGTTTGTAACTCGTTCTTGCCTTTATTTAATTGCCCGTGTCGGAGACACTACATATCATTTCAAATTCGTAGAGCGCTGCGCTAAATCTAAGAATAGTTATATTTATCAATAACCAACAAAATATTTATTCAAATAAATTTTCTAAATCGCCTAAATCTTTTGCTCTTCCAGAAGAAGCTTTGTTAATGCGAAGGTTATTTAATTCAATGAATTTTATTGCTAGTCCTTCAAAATTCGCTTCTACTGAGTGTTGGTAACAATTATCAAATTCAACTCCACTTAATGAAGTTAGAATGTCAATTCTGGTTGGTTCATAACCCAATTGAATTATGTTATTGGCTTCTAAAAAATCTTCTATTTTAAATTTTAAAGAACCAAAGCCAAATTCATTTAGCACATTTAAAATTTTTGTTGCATTTTGATTTGAAATTGCAATCCAAAAATCAATATCGCCAGTAAAACGAGGGTAGCCATGAAATCCGACTGCATAACCGCCTACCACGAGGTATTTCACTTTATGCTTGTTTAATAACTCTATAAACTCTTTGAAGTCTTGATTGAGTTCCATCTACTTGTTTTCTTAAAAATTCTATTGCTGAAATGCGTTTTTCAAACGACTGTGTTTGCCAATAAATAAAAGCAGGATCTTCATTTCCTAGTTTCACTTTTTTTACAACAGTTTTATCTAACCTGAACATTATTCAAATATAAGAATTGATTCACAACAAACAAAAAATTTAATGCTATTTTTCCATTTCATCATCGTAGTTTTTTAATAAGAACATCAAAACAATTTTTTTACTTTCGTCACATTAACCTCCTCACCATCCTTCAAAAAGAACGCAGCAAAAAAACTTGTATAGAAGTTGCCAATTATATTGGCAGTAGTAAAGAACGTTTTGCTGAATTAATTGAAATAATAATTGGTAAAGATATTGAAATGGCTAACCGTGCGGCTTGGGTTATTCCAAGTATAGCCGATAAAAATATAAACCAATTAATTCAACCATATTTAAAAACAATGATTGAATTATTGAACCAACCTGTTCATGATGCCATTAAACGCAATGTGGTTCGTATGTTACAGTTTACCACCATTCCTAAAAAACTACAAGGCATCACTTTGGAATACTGTTTTCAATTATTAAACAACCCAAAAGAAGCAGTTGCCATAAGGGTTTTTGCCATGACAGTTCTTTATAATTTAACAATACTAGAACCCGATTTAGCACACGAGTTATATGACTGTATTGAAATGCACATGGAAGGCGCTTTGCCTGGCTACAAAAACCGTGGAGGAAAAATTTTGAAAGCTTTGAGTAAAATGAAAAGTTAGTTTGTTCTAGTAAATTACAATCCGCGTAATCTGTGTAATCTGTGGCTAAAACTAATTGCCAAACAAATCTCTTTTTACTTTTTGCCAATCTACTTTTTGAGCCAGTAATGCAGCAATAGCAGTAATTACAGCTCCTATAAAAAAACCTTTAAAAAATTTATTATTCATATCTTTTAAAATTATTCGGGTTTATAAACTCCTGATTTTATATCTCCATCTCGTTTTGCTTCTGCTTTTTTTGCCGGCTTACCAAAAACAGAAACATTGATATAACGTCCAGGATAACGTTGCATATCTTTTAACAATAAGTTTAATTCTTTTGTGCTTTTATTTAAATTATCGTATAGCTCTTTATCATTTACCATTTTGCCCAAAGTGCCATCGCCTCTATTCATTTTTTCTGTAATAACCGCCAATTCCTTCGATACTTTACTTAAATTATCTATGGTTGATTTCAGATTAGAACTAGCCAAAGAATCACTTAACTTATTGAAGTTTTTTATGCCCTTTGAAATGTCTTCGTTGTTTTTTGCAATATTTGATGAAATAGATTGAACATTATTTAAGGTTTTACTAATCGAATTACCATTGTCATTCACAATTTTATTCATGTTTTCAGATGTCAATCTTAATGAATGAAGCGCTGCACTTAAATCAACCACACTATTGGTTAAATTTACTGTGCCTTTTTCATTAAAAACTATTTGTAATGAATTTAAAACTTTATCAAGTGTAGCTAAAACATGCTCGCTTTTCGATTTTATGGGAGCAACCATATTATTAATTGAAGTAAAAAAATCTTCTTCTCTAAATCCATTAATGTAAGAGCCATCTGCTAATATTGGAGCTGGTTTATTATCAAAATTTATATTTATAACATTTCCATCTAATAAACCCGATTTAGTAATTAAAGCTTGTGAATTTTCTTTTACTTGTATTTTATCTTGAACAAAAATTCTAACTAAAATACTATCCGTATTGAACATATCAGGCATCGATATTTCCTCTACTTGCCCTACTTTAAAACCATTAACATAAACCGGAGTTGAGTTTGCTAAACCTTCTACATTATTATAAATTATATAATATGTTTTATAGGTAGAAAAAAACTTTTTACCTCTTAAAAAATTATATCCAAAATATAAAAATCCTATTGCAACAGCTACAAATAATCCTACTTTAGCTTCTTTTGTTATTTCCACAAATATTTTTATTTAAAAAACTCATGCAAAAGTATAGCTTTTTGACTAAAAATAATTAATTATATTAATTGTTAATCATTATTATTTTTAGCTTGAACTCCTTCAATTGAATGCTTAAAATCGACCAATGAACTAGTAATATTTGAAGTTATTTTTGTTATTCCTTCTTCACTTGTTAGTAAAGCTCTATCACTTTTATTCGATAAAAATCCAGTTTCAATTAAAATACTTGGCATTTTAGTTTTCCACAATACAACAAAACCTGCTTGCTTAACTCCTCTGCTCGTATTTACTTTATTTTTAATGAAATTTTTTTCTATTCTAGCAGCTAAATCTAAACTTTTATCTAAATATGCATTTTGGTGTAATGAAAGAATAATATGTGTTTCTGGTGAATTTGGATCAAAACCTTCATAATTTTCTTCGTAGTTTTTTTCCATTAAAATAACATCATTTTCTCGTTTCGAAACATCTAAATTGATCTCTGCTTTGTGCAATCCCATTGTAAATGTTTCAGTACCTTTAATGGCAACATTTTTATTTGCATTACAATGTATCGATATAAAAAGATCTGCTTGGTTTTTATTGGCAATATTTGCTCTATCATATAAAGTTACAAATTCATCAGTTTTTCTGGTATAAATTATTTTAACGTCAGAAAGTTCTTCACTTATTTTTTTACCTAAAGCCAGTGCTATTTTTAAAGTTACCTCTTTTTCTTTTACACCCGAGTAATTACATCCAGGGTCATGACCTCCATGTCCAGCATCAATTACTATAGTTTTTACCTGCCGCTTATTTAAAGCTGGTAGGGCTGCATTAATAGATATCAACAACACTAAAAGTGGCATGAAATTTTCAATCTTAGTGAATTTGCCAAGATTGATTAGTTTTGCAAGTCTTAAAAATGAATTATACATTTCCATATCTTTTACTTTTAAATAGATTCCTTGTTTTTAGAGGAATCAAATTATTTGCTCATGTATTACTTGTTAGTGGTATTTTTAATTTTAATGTTTCAATTGCACAACAAATAAAGGTAAAAAAAACAACTAAAACCGATTCTACTTCCATTAAAATAAGTGTTGACAAATTAAACGGTTTAATATCAGATAGTTTAATTTTAAACAATGAAAAATTAAGTTCAAAAAACAACACTAAAAATAACGACAGCCTTCAACTAGATTCTACTAATTATTTACCAAGAACTAATTCAGCTATTAAAAGTATAGTCAACTACACTGCCAAAGATTCAATTGTATATATTGATTCGCTGCGAACGCTTGATTTATATAGTGACTCACGGGTTTTTTATGAAGACTTAAACAACAGCTCAGACCGCATCACAATAGACCTAAATAGGAATACTATTACCAGTTTGGGAAAAATAGACAGTTTAGGAAAATTATTAGGTACTCCAGAATTTAAACAAGGAGCAAACGATTACAAGGCAGTTAAAATAATATACAACTATGTAACAAAAAAAGGGTATTTAAAGGAATTTAAAACTAAAGAAGGCGAAGGTTTTGTAAAAGGTACCAATGTAAAACGCGATCCAGAAAATAATTTTTATATTGATGGTGCTTATTACACAACCTGCGATGCAGAACACCCGCACTTTTACATTGGTTCAAAAAAAATTAAAGTAGTTCCAGGAAAAAAATTAATTACAGGCCCTGCAATTTTTGTAATTGAAGGAATAAAAACTCCTTTAATTTTACCTTTTGGAATTTTTCCTTTAAAAAGAGGTCAACAATCTGGAATAATTATACCCCAATATGGCATTGATGCTTTAAGAGGTCCAAACCTTCGCCAAGGTGGATATTATTTTGGCCTTGGTGATAGAATAGATTTAACACTTCAAGGTGATATTTTTACTAATTTTAGTTGGTTGGCATATATAAAATCAAACTACAATTATAGATATAGGTTTAATGGAGGGGTTAATATTCAATTTGGCGATAATAAATTCGGAAACCCTGACGATCAAAGTTACAGAGAAGAACAAACTTATTCTATTGGTTGGAATCATTCAATGGATTATAGAGCTCGCCCTTTCACAACCTTTGGTGCAAGTGTAAACTTTGTAAGTGGCAATTATTTTACTCAAAATGCTCAAAGGAGTGCCACTCAGTTTAATTCAACTTCTCAATCAAGCATTTCATATTCTAAAGGCTTTAAAAATGGTAGAATAAATTTATCTACTTCGGCCAATATATTTCAAAATTTACAAACTAAAGAGCTATCAGGTTCTATTCCTAATGTAGCTTTTACCATTGGTGCTTTTAATCCTTTTAAATCTAATAAAAAACCTACTGCCGAGTTTTGGTACGAAAAAATAAATATGAGTTACAGCTCATCATTTAGCAATTCATTTAATACCAATGATACCATTTTGTTCCAACAACGCGATGGAAATACTTGGGGTAAATTTATTGATACTACTTTTAAATATGGCATTTCACACACAATACCTATAAATACTTCGTTTAAATTATTCAAATTTTACGTGTTAAGTGTAAATGCCAATTACAATGAAACTTGGTCACCAAATACAATTAGAAAAGAATTTAAAAATAACCAAATTGTAACTAACCAAGTATCTGAATTTGGAAGATGGTTTACATTTAGCACCGGAGCTTCATTAAGTACTAAATGGTACGGAATGCTTACCTTTAAAAAAGGAAAAATTGCTGCCTTTCGCCATGTAGCTGACCCAAATTTTGGTTTTAATTATACGCCTGATTTTAGTGAAAAAATGTGGGGTTACTACAATGAAGTCAAAGCTGATAGTACAGGTAAACTTTTAAAATACTCTATTTTTGAAAGTAGTTATGGTGGCTCTCCTGGCCAAGGAAGGCAAGGAAATATTACCTTTGGATTAAATAATAATTTTGAAATGAAGGTTAGAACAGGAAAGGATACTGCCATAAAAGAAAACAAAATAAAATTAATTGAAAGTGTAAGCTTTAATGGTTCGTACAATATTTTTGCTGATTCATTAAACCTTTCTACCATTGGTATTAATGCCAGAACTACTTTATTTAAATCTTTAACTGTAAATACTTACGCAACATTAGATCCTTATGAAAACGTAATTACCGATTATGGAACTTTCAAACAATTGAATAGAGTTAATAAATACTATTTTGTTAAAGATGGTACTTTTGGGAAAATAACCAATGCTAATTTAAATTTTAGTTACGGCCTTTCTCAACAAACTTTTGAAGGAAAGAAAAAAAGAAAAGAAACTCGAAAAGCAGAAAACGAAAAATATGGTTATGATGCATACGAGTTGCCTTGGTCTATAAACTTTAATTATGCTATTCAATACCAGGCCAATAGTTTCAACGATTTAAGTAAAACAGCTTATATTCAAACTTTGGGTTTTAGCGGAAATGTTACTGTTACTAAAGGATGGACTTTTGGTTATTCATCAGGTTACGATTTTATTAACCAAAAAATAGCCAGCTTATTCATTGATTTAAAACGCGATTTACATTGTTGGCAATTTACTTTTAGCTGGAGCCCTATAGCACCTGGCGGTTTTTCATTTTTCAATTTTCAAATAAATCCTAAATCAGGCGTTTTACAGGAATTAAAATACCCAAAACGTAAAGACTATTTTGATAATAGAAATTATTAATCTATTTCAAAAAAAATAAATTTTATTCAATTATTATTTTTTTATAGGTTTTGCTATTTTCAAACGTTATTTCTAAAAAATAAATACCACCTTTTAATTTGTCGGTATCCATGAAATTAGTATTGTCTTTTGTTAAAACCATTTTTCCATTAATGTCAAATAATGTAAGCATATAAATTTTATTTTCGCTCCAAACGTTAATTTTATCAGTTGCCGGATTTGGAAATACTTGCACATTTTTGGGTAGAAGCACATTTGTTGAAACAGATGTTTTCAAACTGTCTTCTTGGCTTATATTTTCATCGCCTGGTTGATATCTTAAGTAGTTAAAATAAATTAACATCATTTCATCTAAAGTGCTTTCTCCTCTTACTACTAGCTTAGGTGGGCTGCTAGGATTATATGGATTGTTAACAGTATTATCATAAACTGCTTCTCCATAAAATGTAGTTCCTGCAGGTATTTTCATCAACTTTTTAAAACTATAATTAGCTTGCCAATGAAAATCCCAATTATCAATTTTTATTAAATGAATAGTATCGCCTAATAATGTTACTCCATATGCTTTTATTTTTTTTCCTGTTAAATGCATATGAGGCAAAACGCCTAATAACGATATATCGAAAGGAATTTTAAATTTACTATAAAAAGTTTTTATCGAATCAGCAGGAATTTCCAACGGCCCATTTATTATTGAGGTACTATGGTTTAAAATTGCTGCCAATGAAGTGCTTCTTATTGTTGTCTCTTTATTCCAATTAATTACAAATTGCGAACTATCTTTTTCACCTTTAAAACCTGGGGCATAATGTACTTGTAATACAAAATAACTATTTGCAGCAATTCTATTTCCTAAACCATTTGGAAAAGTGTATGCTGTTCCTCCAGGTGCCCAAAGTTGTGTTAATAATGCCTTATTGCTGCCAACTCCACCAAACGATTGATAACCAGGAAGTGGATCTGCATCGTCTAATAATTTGCACGAATTAGTTGAATCAGTAAATAATAAAATATGGTGAACTACATTTTTATTTGCTGGCAAAAATTCAATAGATTTAATAAATTTTGCTTCCAAATTGTTAATTGGAATTACAAAACACCTGTAATCATCTTTATCACCTGCTAAAGTATAGGTAGGAATTGTAAATATTTGATCTGGATTTATAAGCGTTCCTTTATTCGAAAAAGTAGGAGAAGGAGGTTCCAAATTTACATCTCCCCTTGGTGCTCCATTATTAACCCAATCTATAATTTTATCTTTTTCATCTTCAGTTAACGATTTATTATGAGCATATTGCTGGTAAGTATTATCGGCTAACCAAGGGGGCATACTTCCTTTTTGAACAGAATTTTGAATTGCAAATCTATTATCCAATACTTGGTTAAAATTTACTAATGGAAATGGAGCAATATTTCCTGGACTATGACAATTACTACATTTAGCATAAATAATTGAAGCTACATCAGAAGCATAAGTTGGATTGCCATGTTTTGCATTTACACTCACCCATAAACCTAAACTTAAAAAAAAAAGTATTCTTTTCATATTAATAATTTTCATCCTGTGATACAATATTCAATAAAAGGTTTAATTTTAAATATATTTAATTAAAAAATAAAAAAGCCCAGTTAAAAAATTTAACTGAGCTTTTTAAATATTACAAAAATCTTAGTGATTTGTTAAATAATTAGCAACACCTTCAGCTGTTGCATTCATTCCATCTTTACCTTTTTCCCAATTAGCAGGACAAACTTCACCCTTTTCTTCAAAAAATTGTAATGCATCAATCATACGTAAAGCTTCATCAATATTTCTACCTAAAGGCATATCGTTAACCACTTGGTGGCGCACAATTCCCTCTTTATCTATCAAAAACAAACCACGGTAAGCTACTGCATCTTCACCTAAGTTTCCTGTCCAAACTAATTCATTGTTTTCATTATAATCGTAATGTCCAGCTAATACACCAAAATTATGAGCTATGGTTTTGTTTACATCAGCAACTAATGGGTATTCAACTCCTTGAATACCACCATCATTTTTGGGTGTATTCAACCATGCCCAGTGGCTAAATTTACTGTCAATACTGCATCCAATAACTTGTACATTTCTGCTTTCAAAATCTGCAATTCTTTCCTGAAAAGCAATTATTTCAGTTGGACAAACAAATGTAAAATCTAAAGGATAAAAATAAAACAATACATGTTTTTTTCCTACATATTGATCTAACGAAAAATTGTCTTCAAAATCAGTACCGTTAACTACAGCACTTGCACTAAAAATTGGAGCCTTACGGCCTACTAACATTGTCATATTATTATTTATTTTTTAATTATTTATATATTATTTCAACTACAAATGTAGGCTAATTGTTTTGTTGTAAACAAATATTTCTATTAGTTTATAATACGAAAAATATCAAACATAATTTGAAACAAATTTAAAATAATCTTTTTTGGGCATTCCCGCAATTTCCTCGCTTAAGGCCAATACTATTGCGGTCGGGCTATCCGTTTCAATCTTTTTTCCCTGTCAATACCTCATCAAAAAAAAGGATTTTCACTTCTATCCCTAATGCAATATTTAGTTAAAAACAAAGCTTAATCATTATCAGTTTTAAATTCCGAAGTAGTATGAAAAGATAATTCAGGAAAATTATCTTGGTTAATTTTTAATGCCCATAAACTATCTGCCAAAAAAACCGGCCTTCCTTCTTTATCATTTGCAATACTGTGTTTCTTCAAATTAGTAAATCTTTCCAAAGCAGTTTTGTCTTTTGATGTAAACCAACAAGCTTTTTCATAATTTAATTGCCTAAACGAACACGATGCACCATATTCATGCAAAAGTCTAAACTGTATAACATCAAATTGTAAATCTCCAACTGTACCTATAATTTTAACATTCCCAGGCTGTTGTACAAATAGTTGAGCAACTCCTTCATCAGTTAATTGCATAATTCCTTTTTCAAGTTGCTTTGTCTTTAAAGGATCTTTGTTTTCTAGTTCTCTAAATAACTCGGGCGAAAAACTTGGAATACCCTTAAAACTAATCATTTCCCCTTCAGTCAAAGTATCACCAATTTTAAAACTTCCCGTATCATATAATCCTACAACATCACCAGGAAATGCCTCATCAATCACATTTTTATCATTAGCCATAAAACTAGTTGGACTCGAAAATCTTAACTTTTTATCTAATCTAGTATGTTGGTAAAATTTATTCCTTTCAAATTTCCCCGAAACAATCCTACAAAAAGCTATTCTATCTCTATGATTTGGATCTAAATTCGCATGAATTTTAAAAATGAATCCAGTAAATTTTTTCTCTTCTGGCTTTACCTCTCTTGTTTCAGTATCTCTCGGTTTCGGTTCAGGTGCTATTTGAACAAAAGTATCCAACAACTCCAGTACTCCAAAATTATTAATTGCACTTCCAAAAAAAACAGGAGCTAAATAACCTTCTAAATATAAATCCCTATTAAATGGTTCATATACCCCTTCAATTAATTCTGAATCTTCACGTAATTTTTTTGCAGCTTTTTCCCCTATTATTCCATCCAATTTATCAGAATCTAAAGATTCAATTGCTATTACGTCATTAGCTATCTTTCTCTTATCTGCAGAAAAAAGTTGTAATTTCTTTTCAAACAAATTATATACACCTTTAAAACTTGATCCAATTCCAATTGGCCAAGATAAAGGCCTCGTATGAATACTTAGCTCCTTTTCTATTTCATCTAACAAATCAAAAGGATCTTGACCTTCTCTATCCATTTTATTTATAAAAACAATTACTGGAGTATTCCTCATCCTGCAAACTTCCATTAATTTTCTTGTTTGCTCTTCAACTCCTTTTACACAATCAATAACTAATATTACACTATCAACTGCTGTTAATGTTCTATAAGTATCTTCAGCAAAATCTTTATGTCCTGGTGTATCTAAAATATTTACTTTATAGTCATTATAGTCAAATCCCATAACAGAAGAGGCTACAGAAATTCCTCTTTGCTTTTCAATTTCCATAAAATCAGAAGTAGCAGCTCTTGTAGCTTTATTACTTTTAACTGCTCCAGCTATTTGTATTGCACCACCAAATAATAAAAACTTCTCTGTCAAGGTAGTCTTTCCCGCATCTGGATGACTAATAATTCCAAACGTTCTTCGTTTTAATATTTTTTGAATTTCCATATAATTAAAATTTTAAACAGATTCAACAAAAAAAAACCCCACCAAAAGGTGAGGTTAATTAAAAATCCGGCAACAACATACTTTTCCAGGTATTACCCCAGTATCATCTGCGCAATTGAGCTTAACTTCTCTGTT
>Ga0247844_1005169_pt1 | contig 16867 bp, 17 predicted proteins | sample LaCtaG_FD_192421 | JGI IMG/M metagenome (GOLD analysis project Ga0247844, IMG submission 192421) | Freshwater microbial communities from meromictic Lake La Cruz, Castile-La Mancha, Spain - LaCruzMarch201714.5m_1 | ecosystem: Environmental > Aquatic > Freshwater > Lake | place: Spain: Castile-La... | reverse complement strand
TCAACAAGAAAAAGTTGACACTGAATCTGTGCCACAGGAAATTGCGCAACACTAACTGCTGCTCAGGTTTTTAGGAGTGGCACAAGATCAGGAAATCGCCTGGCACAAATCGAGGAAATCCGACAGTGAGAGACATACTTCTCGACGTATTCAACTTCGAACTGTTGATTCGCGTGAAGGAGAATCGTGGATTCCGCGACAACGTCGCGTCCATCCACCTTCGCGATCACTTGATCGTCAGTCTTCAGAGTCTTGAAATAAAAACCCTTCTCGCCGCAAACGCCTTCCGTGCCGTAGGCAAATCGTTTGTAAATGAAGCCAGGCGTCGGCCTTTCGTCATACTTCTGAGGCTTCGCGGGCGACGCGGGTTTATCTTCCGACTCGGCTTTTTTGGTACAGCCAGCCGCGAGCAATGAAAATGCCAATACTATCGTCATGAATTTCATTCGTTCCCGTTCCTTCCATTTTTGGGCCGTGTCGCTTCCTTCAAACTGAAGATCGCTTTGAACAAACGCGATGTCTGCCGCACGAGCGCCCGATTTTTTGTTTTCTCCGCTTGCGAAATCCGGTCCAAAATCTTGATGAGCTGTGTTTCTATCGAAAGCTCCATTTGAACCTCCTAACGAGATAATTTTTTGTCCGTGCCGGATCGTGCGGGGCTCACGTACCGCTTGTTCCGGGGCCAATCCTCGACTCCTTGAAATCGTCCCTCGTGGTAAACAAAGCGAAACGATCCAAATAGAAACTCGTGACCGTTGTCGCGAGCGAACTGGTGCCGTAGTCGATCTGCGGCCTCTTCAAGCACCAATTCATCCGGAAACTCCGCAAGCCTTGATTGATTTTTTTGCGCATCCATCACTACACCCCTTTCCGCGAGAGCATTCGCTCGAGAATTTCGATCTCGATGATAAGCTCCGGGTTTGAGACCAGTTCCTTCACCGATATCAGTCCATAGAGCCTCCGGATCTCCGTTTTGAGCATTTCCAAAGCTTTTAAGAACGCCGTCCCTTCATTCGCTTTCGTCATGCCGCCACCCTTAGATTCGACCCATGCAGCGAAGTGCTTTCATGCGACTTTCTTCGATGAATTCCTGACCGGGTGGTGGAGCAAACGCCAGTTCAAGAATCCACCGAACGCGAAGCCAAACCGAAACCGCAATGCGCTTGAAAACAGCAGCACACGTTTTCAAATCCACCGACACCATGAACGACCGACCAACAGAACCCTTGATAGCCAAAACATTTTGCATAAATTATTTCCCTCTTTTAAAGGTTGGTTTCGATAAGTTTTTCATCTGACGGATTGAACAATTCCATCACGACAGATTTCGGTTTCACGGTTTTCAATGCTTCAATCGCCCAGCGAGGGAGCGAGTAAGAAGCTCCCGAATTGCCCACGTGGTGATAGTTGCAATGCGCGCAGTAGTCGTGGGTGCTAAATCGTTCGAGGCTTCGCTCCCCGCATCGCGGACACTTGGAAATGGCAGCAGTTCTCATGGCAAACTCCTAGTTTGAGAGACTCGGCAACCGCGTCTCTTACTTTATAAGATTGCAATGAATGCCAGAGTGCATTCCTCCGAATCCAAATTCATATCCTGTCGTTTTGTCTGAATTTTTCCGTCACGCCCTGAGTCTCAACTTGATACTCAGTCTCAGCGAGTATCACGGAGAAGTCTCACGTTCCTCGAAGCCAGTGACTCGGATCACAGAGAGCCAAAACGAAAAAAGCCCGCCACCGGAAATGTTCCGATGGCGGGCTCATGATTTCTATCGACTCCGATTTTTACTGCGCGGGTTCTTGCGGAAGCGCCTTCACGCGGCTTCTGACGAGACCAAGCTCCTTGGCCCTTCTGAAAAACGTCGCTCTCGAAACTCCAAGAGCAATCGCCGCCTTACTTCGATCCCAATCCGCTTGTATGAGGGCCTTCTCGTATCTTTGCTTCTCGTTCAGAATCAATGAGGCTCCGTAGTTACCGACCAGGGAGCGAGTAAATTTTGAAGAGAGCAGTTCCGCGACATCGGGAAGTACCTGGCAAATATCTTTCTCACGGATCATATCTCCGGTACACCGGCTCTCGAGACTTTCGATGACGGTCCTCAGTTGCCGAACGTTCCCCGGCCAATGATACGCCTGCAAGATCGCCAGGCCCTCATTGGTGATGGATTTCCTGCGGCGCGGAGAAGCCTTCGCTAAGAAGTATTGGACCAGCTCCGGGATATCCTCGACCCGCTCCCGCAGCGCGGGGATTCTGAGGGTTTCCTTGGCGACTCGGTAATACAGATCTTCTCGGAATTTTTTGTCCTCGATGGCTTTCTCAAGCTTCACATTCGTCGCCGAGATCGAACGGAAGTTCACCTTGCGCTCGTCCAAAGATCCAACCCTCTGAACTTTCCGCTCCTGAAGAACCCGCAGGAGCTTGGCCTGTTGGTTCAAGGGCATGTCGCCGATTTCATCGAAGAAAATAAAACCACCGCCAACGGTCTCGAACGCGCTAACGCGTTCCCTATCCGCGCCGGTAAACGCACCACGAACGTGCCCAAAAAGCTCGGACTCCGCAAGTCCATCGCTGATGGCACCACAATGAATGGGCAAAAGGCGCCTCGACGGATCGGAAAGCCGCGCGATCATTTTCGCGAGAACTTCCTTGCCGGTCCCGGTCTCACCAAGAAGTAAGATGTCCTTTGTGCCGTCTCGAACAATCCGATCGATCTCCCCCCGCAGTCTCTCCATCACGGGTGAACTTCCGACGAAGCTCTCGTCGCCATCGTCTTCACCCGCCTGAGAAGCCATATTGATGGCCTTCAACCGCATGGCCCGCTGCTGGAGCGTCAACCTCACGGCGTCGCGAATGTCGTTCGGCTTTGCTGGTTTAGGAACAAACTGCGTGACGCCCGCGTTGAGAATCTGGATCAGCCGGTCGGGTTTTGTTTCCGCACTGATGACGATGACATCCGCGCCCTGATCCGCCGCGTGAATATGTCGAAATACGTCGAGCCCCGTCCGAGGATCGCCAATGAAATTCAGATCCAAGAGCACGATATCAAAAAACTGGGATTCGACAGCGGAGATTCCCTGATCGATGGACGAAAACGTATCGACCGCGCACTCATCTTCCAGGATCAAAGGAATTTGATCGAGCCACACTTGGTCGTCGTCGATGGCCAAAATTCTCGGAAGCCGTGCATTCATACGCCCACCCCATTTGATCTTGCATCATTCACCTGCGGCAACTTCACATCAAACCGTGCCCCGCCCAGTTCTTGCGAACCACTCGCGGTTAATGTTCCACAGTGCGCCTCGACGATCTTGCGAGAAATCAAAAGCCCGAGGCCGCTTCCGTGACTTTTGGTGCTCCGAAAAATGCGAAACACCTTATCCACCGGTTGCGCGAAGCCACGGCCATTGTCTTCAACTGAGATCGACGAAAATCCACTTCCATCACTACCCACCGAAACCAAGAGCTTCGGTGCGACCCCGTCTTTGGCGGCTTCCAAGCCGTTCCGAATCAGGTTGGAAAGAACCCTGGAAATTTGAACTGGATCGTGGGGAATCAAAATTTCCCGCTCTTCCCCACAAAACTGAACTTCTCCGCGCCGCTTTTCGATCGCATCGGAGCACATTGCAATGGTCTCACGTATAGTCGCAGAAATATCGAGCGAAGACTTCTCGACATGAATGTCCCGGCACCCATCCAGCGTTGACTCAATGATCGCGCCGACCGTGGGAAGGCGCGCCTCACAAACCTTCAAAAGGTTTTCAAGTCGCGCGAGCCTCTTCGGAGAGCCGGCGTCCTGTTCGCTCGCAAGAAGTGTGGCCGTCACGATCGAGGAAAGGGGCGTTTTAATATCATGCATGATCCCGCTCGCAAACTGCCCAATCACAGCCTGACTGCGATCCTGCTCGTGTCGATCCAGGATTTCCCCGATCTTCTGGCGCAGATCACTGAGTTCCTTGAACTTGAGGTCGGGCGCCTCGACGTGCATCCCCGCAAGGTCTGCCTCGATCCATTTGAGCATGTCCGCCAACGCCTTCGGGACCTCGTTCGACATCAATCTTGCGAGGACACCGAAAAGAGCGGCAAAGACCAGCAGAAGCACAATGAAAATGATTTCTGAAATTTGAACCCAGTTGTCTTCTACGAAAAGCGATTCGCTTTTTCTGACTTTTACCAAGTAGCCAAAAAGATTCGAGCCTTCTTGAATGGGCCTGACCGCGACGACATGATCGTTCTCGAAACAAACGAATCTATTGGATGCGGGATCACAGCTCGGGTACAGCGCCTTGACGGATTCCAACGTCTCGAAAACGGAAACGGACTCAAGTTTTTCACCAGCCTTGATGCGGTCAAGAATCAAAGCGATGCCGGCCCGCTGCTCCTGAAGCAGGAACGACGGAATCAATGAATCCACCTGACTGGGGATAGAATGGACAAGCTGGTCGGCGGTCTGATTTTTGGACCATAATTTTCGAAGATGGGAATATCCATACATCGAGCCCAACGTCAGCACGATCACGAGCAAGAAAGTTGCCGTGAGTCCGCGATTCACTTTGGTCTGCAACGTGACCTTAGACACGCGGCTTCTCCCGGTGAGCTTTATCCCAGTCCTCCCGCAGAAGTCCCATGATGCACGTGTCCCGGAACTGCCCGTTCCGATAATACGCCTTGCGAAGCAGACCTTCCTGGAGGAAGCCCACTTTTTCATAGCAGCGGACGACCGGCACGAATTCAGGATTGCACTCAAGCCAGATGCGGAACAAGTTCATTTCCTCGAACGCGTAGTCACAGATCGCCGTGATGGCATCAAATCCGATGCCCTGATTCCAGTGACCTTTTGATCCGATATAAATCCAGATTTCCGCGCGGCGTGAGCGCGGGCAAATCCCACGCAGTCCGATAAAACCGATAAGTCCGTCCACCGCATGTTCAATCGCAAGGCTGAGATGATCCGGTCCCGACTTTCGGCGCTCCTGAATCCATTGCTCGGCGTCTTCGCGCGATGTCGGATGGCTCAGGCCACGCCACTGATTTGTCTCTTCGTCGTTGATCCAAGAGTGATAAAGTTCAAGATCGGAACTCTCGATGGCCCTGAGGAGAACTGTCTTCCCGCGAATCATTTGCCGCCTCCCTGGGTTGGGTCGATGCGCTCCAAAATCTGGAATTTCGCGTTGTTGGCCGAAAGAAGAATCAGGCTTTTCTTGGGCGCTCTGTCGGAACGAAAGATAAATTTCCCCGTAACGCCCGTGAATGATTTCATCTCACTCAATGAGTTTTCAATCTCGACCCGCGAGTTTGCCTTTGCGCCCATGACGGCCTGAAGCAGTAGCGACATTGAATCATAGGCTAAGACCGAAGTGTCGTTCGGCTCCTTTTTGAACTCCTTAATGTAGTTGGACACGAAGTTCTTTGAAGCTTTCGAGCGCTCCTCCGTGTGCCAGTGAGAAACCGAGTAACCCGCGAATTTCTTGGCCCCAACGATACTGAAAAACTCCCGCCCGACATTTCCCCAACCATCACCGCCAAGGAAAGGTTTACTCACTCCAAGATCCGACAAGTTCGCGATAATCCGCGCGGAGAGAAGTTCCTGATTCGGAACCAAGATCACATCATGCGGTGTGGCTTTGAGCTTTTGAAACACGGCTTCGAAATTCTTGTCCTCTTGAAGGACCGGAATAGAAACAGAAATTTCGCCACCACCCCTCGTGAATTCCTTCGAAAAGGCTTCCGCCAGGTCGGTGCAGTAGGCACAATCCGCCGCCACGATGATCGCCGCCTTCTTCGCCTTCAGTCGCCCGGCCGCAACCTGCGCCAGCGTTTCACCCATGAAAGCATTGTCGAAACATCCTTGATGAACAAAACTTCCCAAAGATGCGATACGGTTCGCCGTGGCACTCGGAGTCAGCATGGGCAGTCCGGCCTTCTTATGAACTGGCGCCGCTAGAAGCGCATGCGACGAGAAATTGTAACCAAGAACCGCGATAGCATCGGACTCTCCAGCTCTCTTGGCCGCGTCGAGGACGCGCGCGTCGGACACGCCATAGTCAAATTCCTTCAAAACGATCTTCAATCCCTTTTTCTCAAGCTTCGCTTTTGCATCCTTCACCGCCAAGGTAACGCCGTCCCGAAAATAATCGCCAAAAGGATTGGACGAACTCGAGCTTACTTCTGAAAAATTGGAGGCAAGTCCGATGACGACCTCTCGCTGGGCGCTCCATGCGAAGTTCGAGTTAAGGCTCAGAAAAATCAAAGCTGTAACGAAAATGCTTTTCAAGCGACCACCCCTCTCGAATCCGTCGCTTTTTCTTTGAGCTTTGAATTCACGGTTTTTCCGAAAGTCCCATCGACACGCATCACACCAAAATCCGGAACGATAAGATCACTTCCATCCAACGACTTCTTTTGAAAGACGATTTGACCGTCTGGAATCCAATCACAAAGTGATCTCGTCTTCAAAAACAGCTCTTCTTTCATTTCGGTGATCGCAATCACATAACGGATATCCATGGATGCGAGGCGATCGGTCATCGCACGGAGCTGCTCCGCAGGAAGGCCATGCATTCGATCAAACGAAATTTTGACCACGACCGAGTGCCGCGAGCACGATTGAAGAATTCCAAGGCTCTGCTCCGACGACTGAAGAATCCATCGACCATGAGTTTCAAGGTAAACAACTCCGGAAAAGCACGCGGCGATCTCTAGAAGCTGATCCAACTCCGGATGCCTCGAGGGTTCTCCACCACGGAGAGCCGAACAGGCGACTTTGTTGGACCCCAGACGATTCTGAATAGCTTTCGCCATGACCGTAGGACGAAGAAAGAGATTCGGATTCGATGCGTACAGACGCATACCGTCCTCTGCGCTCACGACGTTGGGTGCGTAGCATCCCGCGCACATTCTGTCGCAGACTGATGTGGTCTCGATCAGAAGATCAGGTTTAAAATCGAAATGGCTTTTCATCGACTCATTCCTTTCACCGATGCCGTCCACTGCGAAAAGAAAACACCAGCCGCCACAACAAGAATCCCGACAATCATTACGAACGAAATCGACTCACTCGCAATGAGCGCTCCTAACAATACGGCAGTCGGTGTCTTCAGATGCATCGTGGTCGCAAGTTCCGCCGGTGAGCTTTTCGCAATGGCCGAGTTCCAAAGCCAGAAGCAAACTGCCGAACACACCACGCCAAGATAAATCAACGAGGCGATCGCCGCTGTCGATGGATTTACGAATTCAGTCGTCATTGACTCCTGGGCCGCGAATGGAAGGAGCAAAAGGAGGCCGACAAACATCGACCAGAAAGTCAGATTTCCGGCATCCACGTGTTGAGAAACGGCCCGGGTCGCCAATACCGATAGGGCAAGACTCATTGAAGCCAAAAAAGTAAGAGCGGCGCCGAAGAGAACATTGTCGTTTCCAGCCGACTGATCTTGGCCGAACAGGAGGATCAAGCCACCCCCGAGGCCAAGGAGCAGAGCCACGACTTTATTCAATGAAAGATTCCCACGAAACAGCATCGCATTAAACGCTAAGACAAAGAGTGGTGACGTAAGCATGATGGCCGCAGATAGACCGGAAGAAATCGACGTGAGCCCTTTTAGTTGAAGCGGATAGAGCACGCCAAAACCAGTGATCCCGACCATACTGATTCCCTTCAACGCTTGCCAGCTGAAACCCTTCAAGCGAATTCGACAGCCCGCCAATGGAAGAACAAGCGAGAGCGCGAGCAACGCGACAGCAAATCGAAGGGCCGACGAAGTAAGTGGTCCCCATGCGGTCAAAGTATGCTTCGATGCCAAGAAGGACGTGCCCCAAAGGATGTTGGCGATAACAGCCATCGTGAATCCGGAAATTCTCGGCTCCGCGACCGAGCTAGTCCTGGTCGTGCTTGAAACGCCAAAATTGGCACTAGCTTCGTATTGAATTCGTTTGCCCGCTGACTGCATCACGCCCCCCTTCAGTCTCAGGCAGACGTTCTACATCAACACTCACGATGCGTCAAAATAATGATATTACTAGGATTTAAAGATACGCGTGAGACTCGAGTCTCAGAAACCTGGAAGCTGCTGATTTTATTGGCAAACAGTTTCCCGGAGGATTCGATCACTGAGGAGGGGGGTGTGAAAAAAATTCAAAGAGCCGGTGCGATTGGACCACGGGATCTAGGGTTCGGCTTTGGCAATGAGCGCAGGTCGATGAGCTGGTGGGGCTTCAGCTTGAGAAGCTTCGCGATTGCTTTCAACGTCGTAATCTTCGCATCGATTTTGCCGTTCAAAATGTAGTTGAGCGTCGTCCTCGAAATTTTACCTTCGGCCCTTTTGATCCAGAAATCATAGGGCGAAGAAAATCCCTGAGCTTCGATTTCCAGAGAAATACGAAGCCCCAGTCTCTTGAGGTACGTTTTGTCGCCCTTATTTTTTCCGGTTCTCTTCAATCGCGCCCCAGCTTTTAATCGTCTGGGATGATCTTAAATTTGAAGGTGACTCGCGAGCGTTCAATACATTGAACGTTCTCGGCAGGTCCGGTGACGCCCCAAATTTAGACGTTCAATGTATTTGACGTAATCTCAGGTGGTCTTGAAATCGACCTGGATTGAGACTCTCACCACAATGGCACGCCGAAAGCGGTTAAATCACATGAAATCCAAACGAATCCGGATCAATTTAAGACGAATATTTTCGCGGAAAACGCTAAAGAATTCATCGCTTTCGACCGATCAGACTAATGGAGAAACGCTGACGACGTAAAACTCTCCATTGGTCGGGTCCAGCGCGGGAGGAAGATATGAAACATATGGGATTAGCTTTGATGGTGAACCTGGTCTTTCTCGTCGGGCTCCACCATGCCAGCGCGCAAGTATCGCGAGCCTCGACGGTCAAAGAAAACCGCGCCTTTGTTTATCACGGCAAGCTCGTCAGACCAGATGGAACGGTCCCGAATGGCCCCCTTTCGGTCACACTCAAGATTTATTCTCCGGACCCTTCGCTGTGCTTACTTTGGCAAGAGTCTCAAACCGTGGAATTCACAAACGGTGGATTCTCCGTTGAGCTGGGGCACATCGCTCACCGGAAAGCCGGCTCTGCGGGAGGGGCTGCCACAGATTTCAAGCAATCTTTCATCAACAACTCCTCGCTCGTAATTCCGTCAGCTCAGTGCGCCTCTGGAAATTCCTACACTCCGCAAGCGGCGGACGACCGGCTGCTGTTTGCTAGCATCGTTGATGGCGCGAGCACCATCGAAGTGGCGGCTATTCCCATAAAATCCGTTCCCTTTGCACTCCAGGCCGAAGAAATCGGCGGCTATGGACTCGCGAACCTGATGAAGATCTCAGGAGCCGGAAGTTCCGTGACGTATTCGCCCAATGAAATCCAATCTCTCAAAGACCTTCTCGGAAACGACATCAACTGGGACATGAAATCGCGAAAGATACAGAACCTTGCTGATCCCACGACTGCGACCGATGCGGCGACACGCGGCTGGGTTATCTCGCAGATCAATTCTTCTGGTGGCGGAACAATTTCCAGCATCGGCTTCACGGCTCCCAGTATTTTTTCTGTTGCGAACGCGCCGCTCACCGCCGACGGCACCATCGCGATGACGCTCGCCACTCAGGCCGCGAACCAAGTCTTCGCGGGACCAAGCTCCGGCGCCGATGCAGCTCCGACTTTCCGCACACTTGATCCTCTGGACATTCCGAATCTCGACGCGGCAAAGATCACCTCGGGTACAATTGCAGCCGCAAGAATTCCAAGCGGGATTGCCCCCGGTGGTGCTGCTGCTGGAGATCTTTCCGGCACCTACCCAAATCCAACGGTCGCGAAGATTAATGGCGTTGCGGTGTCTTCGACAGCTCCGACAAGCGCAAGCCAAGTCCTTAAATACAACGGTACGACTCAGTACGCTCCCGCTTTCGTCGGAGTGAGTGATATTCGCTCGACCGCGACCGGAAACGCCGCGTTCTTCCCGACAAACTGCACGAGTGCGCAAACAACGGTATGGAATACAATCACCGACGTGATGGATTGCACGAACATTTCACTCACATCCTCAGACGTCGCCTTCGGATCGCAGACGCAAAATCAGTTCTTTGCCGCTCCGAGTGGTGTAAGTGGCGTTCCCACATTCCGCGCGATGGTAGCCGCCGATGTGCCGAGCCTTGATTGGAGTAAAATAGGAAGTGGGAAACCAACAACACTCTCTGGATATGGGATTACCGACAACCTTGTTTCAAATCTAGGTGGTTCTCCCGGAATTCAAAGTGGTGTGGATGCTTCGAAGCCTGGAGCACCGACAGCGGGAACGATTTACTTCGCGACGGATACCAGGATCATTTACCAGTTCAATTCCGGCGCATGGGTCGCGATTTCGCAAGCCTCAGGAAGCGCTCCCGGTGGAAGCGCCACGGGCGACTTGTCTGGGACTTATCCAGCTCCAGCGGTGGCAAAAATCCAAGGTAACGCAGTAGCCTCAACGACTCTGATTGCTGGCGATGCAGGAAAATCCTACGTGTGGAATGGTACAAGCCTGACTGCGAAATATTTCGGTATCGCGGATCTTAAGAATGCAGCGGGCACCTCCTACTATCCTCAGTGTACCGCGAGCCAAACTCTGACATGGGTTTCCGCGACCGATACCCTCACTTGTTCGAGCATCGGGATTGGCGACTCCGCCGTAACTTATGCTTCGCAAACCCAAAATAAAGTCTTCGCGAGTCCCGATGGTACCAGCGGTACTCCGACTTACCGAGCCCTCGTCGCCGCCGACATTCCTGGTCTTCCATGGTCGCAAATCACCTCGGGAAAGCCGACGACAATCTCGGGTTTCGGAATCACAGATAGCCTCGTTTATAACGGCGGTCAGGCCGGCGCGGTCTCCTTGGGCTCAAACGACGCCAATTCCGTCACTCTGAAAGCTAACAATTCGGCGGCTATGACTATTCTGTCGAGTGGCAATGTCGGTATTGGGACTACGACTCCAGCAACAAAACTCGACGTCGTGGGCACAATCAATGCGACGGCGATGACGATCAACGGAGTTCCGGTTGGTACCGCAACAGGAATCACTTCCTTCAACGGATCTTCACAGGCTTCGCAAACTTTCGCGACAGGAATCGGTAGCACTTCTCCGACATTCAGCACAGTCACGGGAACTGGCGTTCACACGCTCAACATCCCGATGGCGAATACGGCGAGTGTGACTGCTGGCTTGATCTCCAAAGCTGAATACGATGCCTTTAATGCGAAGCTTGGGCCTTCACTTACCCTTGCCGGTGACGTGAGCGGCGCTTACGGAACAAACACGGTTGATAAAATCAAAGGTGTCACCGTCACTGCCGCTCCGACGACATCGGGACAAGTCTTACGTTACAATGGAACACAACTCGCACCTGCATTTCTATCGATGTTTGATTTGCGCTCGACAGTGACTGGCTCAGCTTCCTTCGGTGGAGTTGGCTGCCTCAGCAATCAAACTCTCACGTGGACATCCGCGACGGACAACCTGGCTTGCTCGAATATTTCATTACCGGGGTCGCAACTCACGGGAACGGTTGCATCTGCTCGCTTAGGATCTGGCACTGCGGATGGAACGACTTATCTTCGCGGTGATGGAACTTGGGCAACGCCGACTGGTTCCGACAATCTTGGGAATCACACGGCGACTGCGAATCTGAACATAGGTACCTTTAAGCTTGTGGGAAATGGTGGCTCGACCGGGATCGACATCGATAGCTCGGGCAATATTGGTGTGGGAACCACGTCACCCACTAACCCATTGCACGTTTCGACTTCGACGATGGCAGGTATTCGCATTGGCAGTACAGACTGGAATGCACAGCTTAGAATGGATGCGGCAACAACCGGCGTGACTTCATACCTTGGGCCCGGAGCATTCAACGCGTCGGGAGCCATTCTCGGCATGGGAAATTCAACGAATCATCCAATCGGAATATATACAAACTCTAGCGAGAGGATTCGAGTCGATGCAAATGGGAATGTCGGCGTGGGAACGACGAGCCCAGCTCAGAGACTCGACGTCAACGGAGTTATTAGGGCTACGAGTTTGACCAATGGAGTTGGCGCAATCTCAACGGGTGATCCTGGAATTTACTCTCAAGGTGCTAGCAATTGGCTACGCTATGTTACTAACACTGGAGAGCATCGTTGGTTTACAGATGGAGCAGCAGGAAACGGATTTTCAGGCAGCACAGCAGCGATGGTTTTAACCTCTGCTGGCAACGTCGGTATTGGAACTACAAGCCCTGCTGCGAAGTTGGATGTCGCTGGCGGAATCAAAATCGGAACAACCTCAACTTGCACCGCTACCGAAGAAGGAACGCTCCGATACAATTCGACTTCAAAAGGCATGGAGTTCTGCAATGGTTCGACTTGGTCGTCGGTTGGATCAACTGGCGGTGGAGGCGGACTTCGATCTTGCAGCACTGGAAACTCCAACGACGTGATGGTTGCCGTCGGTGCATGGTGCGTGGATAAGTATGAAGCCAGCGTCTGGTCTGTCGCCGACGGCACAGGATCGGGGTACTTCACCGAGTCCACTACCAGCGCGGACACTGATCCCTACTACCCGACTGGAGCCGCAAACGTCCCCGCCGGATGCAACCGTGACGGCTCTGGCTGTTCACAGTTCGCCGTTTCAAAACCCGGAGTAATTCCTTCAAGAGGGGTCACTTGGTATCAAGCGGCGGCATTCTGCGCGAATGCTGGAAAGATAATGATTCCCGATAGCGTCTGGCAGACGGCGGCCATCGGAACAGTAGACCCAGGAGCTGGCAGCGGAACCGGCGGAACCTCGGGTGGATCTTCGTCTGACGCTGCCGCAGCACAATGCAACATCAACACGCACAATGCGACTTGGTCCACTTGGACCAAAACAGGGAACGGCGTTCGTTACACGAACCGCGCTGGCGCAACCTCCGCCGGATCAAACGCCTGCATCAGTCAGTACGGCGTAGAAGACATGGTAGGCAATGTTTGGGAGTGGACGGACGCGAATGGAATTCCCGCAGGTACAGACACCGGTGGATTTACTCAGGGCAAGAGCAGCTCGACAAGTGGTCCCTTCGCAACTGCCGATGGCACCTGGAACGTTCAAGGTTCCGCATTTGGTTGCGACGGTGCGGGATCGAGCAAAGGAACCTGCGGCTGGAAGAACAACACTCCGGCTGCTGCGCTTCGCGGCGGCGGTTGGACTCATGGTACCTATGCTGGTGTGACCGCGCTCTATCTGAACTTCTCGGGGTCTATTTCCAATTGGAATATTGGCTTCCGGTGCGCGCGGCCCCGCTGATTCTATCTTAGGCACTGCCTTGCGCTTGGAGACCAATCGAAGATTGGTCTTTGAACGAGTGGTACCCTCCACTCGTTTGACATTTTGTTAAGATGTACAAACATGAAGATCTCCAGAACTCCAGAACTCCAGACTTCAAAATCCATCGCGCCGAAGGCGCGCCTCAAGAAATTTTTCATAAAATTTCACGTGTTTCCGGAAATTTCCGGAAACTAAATCTGGCTTTTTCCGCTGAAAAGGTAAATAACTCTCGTTTTTAGAAAAAGGAACTTACTTTGAGCCGGGATCAAAACTTTCCTCCGGAGGTCACGGTCGATCTCGCCGCGAAATACCTTTGTACCACGGAACGCACCATCATCAACTACCTCAAGGCGCACCAGCTCAAAGGGAAGAAGGTCGGGAAAAAGTGGTTTATCCTTACGGAGAGCCTCCTGGCCATGCGACCGCAAGGAACTCCGCTCCAAGCGACCGAGCTCCCTCCGATTGAAAATCCGCAGAGCAGCAATCAAGAAGCTCGGACAAAAAGCTCAACCAAGAAATGGGAGCTGGTGAAAGCTCCAAAGCGCAGCCCGCTCAATCTGAGCGCCTTCACGACTCTATCGGGCGCACTTGAAATTCTTAAGAACAATTCAGAAGACTTTTCAGCCGATGAGCTTACCTTCTTTACCAATTCTCTTCTTGAAATCGGTGACGACCTTGGCGCGGGATACTACAGCTACGGCCTAATCAAGAGGAAGCTTTACGGACGAGCCCGTCTCCGGTCGGGAAGACTCGTCTCGCGTTCGCTGCTGCAAAAATCCCCGGCCGGGTTCACGATGGCGCTTTGCCAAAATGTCGAAGCTGTTTCATTCCTGTGCAGAAATATAGAGCGACGGACAGAGCGTCCGCGAAACCCGAAAACCCAGGTAGAAAAGAAAACGCGCACGGAGGAAAAAGATGTCCAGACTTGAACGGCAACCCAATGAACCGGCGATTTTTCTCCAGAGCTTTGAGCTTTCAAAAATGGTGATTCAATCAACGAACAACTTCCCGAAACCTGCGCGCTACGTCCTCGGAAATAAACTTGAACAGAAGATTCTCGACTTTGTTCTCTTGCTCAATCGGTTGGTCGGACCTTCAGGAATACGATTTTTGAAAGCGGATCGCCGAAGACTGGTGCTCGAAGAGCTTTCGATGCTGCTCGATGAATTCCGAATTCTTCTGCGGGTTGCGCGGGAAGTGGGGGTCTATTCGGCTGGTCACTATCAGACGCTCAGCGCACTCACGCACTCAATCGGTCGGCAAATTGGCGGCATGCTTCGCCAAACCTCGAAGGGAAGCCACGATGTCTCTGATGGATGAGATCTCCCGGCAATCGAATCTCGAACGCGCATTTCAGTCCTGCCTTTGCGGGAAGAGAGAAAAGCTCTCTCCCCAACTTGCTTTTCTCAAACTCGACACCTACCTTCCTCGGCTTCAGAAGGAACTTCGATCAGGAGATCAATACCGGTGGGGTCCATACAAAGAATTCTACGTCTCCGATCCGAAGCGACGGAAAATTTCGTCGGCTCCGTTCATTGATCGAGTTGCCCACCGTGCGATCTACAATGTGTTAAACCCGGTCCTCGATCAGAGATTGATCGAAAGAAGCTATGCCTGTCGCGACGGCAAGGGAAACGGACGAGCCGTTCGTGATCTCTTCCTGACGTTATCGCAACTCGATGAGTTTTGGGCCGTCAAATTAGACGTGGCCAAGTATTTCGCCTCGATTCATCACGGAAGGCTCATGGGAAAGTTATTTTCTTTTCTGCCCGATGAATCAGTGGTGGGTCTCATCAAAGGCCTTTTGAAAAATCATCCAGCGCATGCCCACGGTGTTGGGCTGCCGTTAGGAAATCTGACCTCACAGATATTCGCGAACCTCTACCTGGCAGAGCTTGATGATGCAGTATCGGAAACTCTGAACGGAAAATACTTCCGTTACATGGACGATATCGTCATTGTCGCGGAATCAGAATCTGGTGCGCGAAAAGCCTTGGCGCAAGCCCTCGAATCCGCACGAAAGGAAAAGTTGAAATTTCCGGCTCGCAAACGCTATTGGCTCGGCAGGAACACGCCCATTCCCTTCCTCGGGTTTCTGGTTAGCAAAAACACCATCACGCCACTCAACCGAAATCGGCGCAGAGTCGCGCGAAAAATTCGCCTGAAGATAAAGAGAGGCGTGTTGCCAAGTCAGATCGAGGCCTCCCTGGTATCCTACCAAGCATGGCGAGATTTCCCGGCACGGCTCGTTCGGGAGGAAAAAAATAAACTATAGCTACGAAAGGAGCTTTCGCTTTCTCGGAGGCCAGCCTTGGAGACTCACTCCGGCTGCTGCGCTTCGCGGCGGCAATTGGAATAATGGGACCAATGCTGGTGTGACCGCGCTCAATCTGAACAACTCGGGGTCTAATTCCAATTGGAATATTGGCTTCCGGTGCGCGCGGCCCCGCTGACTGCGGTTTTGAGGCCTAGACTTGTAAGGTACGCTCAATGCGATAGTGAGGTCATTGGAGATTCGATAGAAGTCATTCGACGAATTGATTTCTGGTGGGATAAGCCCATCGTGAAAATCCAACCTCTTTTTGAAAGTGAATCTTTCAAGGCACGGCGAAAGCTCCTTGGGGTGACATGGCCTTCCGCGTGTGAAGGTCTGACTGGCTCCGCTCTCCGCGGGCCAGTCCGCCCTCAATTTTTTTGATTCTAAGGTTTTCAAACTTGCGCATCCGGGTCCTGCTCATTTATTTAGCGGACTCGATAAATAATTGATTGTCGTCAGGCGACCTATTTACCGCCGTTCGCCTTCGCCCGCCTAGCCTTCTGCCGTACGACCCATGCGGGCACAAAATCGTTCCTAGGGGTATTCGCGCGTTTTGGCGGGCCACCGGGATCAAGTGGGTGGGCATCCCGGCGCTTCGCGTTCTTCGGGGGAGTGACGACGATCTCAACCTCGGTGCGTTCCTGCCCAAGCAACGAGCTGAGCCAACCTGAAATCGGGACGCCCAGCTCTTCCGCGCATAACCCGCGAACAGCGGCCTCGTTGATGAGGTGAAGTCTCGCTTTCGGTGCGGCCTCCCAGTGAAACACCGCCGTACCCGTGAGCCCGAGCCTGCGCCCGAACTCGTGCAGAGAGAGGCCGAGAATACTCCGCAGAAATTTTACTTCGGCTCCCGAAATTGGAATTCGTTGTTCGACCACCGCGCGAGCGATGATCCGCTCCAGAACTTCTTCCTTGATATCGAGGAGATAACCCTGGGTCGAGCGGCGCACTGGTACCCCCTTCAGACGGAGGTATTTTAAATTTTTCCACCCATCAATATCGGAAAATTTCAGGATTGTTGTCGGGTCGATCAACTTGCGAGTTGATGTTTTGTATTCGTAGTTTGCTTTTCTTTTTCTTTCAAGGGATTTAATTTGACAACTTGTCGAATTTCCCGCATATTGTGCCACCCAATTTCCTGAATACTGTGCCACTCGATTTCCATGATTGTGTGCCAGTCGATTTCCTCGATGTTGTGCCACGTTATTTAGAATCCTGAGCAGTTCAAT
>Ga0247844_1005167_pt1 | contig 16871 bp, 15 predicted proteins | sample LaCtaG_FD_192421 | JGI IMG/M metagenome (GOLD analysis project Ga0247844, IMG submission 192421) | Freshwater microbial communities from meromictic Lake La Cruz, Castile-La Mancha, Spain - LaCruzMarch201714.5m_1 | ecosystem: Environmental > Aquatic > Freshwater > Lake | place: Spain: Castile-La... | reverse complement strand
GATTGGCGGCGTCAGTTCTTACAGTCGCACCGGAATTAATGGTGAGTTGGCCAGCAATTGCATTTGTGCTGGCTGACTTGTTTAAGATCAGCAAACTGGTATTTTCCACAACAGTCGAACCGCTAAAGGTATTTGCGCCTGATCCGCTGTAGGTTACATCGAGCCCTTCGTTTTTAATATTGTAGGTTCCTGTTCCACTTACCACTCCATTAATGTTTAGAGTCGCGCTACCATAGCTATTTAATGTGTAGCCATTGAGGTTAAGATTATTGATCGTAATGGTTCCACCAACAGCATTAATTTGCGCGTTATCAGCTAAACGAAGGGCTGTTGTGGAATTGAATGTGAGTGCCCCACTGCCGGAGATTGTCTCTATTTTGCTGTAGATATCAACCCCAGCGATTCCGTTTTCAGTCGCGATTGTATATGTCCGACCAGAGGAATTTGCCGCAGCAAAAATACTGTTGATTTTTACATAGGCACCCGACGCTGCCCCTGCATTAATGAATGTCGCTACTCCGCCAGTATTTTCAAAATACAACTGGGCCCCACCGCCGAAATTGGGCGCTCCAATATTGGCATTGAATTGGGTGCCATACCATTGAGCGCTACCCCAATCCCACCTTCCATTTCCAGCATTGTCTTTCCAATAGTATTGGTAGACTTGAGCGCTGGCGGAGTCCGCATTAAGAAACAGAGAGAAAGTCGTGACAGTATACCAGAAAAAGGCAAAAGCTTTGTGGCGCTTGCTGGGGTGTCGCTTTCCCGTGCTGAGGGTTGGGATGGGAGATATCTTTGAATTAGTCATGGGGATGCGGGGATGCGAGAGTTCCTTGGGGGAAAACTCCAGTGGGACTGCAAGACAGGAAGGAGGGGCAGTCCTGAGTTTCGGACCTACGGAACGGGGCTGGGGATACCGTTGACATGGGGATGGTCGGGATCTAGTTGGGGATGATTGGGGAGTCGAGGGAAAGTTAGTGTTGGCTGGGGGGCGGGCAATTCCTTTTTAATGGAACGGGGGGTTGACGCGTGCGGGAATTTGTGTGGGGAGGTCGATGGGATGGCCTGTTGAACTAATCAAGGAAATCCTGCGCGGCGGTTGGTTATCGGGTTGGGTGTGAGCAAGCTTCTGGGGGGCTTGGCGGGTCTAGGGGGCGGGAGCGACCTCGAGTTTGAGGAAGGTGTGGGGGGTATTCGGGTCGAGGGGGATGGTGGCGCGGCGGATTTCGGTGCCGGAGTGGGTTGCCTCGAGTTCATCGAGGACGGGGACGGGAGTCCACTCGGCAAGGGGGTCTGCGAGGTCGAGTTTACGGAGGACGCGGTGGGTGGTATCGGTGGCGGCGGGGTTTTTCCGGTAGCGGATGCCGAAGCGGTTGGTGGACGGGTCGAGGAACGGAGTGGTAGCGCGGGCGGCCTCAGGGGAGCCTGGGGTGAGGCCGAAGAAGTATTCCTGGAGGTGGACAAGACCGTTGTGGTCGGGGTCGGCGAAATCGCCACCGGTGCCCGAGCCATCCCATGGCAGGTTGTTGGCGAGTCGCCAGAGTTGGCGGGGGCGCGGGGAGATCGAGGCTGGGGAGGAGAATCCGGAGCGGTTGCCGGCGCGCAGTTGGTAGGTTGCTCCGTCCTGGGGATTGATATTGGTGAGGGTGAGGTTGGTGCTGGTGGTGGTGGCGATTTCGTTTCCATTTTGGAAGATGAGGTAGTTGCGGGCGTTGGGAACGGGTTGCCAGGCGAGGGAGATTGTGTTGGGGGAGAGGTCGGAGATACGGGAGTCTGGGGTGGCAGGTGTGCCGTCGATGCCTTGGGTGAAATCATCAAAGACGGTGCCGGATTTATCCACTGCTTGGATGCGGCGGGATTGCTGGGTGAGGGTGACGAGGAAGGCATGGTGGCGGGACTGTGGGGCCGTGGCGTAGAAGGATTGATCGGGATCCGGGGTGCGGAGGTCTACGCCCCAAGCCCCGTCGCCGGCGAAGACGATGCCGTCGGAGTGTTCCTGTCCGTTGAGAAGGGCTTTGGTGCGTTTGAAGGTATGGTCGTGAAACTCGAAGGCGAGATGGACGCCGGCATTTTGGAAGAGCGGCACCCAGTGATCCCGGATGCGTTTGTTGCGGGCGTCGTCGAAGGAGCGGGCGGAGGGGTAGGCGGGGATGTGGTAGATCGGGAGCAAGTGGGGGAGGTTGCGGCGGGAGAGGAGTGCCTGGGAGAGCCATTGGGTCTGCGGATCGCTGCCGGTGATGGTTGGGTTGGAGTGCTCTGTGTCGAGGATGATCAAGGCAAGGTAGTCGCCGAAGTCTAGGGTGTTGTAACCGTTGAGGCCCGGGAAGGCGAAGAACCGGTAGAATTCCGGTGCGTAGCGGAGTTTCCAATCGGCGGTGTTGGTGAAGTCGGGATGAAATTCCGACCACCCGTAGCGCACTTCGTGGTTGCCGATGCCAACGACCATGGGGATGAGACGTCGATCGGTGGTGCGGGCATTGGTGAACCAGGATTGAAAATAGCGATCCCATTTCCAGCTTTTCTCCGGCATGGCGTCGGCGTAGGCGAGATCGCCACCGATGACGATGAAGGCAGGATTCTTGGCGGCGATGGCTGAGGCCATGGCGTCGGCATCACTGGTCACCTCCACATCGCCGGCGACAGCGAACGTGAGGGATTGATCCAAGCGGGCGGGCATGGTTTGGAATGTGAAGGCATCGGCGTGGCCATCGACTTGGAACTCGTAGACCCAGCCGGGATTCAAGCCGATGATTTCAGCGGTGTGGACGAGGCGTTCGGTGAAGGGGGCTTGCTGGGTGGATGCGGTCAAGGTGGTCCATGCGGTGGCGCCCGGGACGCGGTAGCGGAGGGTGTTGTGGGCGGCGGTGTCGCTGTGCCAGTGCACGGTCATGGTGGTGGTGGGGTCGCGTTGCCAGGTGAGGTAGACGGCTGGGGGTTTGGCGAGGCGGCCTTGGGGGTCGATGTAGAGGAATCTGTTGAGGCCGGTCTCGAACTCGCTATTGAGTCGGAATTTGAATTCGTGCCAACCGGGAGCGAGTCCCAGTGTGCGAACGTCGACTGCCCAGACGCCGTCTTCGCCCTTGGTGAGCGGGAAGCTGTTGGTGAAGTTATCCCCGGCGTGGCGCATGGTGACGGCGGTGGCTTGGGGGTCGGTGAATCGGAGGTAAAAGGAGGGCAGAAAGCCTGGGAGCCGACGCTCGCCGAGAGTGAGCGGCAGGTCGCCGCGCGTTTCCGTATTGAAGGTGAGTGTGTTGAAGTAGAGGTTGTTTTGGGGGAGCCCGCCGGCATCGGTGCCGGAGATGAAGAACCGGATATCGGCGATGGTGCCGGAGTTCACGGGCAAGGAACCGGTGACGGTCGAGGTGATTCCGCCCGAGCGAGTGGCGGTCCAGTCCAACTGGCGCTCCCGTTGGGTGAAGGTGAAGGTGAAGACGGTATTGCCGTGGTAGGCGCCGAGGCGTTGCCCGTTGTCGAATGGGGAGCCGCTTGGGGCGTTGCGGATGTAGTAGCCGTCGTTTGCGCCGTCCACTTTTCCGGTGGTGAAATTCCATCGACTCGAGGCTGAGCCGTCGCGGAGGGTGAATCCCTTGCTGCCATTGCGGTAGTTTACGGCAAGTTTGAAGGATATCGTGTCGCCGGTGGTGAGGGCGGGTTTGGCGAAATTGCGAACAGCGCCGGCCTCGGGCAAGGGCTGGCCCGCGGGGTTGGCAAACATGGCGAAGGATTTTCCTGCCGAGTTGACATCCCCTCCCCCGAGGGTGGAGTCGCCGATGAAGTGCCCGGCGGCGCCTCCATTGGGCGAGGCCTCGAGGGTCCACATTCCAAAATCGCTATCGCCGCGGTGGCCACCGGTGAGCCAGCGCGTCGGCCCTTCCGATCCGCTGGAGTAGCGGGCAGCCGTGTCCTCGGCGGCCTGGATCGGGAGCAAGAGGAGGAGGAGGGCTAGGGCGAAGACTCCCCTGCGGACGGGACGGCGGCAGGCCGGGGGATTCATTTTGTGGGGCATAAGTGGTCAGGCGTTGATTGGGAGACCCCTTTTCCCGGTAGGCGTTGGGTTTTTGCGATCAGCGCCGGGCAGCGGGGATCCGGACAGTGGATTGACTCAAGGTGAGCCGGGGGGATTGGGGTGTCGTGTGTTTTTTTGGATGGTGGGGCCGGGTTGTGTGGAGAGAGTGGGGCGGGATCGGCATTTGGAGGAGTTTTGAACGAATCAATCGCAGGCCGGTCCTGCGGAGCCGGGCCGGGGTGGCAAGTAGGGCTTCGCGCGGAAGCTTTGAGCCAGAAGAGCGGCAGAGGTGAAGGCCATGAGTGCGACGTTACGCAGGAGGCCTGCCCAAGGAGGCAATGCGGCATCGGGGAAGAGGCTGCCAAAGCATCCGCAGGGGGCGAACCCGCCGCGCAGCATGTTGAGGCCGATGGACAGAGTGAAAATGGCGAGCAGAATGCTGGCGACCCAGAGGGCGCCACGGCGGGCTGCGGGGACAAAGATGAGGGCGAGGCCGCAGGCGATCTCGAGCCAAGGCAGGTAGATGGCGGTGAGGTTGGTGAAGAGTCCCGGGAGCAACTTTTGCTGGAAGATGGTCGTCGCAAAGAGGGCGGGGTTGAGGATTTTCGGTATGCCGGCGAGGAGAAAAACCGTGCCTGTCACGAAGCAACCGGCCCACTCCACGAGCCTCACGGTGCGGTGTGCAGGCCCACTCATTCGACGGGAAGTCCGGCGTGCTTCCATTGGGAGAATCCCCCCGCAAAAAGAACGACTTTCTGTGTGCCTTGGTCCCGCAGGAAAATACCGAGGAGCAGGGCTTCGTCGCACTCCGGTCCGGAGCAATAGACCAGGAGGGGTTGCTCGGGTTGGAGCAGGACGGCGAGCTCATTGAGGGCCTCCTCGCGGGCCGTGTTTGGGAAGGAGATGGCCGTGGGGATGTGCCCGGCATTGAAGTCCTCGATACGGCGCGCATCCAAGAGGAGAAAGTCGCCCGATTCCTGGATGTCGCGGGCCTTGTCGATGTCCACGATCTCGATGTCGGCGAGTTGTGCCATCACGAGCGGGTTCGTGCTGTGGTCTTGAATCCAAGGGATGCCGCGGGGGCCGAGCAACTGTGCGGCGGTGCCTAGGAGCAGCGCGCAGGCGAGAAGGGCGGCCATGACCACGGGGACAGGCCAATGCCGTATCCTTGGCTCAAGGTGTGGGGGGTGGAACCTGAGGGATGGATGGGACATGGATGGTTACTTCGAGAATCCGCGCGGCGTCGCCGCCGGTGTGGATGCGGATGGTTGTGTTGTTGATGGCGGGAGTCGGCTGGATATTACCGAGCGTGATGCGGAAGGCGGAGTCACCCATGGGCTGAATTTTTGTGGTGATGGAGGGGTCGGGCACCTCGACAGAATCGATGGTGATCGTCCCGCCGTGGGAATTTTTCACGATGAGCGTGCGGGTAGCGGCGGTGGTGTTGGGATGCGAAAACTCGAGGACGGAAGGGGCGACGACGATGTCGGGGGCGATGATCACCAAGGCGTCGAGCTCGCGTGTGGGGTGGAGCGGATGGTCGGTGCGGAGGGTTATTTTTTCACGGTGGTGGCCTGGAGCGGGCGTATCGCGCAGGCGGGCATGAATCCGAAATCCGGCACCATTCTCGAGGGGTTCGCTGGTCACGAGGAGACGACCGCTTGAGCTGGCCGACTCCAGGCAACGAAGGGGCTTGAGAGCGGGATCCCTGACGAGGACCGAGCCACTCACGATGCCTGTGGTGGGCTCGCGCCGGAGCACCATCATCGGCGGCTGAACCTCGAGGCCGCCACCCACGGTTCCGCGCAAGGTGAGTGTGAGGGTGCCTGCAGCTGGGTCGTTTGTCTCGATGTGCAGGGATTTTTGTTGGGGGCCGCGGCGACCGGCGAGGGAGAGGTCGACGGGAATCTCGATCTCCGTGTCGGGAGGAATGGTTTTGTTGTCGATGCGGAAGGTTGTGCAACCACAGGGGGCATGGATTTTTTTAATCACCAGATCCGAGTCCCCGTCGTTCCTGATGTGGAAGGTGTGGGACACCGGTTGCGAGCCATCGACCACGCCAAAGTCGAAGACCGGCTGGGTGCAAACGATGCGGGGTGGAGCGGTTGCCTGGGAGGATTGGAGGAACGCGGAGAACACAATCCATGCCATGAGGACGGCGCGAAGCGGGGACTGTGGAAGGGAATACGCCATGACAAGACAAGTAAAGAGCCGGAGGCCCGCGGGGGCAACCCGTTTGTCCGGTGCGCCTACGAGGTCATGGCCCTCTCGAGGAGGGCGGTGGCGAGCGGTTGGGTGGCGGCGTCGAGTTCGGCGAGGAGTTTTTTGAGTTGGTCGGTGGAGCGGTTGGCCAAGGCGGAGCGGATGGCGTCGGCCAGATGGGTGATGGCGCTGCGGAGTTCGTCGGGCACATCGGTGCCAAGTTCGGCGAGGGCGGCATCGACGGCGGGGAGCATCTCTTCGGCTTTGAGTCTGGCCTCGGTGAGGATCCGCTCGTCCATGTCCTCGAAAGCGTGTTCGAGAGAGTCGCCGAGCATTTTTTCCACCGCCTCGTCGGAGACCTCGACGGCACTGTGGATGGCGAGGAGGGTATCGCGGCCGCTCGCCGTGTCGCGGGCGAGAACGTGAAGAATGCCGTTGGCATCGAGTTCGAACTGAACGCCGACGCGGGCCTGGCCTTTGGGCGCGGGAGGGAAGTCGACCTGCATCTGCCCGAGGGACCAGTTGTCGCGAGCCATCTCGCGCTCGCCTTGGAGAACGGCGATGCGCATCGAGGATTGGTTGGCCACGGCGTTGGTGAACATTTCGCCACCCTTGCAGGGGAGTGTGGTGTTGCGGGGAATGATGACATTCATGAGGCCTCCAAAGGTCTCGATTCCCAGCGAGAGGGGCGTCACATCGAGGAGTGTGAGGTTTTGAAATCCGCCCTCGAGGATGCCCGCTTGAATGGTGGCTCCGATGGCCACGGCCTCGTCGGGATGTTGGCTTGCATCGGGCTCTTGTCCGAAGATCGCCTTGGCGAATTCGCGCACCAGCGGCATGCGGGTGGTTCCGCCCACAAGCACGACGGCATCGAGATCGGAAGTCTCCAAGTGCGCGTCGGAGAGGGAGCGCAGGCAGTGCGCGCGGGTTTTTTCGATCACGGGTCGGCAGATTTCCTCGAGGTCGGCGCGGAAAAAGAGGCGCCCGTGGGACTCGACGGATTCCACCTCGCCGAGTTGACGCTTGATTTTCTCGGCCTCTGCGGGCGGCATGTTCCAAGCGGAGGCGAGGGCGATATCGAGATCATCGCCGCCGAGTCGAGTGTCGCCATTTGTGGAGAGCACCTCGAAGACGCCGGAGTTGAGTTCCAGCACCGAGACATCAAACGTGCCGCCGCCGAAATCATAAACTGCCACGCGGGAGCGCGCGCCCAGACGGTCGAGGCCGTAGGCCAGGGCTGCGGCGGTTGGTTCGCTGAGAAGCCGCTCGACGGTGAAGCCAGCCAACTCGCCCGCCCTCTTCGTGGCGGCGCGCTGGGCGTCGTTGAAATACGCGGGCACAGTGATGACGGCGCGATCCACGGGAGCCCCGCAGGCCCTCTCGAGATCGGCCTTGAGCTTGGAGAGAATCGTGGCGGAGACCTCCTCGGGGAGGAGGGATTTACCGGCGACGGATACACGCAGGAGGCCGTCGGCTCCGTCAACGAGTCGATAGGCAGGCGTCGGCCCAGTCATTTCCCCCACCCTGCGGCCCATGAGGCGTTTCACGGATGTCACCACCTGCCCGGGATGGATGGATTTCTGGGCAAGTGCGTCCCAACCGACGACCGGCCCGCCGGTTTCGGGATACCAGACAGCCGAAGGGGTGAGGCGCGATCCTTCGGAGCCGGCGATCAGAAGCGGAAAACCGCTGTCCATCACACCTGCCAGCGAGTGGGTCGTGCCGAGGTCGATTCCTGCAATCATGCGTTTGAACAAACCGGAGCGGAGAGACCGTGTCGAGAGACATCACCTGCCGAGGCAGGAATCAGCGTCGGCGGGGAGGTGCCGAGCCGGCCTCGCGAAATGTGATGCGGCCTTTTGTGAGGTCGTAAGGGGAGATTTCGACCGTCACACGGTCGCCCGGAACAATGCGAATAAAGTGCTTCCTCATCTTGCCCGAGATGTGCGAGAGGATCACGTGGTCGTTGGGGAGCTTAACCCGGAATAAAGTGCCGGGAAGCACGTCAACCACCACTCCCTCACTTGTTATACAATCATCTTTGGCCATAGGCGTGCATGCAATACGACAGGCAGGGGCTCGATGCAATACTTCCCGCTTTGGGGTGATCCCCTGAGAGGGCGCCGGAGGGTCGGGCGAGACGTCAGTGAGGGCTGACCTTCTCGGAACCCAGGCCTGTGTTGGCATGGACTTATGAGTTCGATGAACTTCTCGTCCGCGGGGTCGCTTTTTGAGAGGAGCGCCCCCTAGGATGATCGCACCGACGACGAAAGCGGTGATTCGAGCAACACGAACCTCCTCGCCGGGGATCAACTGCCGCACGAGCACACCGGCACCGACCATCTGGGCGATCATGTAAAAAATCGACACAGTGAGTGTGCTCAGCGAAGCCGCTGCGCGGACCAACTTCCGGCTGAGCCTGTAGGCCAGACCGTTTTGCCAACCCGTGATCCGGCGGCCCGCTGCGAAATACGCGCTTGCGCCGCTGGATTTGGGGGCGCTGAAATAAGTGATTGCCAGCGTGGCTGCGAGAGATGTCCACAAGTGACTCCCCCCTTGGGGAAAACCGGGCATCCCGCCGACCGTGCGGGGGCGGGACGGTCTCCCGCGCCCGCGGTGAGGGTCTGTGCGGCTACGCCATGGTGTCATCCAAAGCGGCGAGAAGACCGGCGATGGTCTCGCTTGTTTCGTCGCCCATGTTCGAGATGCGGAAGGTTTTTCCTTTGAGTTTCCCGTAGCCGCCATCGATGACGAAACCGTGTTTTTCGCGAAGGCGTTTGATCCATGCGGCGGTATCCAAGTCGGAGGTGTTTTTCACGCAGGTGAGGGAGATCGAGCGGCGACCTTCTGGCGCGAAGAACTCGAAGCCACGGGCGCGGACCCAGTCGTGCACCTGGGCGTTGAGCGCAGCGTGGCGCGCGTGGCGGGCCTCCACTCCTTCGGCAAAAATATCATCGAGTTTGGAAGCGAGCGCATTGATGAGGGGAATCACAGGCGTGCTGGGAGTCATGTCCTGCTCCTGATTTTTGGCGAATTCCACGAAGTCGAAATAGTAACCACGGTCGGCGAGCGTCGAGGCGCGCTGCATGGCACGTTCGGAGACGGCGAAGAGGGCAAGGCCGGGAGGCAGTGCAAGCGCTTTCTGACTACCCGTGAGAAGGACATCGATGCCCCAGTCATCCATCGGAATCGGCATTGTGGAGAAGGAGGAGACGGAATCTACAATGAACATCACATCGGGAAAATCCCGCATGACCCCGGCGATTTCCTTGAGGGGATTGAGGACGCCGCAGGAGGTCTCGTTGTGGATGAGGGTGAAGGAATCGAAGCCGCCCTCGGAGAGTTTATCGCGAACCATGCCGGGCTCGATCGACTGTCCCCACTCGACTTGGAGGGAGGCGGCCTGCTTGCCGCAGCGCTTGGCCACATCGAACCATTTATCGGAAAACGCGCCACACATGCCGTTGAGCACTTTCTTGGCGGTGAGGTTGCGGAGAGCGCCCTCCATCACGCCCCAGGCGGAGGAGGTGGAGAGGAAGACCGGGCGCTTCGTGCCGAAGAGCGTCTGCAGGCGAGGCTGGATGCCGGCGTAGAGGTTTTTGAATTCCGAGGTGCGGTGCCCGATCATCGGCGCGCACATCGCGCGGAAGGTTTTTTCGGAAACTTCGACGGGGCCCGGAATGAAGAGTTTGATGTGTGGAGTTGGAGACATGTTCGAGGATTCTACGATCAGACGCTCGGGGATGACGAAGAATTTTTTGCATTCCGGGGAGAGTGTCGGCATGCTTGCGGCCGAACTCCTCGCCGCCCTTCCATGCCTTCGCCCAAATCTCCATCAGCCTTCCATTTCATCAGCGGCTCGGATGATGCTGCCGTAAAGAAATCGGCCTGCCAACTTGCGGAGAAGCTGGCACCGGGTGCGGATGCGTTTGGCTTGGAGATCATCGACGGGGCGGTGGAGACGGTGGATGCCGCGATCGGGAAAACGCAGGATGCGATCCAGGCTTTGGCCACGCTGCCCTTTCTCGGCGGGACCAAACTCGTGTGGTTGAAAAGCGCAACCTACCTTGCGGACACCCCCGCCGGGCGGTCGGAAAATGTCATCGCCGTCTTGGAAAAACTCTGCGCGATGCTGGAAGCCGGCCTACCCGAGGGGGTCACGTTTTTGATGAGCGCGCCGGCGGCGGACAAACGACGCGGCGCCTACAAGCGGCTTTGCAAAGCGGGCTCGACGGTGCTGTGCGACGCGCCTTCGCTCGGCTTCGGTGCGGGGGAAGAGGAACTTGTGCAGTGGACGCTGCAGCGGGTGCGCGCGCGGAAATTCCCTATTTCCGCAGAGGCCGTCGAGGTGCTCGCCGCGCGTGTGGGACTGGACGCCGGGCAACTCGAGAGCGAGTTGGACAAGATCGAGACAGCCTTCGGGCCGGGACATGCCATCAGCGAGACGGACGTCCGGAATCTGGTTCCCGCCACGCGCGAGAGCGGGGTCTTCGACATCGGCAACGCGATCTCGGCCCGCGATCTTCGGCTGGCCCTGGCTACGCTGGAGCAACTTTTTTATCAGGGTGAGAAGGGGGTGGGCATCCTGCTTGCATCCATCGTGCCAACGGTGAGGAACCTCCTTCTCGCAAAAAGCCTGCTGTTGCGCCACAAGCTGCGCCCGCCCTCGGAACCCCAGTATTTTTCAGGCATGCTGGCCAAGCTGCCGCCAGAGGAAACCGATTTTCTGCCTCGAAAAAAAGACGGCGCCATCAATGCCTACGGCCTTGGGATTGCCGCAAAAAGTTCCGTCCACTACACATTGGAAGAGCTGCAGCGTGCTTTCCACGGGTGCGCGGAAGCGAACCTTCGCCTGCTCACAAGCCAAGGCGCGGACGATGTCGTCCTGACCCGCTTGCTCGTCGGCTTTATGGGCCGCCCAGCGGCCCGCGGCTAGAACCCGTCGAGAGTCACCGTGCTCGGCGTGGGGCTTGGTGTGGGGCTCGGTGTGGGCGTTGGACTGGGGATCCCTCCTCCCGAGAGGAGGGACTCGAGGAGGGTGAGGGCTGCGGCACTGTCGAGTTCGGCGTTGTTGACTCTTTTGGTGAGGTCGGATTGGTAGCTCGCCGTGGCTTGGCTGAACCCCGCAAAGCCATACTCGAAGGTGGCGTTGGTGCTGTTTCCCGTCGTTCCATTTCCGACCGAGGGCCTCACTTCCGCGCCCGAGGCTAGGAGGTAGCCGCGAAGTTTCTGGGCGATGTTCGCGCGCATTTCGCCACCGACGTTTCTGTTGGAGGTGATATCCCCGAGGACCTGCAGGGCCGCGTTGTCGGAGGAGGAGGAGGTTCCGGAGGTGGCCCCGAAGAGGACGGCGTGGTTGCGACCCGAGTAGTCGAGGATCGTGTTGTAGGTGCCCGCGACTAGGTTGACAGCCTGGTAGAAATTAAATGTGTTCGGGTCCGAGAGGACGATCACGGAGCCGAAGGTGGAAGCGGCCGTGTCAACGACGAGAAAGCCGCCCCGGAAGAACGTGTAGTTCACACTCCGGCCGGTTTTTTCGAGCTTGAGGTCGTAGACGAGCAATTGGGCCTGGGCCGGGACCGCAGGAAAAAACGAGGCAAAGACGATGGCTGCCAGAATGGGAAAGAGGCTTCTCATGAATTAGAAATACGCCTCCGCGGGCGCGGCGTCAATTTTTCCATCGGCAGGCGGCGGGGTTTTGAAGAGACTTCGAGGATGGCACACACAGAACCAAGCTTGAGGGAACTCAAGAGCCGCGCACAACTTCTCAAGCCGACAGCCAAGCTCGGCAAGGCCGGGGCCTCGCCCGAGTTCCTCGCCGAGTTGGAAAAACTGCTCACTCTTCACCAGTTGGTGAAAGTGCGCTTCGAGGGATTCAAAGACGAGCGGAAGACATTGTCCAAAGAGCTTGCCGCACAGACGCGCTCGCAGCTCGTCCAGCAAGTTGGCCACACGGCAGTGTATTATCGCGCTCCGCAGGCGACCTGAGCCACAGCGCCTAGAACAACTCGCCTTGGCTCGCCGAGGCGGGGGCCGCCACCGGGGGCAGGCCCGACTCGGCTTCGATCTCTTGGACGAGTGTGCGGAATTCGCAGTCGCGGAGCACGGCAAGAAGTTCGGGATAACACGGACGGATCTCGAGGGATTGCCACGGCGCGGGAAGGGCGAGGTGGTCGTCCAGCCGCACCATCTCACGATTGGCGATGATGAGATCGCGGTGGGCTGCGATTTTTTCGCGCACGCGGGGATTCTCAACGATGTCGGGATTTTCCAAGATGGCAGTCATCGAGCCGTGTGCGCTGATGAGGGCGACGGCCGTCTTTCCGCCGATGCCGGGAACGCCCGGAATATTGTCCGAGGAATCGCCGGTGAGCGAGAGGACGTCGCCTATGCGCCCAGCCGGGACGCCCCATTTGGCAGCGACCTCGGCGGGACCGAGAAGGGCGAACCCGCCCTCCTTGATGTCGGTTTTGTTGGTGGAGTAAATGTGGGTTGAGGCATCGACAAGTTGGAGGATGTCCTTGTCGTTTGTGGCGATCACCACCTCGCCCCCGTCGCGCCGCGCGGTGGCGGTGTAGGAGGCGATGAGATCGTCAGCCTCGGTATCCGGAAGTTCGAGACAGTGCAGGCCAAGAAGAGGTGTGTGTGTTTGAAGCCATGCCTCTTGGGGGCGCAGCTCGTCGGGCATCGAGGAGCGGTTCTGCTTGTAGGCCGGCTGCAGCTCCACGCGTCGCGCCGGGAGGCCGGCATCCCAGATCACGGCGGCGCGGTCGGGCTTCACATCCGCGAGCATTTTGCGGAGGGCCTTGAGGAAACCGTAAATCGCGTTCGTCGGCTCGCCGCGCGAGTTTTTGAGCCCTCGGATCGCAAAAAACGAACGGTAGAGGTAGTAGTGACCGTCAACGAGGAGCAGGCGCATCTGGCGGCGGGTTTCAGCTGGCGATCGTGCCGATTTCGACGGGTTCCACCTTGATGCCCATCTCCTCCAGCCAGGCGATGGCCTTCTTGATTTCCTCGCGCTCCCCGTCGAGTTCCAGCGAGACTAGGCCGATCTCCTCGTTCACACTCGCCTGCCGGATGTTTGTGACGACTTGGAAGTTTTTCCCCAGTTCCCAGAGGATCGGACGAGTGATCAATCGCGGCGGGAACATGAGCCAGAGGCGTGTCTTTTGCATGGGGTGATTGTAAGCCACGCATGCGGTGGCGTGCCACTCTTAAAGCGGAAAACTCCACCCCTCAAGTGGGCGGCAACGGCGCGAGCATCTCCAGAATGATCTTGGAAACAGGGGTCGTAATTTTGTAGGGATGCATTTGGTTTTTTTCCAGCCCGCCCTATGAATTCCGCCGCCCCCGACACAAACCGCCTCGCGCATGTTGACCAATTTCTTGCCGTAGCGAAGGAGTCCGGGGCATCGGACATCCACCTCAGCGTGAACTCGCTTCCGATTTGGAGGCGCTTCGGCATTCTCGAGCCAATCTGGCTCCAAGCGGAAACGCTGACGGCGGCGGATACCGAGCGCCTCGCTTTTGGCTTTCTCACGCCCTCCCAGCAGGAGCAACTTCTGGAACGCGGCGATGTGGATTTCGCCTACTCCACGGGGATCGGCCGCTTCCGAGCCAGCGTCGTGCGCCAACGCACCGGGCACGACCTGGTTTTTCGAATCATCAGCGATCAAGTGCGCTCGATGGATGACCTCGGCCTGCCCGAGCAGATCAAGCTGCTTACGGAATTCCACAACGGTCTCGTGCTTGTGACAGGATCGGTCGGCAGCGGCAAAAGCACCACGCTCGCCGCCCTGGTCGACCAGATCAACCGGGCCCGCCAAGACCACATTATTACCCTCGAGGATCCCATCGAATACCTCATCCCCTCGCAGAGTTGCCACGTGACACAGCGCGAGGTCCACACCCACACCAAATCTTTTGCCAACGCCCTGCGCGGCGCACTGCGTGAGGATCCGGACGTGATCATGGTCGGTGAGATGCGCGACTTGGAGACGATCTCCCTCGCCATCACAGCCTCCGAGACAGGCCATCTTGTGCTCGGCACCCTGCACACCAGCAACGCCGCGCGCACTCTCGACAGGTTGCTCGACGTTTTTCCCACCGACCAACGCGACCAGATCCGGATCATGGTCAGCGAATCCCTGCGGGGCATCATTTCCCAACAACTCGTGCCGCGCGCCGATGGTCAAGGTCGCGCTCTGGCCATTGAAATCCTGATGAACACGCCCGCCGTGGGCAATGTGATCCGGGAGGGCAAGACATTCATGCTGCCAGGCATCATCCAGACCGGAAAAAAGCTCGGCATGAAGCTCATGGACGACTCTCTGGCAGACCTTTTCCAATCGGGAGTGATCTCCGCGGAGGAGGCGGTCTACCGCGCCGAGCAAAAGGCCGACATGATACGACTCACCGGCTACCAATAAACACGCCCGAAGCCCCCGACTTGCAACCCCATTCTTAAAACCAGACCCCGCCCGCCATGTCCTACATCGACCCGTTTTTCCAGATTCTTATCGACACCGGTGCCTCCGACCTCCACCTCGGCGAGGGTCAACCGCCCAAAATCCGGCGGCACGGCGAAATCGTCCCCATCCGCGAGGAAATCCTGACCCGTGAGGAAATGAGCTACATGCTCAGCGAAATTTGCTCGCCCGAGCGCTGGCAGCGCTTCGAGGAGACAGGCGATCTGGATTTCGCCTACGAGATGAACGAGGACAATCGATTCCGCTGCAACTATCTCAAGCAGACGCACGGATACGGCGCCGTCTTCCGCATTATTCCGACAAAAATCAAAACCCTCGAGGATTTGCGCGTTCCCGATGTGATCAAAACGTTCGGCCACATGCGGGGTGGCATCGTGCTTGTGACGGGACCCACCGGCTCCGGAAAGAGCACCACGCTTGCGGCGTTGATCGACTACATCAACTCAAACTTCTCGCGACATATCGTGACGATCGAGGAACCGATCGAATTCGTGCACCGCAACAAAAAAAGCATCATCACCCAGCGCGAGGTTCCCGAGCACGCAGCCTCGTTTCCCGTCGGCCTCAAAGCCGCGCTCCGCGAGGATGCCGACATCGTGCTCGTTGGTGAAATGCGCGATCTGGAGACGATCTCCCTCGCCCTCACCGCCGCCGAGACCGGCCTGCTTGTCTTTGGGACGCTCCACACCAACAACGCACGCAAGACGGTAGACCGCATGATCGACGTCTTCCCCAGCGACCAGCAGGCCCAGGTTCGCACCATGCTTTCCGCCTCACTGCGCGGGGTGGTCGCCCAACTTTTGATGAAGCGAACCGACGGCTCCGGCCGCGTCGCCGTGAACGAGATCCTCGTTGTGAACAATGCCGTGGCCGCAATCATCCGCGAAGGGGCGACCCAGAAGTTGCAGGACGTCATTGTCGCTGGAAAAAGCCAAGGCATGCAGTTCATGGACGACGCCATCTGGGATCAACTTCTCGCCGGGGTTGTTTCCCCACATGAGGCCTACATGAAGGCGATCGACAAAGCCCGTTTCCAAGCCTTCCTTCCTCCCGAGGAAGCCGGTCTCGCCAACGCGGCGGGGGTCGCCACCGAGGATTCCGCACAAGCTGGAAAATCCGGCCGCGGCGGCATCAAAGGTCGCTGAGATTCGTCAAGTCGGCCGAACCCTCGGAGGCACCGACTCTCGGAGACTGGCAGGGATTTTGTTATATCCTCATAAGTATGCAGATATGAGGCCGACTATTAAATGCAGGCGATGCGTTCCTTTTTGCTCAGCAAGCACTCTTGGCTATAGCCCAAGTTTCTCAATCGTCTCCGGAAAATAGCCGGAAATCATCTTTTTTTCGAGTTGCTACTTTTATGAGTTGTTGATCATTAACGATTGTTTTTTAACTTGGTATTTTTGATTCATTACTCATTACGATCATATATTTTAGGAATAAGTTAATTGAATACTCTCGACTCATTCAATCCTATCGCAATAGTGATGGTTTGCCTCGTCAGCGAGTTATCGTTTCCCTCGGCGATGCCAAACTCCCGTAGGCCGAAAAATCTCTCATCGCCAGCGCGGTCGAGCGCCGCATCCATGGAGGGGGGCGATTTTTTTGACTCCTCGCTTTCCCCGGAAGCATCCGCCTGGGCGGATCGCATCGTTCAGCTCGCTGGCCGCTCTCACGCCGCCAAGTCCGTTCCCCAAACCACTGTGGATGGGGTTATTCTCAACTCCATTGAGACCACCGATGTCGTGGAACTCGGTCCCGAACTCGTCGCCCTCAAAGCCTGGGAGGAGCTGCGTTTCACTCCCATGCTCGAAGCCCTCGGCATGGCCCCAGCGCCATTGCTACAGCCCACCGGCCAGTGCAACACATGAATTCGAAGAAAAACACGATCGAGCAAGCTACGCGGGCGCGCCCAACACAAGAAGAAGAAAATGACTTACAAACGCGCGACCGGAAGGAAAACTTGGATTGATAAATCCTCGACCGTAAGCGAGCGGGAGTTTGCGGGAAATGGTCAGGAGGAGCCGCTCTTTAAATTCAGGCATCCTGACCTCCGGGCGGCGTGGACCGCAGTCGAGGAACCTCAATGAACCGAATTGAAGGACTTCCTCATTCCCCGCACGGATTAGCGGGCGGGAAATGGGGTTGGGAATTAATTCTTGACTTACTTTCCA